>ERZ1370068.5623-contig-4642_pt1 | contig 19775 bp, 31 predicted proteins | sample MGYA00561227_ERZ1370068 | MGnify/ENA primary metagenome ERZ1370068 (study PRJEB38410, sample SAMEA6850437) | metagenome | study: Metagenomic assessment of the ecological functions of the soil: analysis of the soil microbiota associated with the...
GCCTCACGGTCAACGAAGTGGACGGCGTAAAGTTCGCCGTCAATCTCATCCCGCACACGCTCGAAGTCACCACGCTCGGCACGCTCGCCGCGGGCGCGCGCGTGAATCTCGAAATCGACCTGCTGGCTCGCTACGTCAGAGCGGCTGTCACGGAACACAGCATGAAACCGCTCAACAGCATCGAGGAAATTCTCGCCGACATCGCCGCCGGGCGCATGGTGGTGATCATGGATGACGAGGATCGCGAGAACGAAGGCGACCTCATCATGGCGGCGCAGAAGGTGCGCGCGGATGACATCAACTTCATGGCGCGCTTCGGCCGCGGCCTCATCTGCCTCACGCTGACCGCCGAACGCTGCCGCCAGCTGCGGCTGCCGCTCATGGTCAGCGACACGCATCGCGAGCATCGCACCAACTTCACGCTGTCCATCGAGGCGGCCGAAGGCGTCACCACCGGCATCTCGGCGCACGATCGCGCGCACACCGTCATCACGGCGGTGAAGCCGAATGCGCGCCCGAAGATCTGCGCCAGCCCGGACACATCTTTCCGGTGATGGCGCAGCCGGGTGGCGTGCTGACGCGCGCCGGTCACACCGAGGCGGGCTGCGACCTCGCGCGGCTCGCCGGGCTCGATCCATCGGCGGTCATCGTCGAGATCATGAACGACGACGGCACCATGGCGCGCCGGCCCGATCTCGAGAAGCTTCGCGCAACAGCACGGCATCAAGATCGGCACGATCGCCGACCTGATCCGCTACCGCCTGCGACCAGGAGCGCTCGGTGGAGCGCATCGCCGAGCGGCAGGTGGCGACCGAGTTCGGCGAGTTCACGTTGTTAGCCTACGAAGACCACGTGCATCGCGACGTGCACCTGGCGCTGGTGCGCGGCAACGCTCGACAGCGCGACAGCCGCCGCTGGTGCGCGTGCATCCCATCGACACGCTGTCGGACCTGCGTCGGCGTGCGCGATCCGGGCCGCACCTGGACGCTGCGCGATGCGATGCAGCGCATCGCCGAAGTGAGGCGCCGGGATCGTCATCGTGCTGCGCGATCACAGCACGCCGCGCGAACTGGCCGACGCGGTGAGCGCGCTCGGGTCAGCGCGCCGGACATCCGGCGCCAGCCCATGCGGCGCCGCAGGTGCTGCGCACCTACGGCATCGGCGCGCAGATCCTCAAGGACCTGGGCGTCACGCGCATGCAGGTGCTGTCGACGCCCAAGCAGTTGCAGGGCATCTCGGCCTTCGGCCTCGAGATCACCGGCTACGTCGCCGAATAACGGCGACCGTATATACTCCCGCGCCCATGACCGGCTCCATCGCCACACCGCTCAAGCTTCGACGCCAGCCGCGCGCCGCGTCGTGCATCATCGCCGCGCGTTTCAATGCGCCGCTGGTCGATCAGCTCATCGACGGGCGCCACGCAGGCCTGGGTCGCGACACGGCGGCGATGCCGATCGCGCCTGCTGGTCGAGCGCGTGCCCGGCGCCTTCGAGCTGCCGCTGGCCGCCAAGATGTTCGCCGCCAGTGGCGCGGTGCGACGCGGTGGTCGCGCTCGGCTGCGTGATCCGCGGCGACACGCCGCATTTCGATTTCGTGGCCGGCGAGTGCGCGCGCGGCCTGCATGGATGCCAGCCTCGCGACCGGCGTGCCGGTGATCTTCGGCGTGCTCACCACCGAGACGCAGGCGCAGGCCGAAGAGCGCGCCGACGTCAACCGCATGAACAAGGGGCGGCGAGTCGATGGAAGCCGGCGCTCGAGATGATCGAACTGCTCGCGCCGCCGCCGCGCGCAGCCGCGCGCGCCGAAGTCGCAAGCGAAGCAGGCCAGAAAGCGCTGATGGCGCGCGGCAATGGCATCAACCCGGCCTCGGCGCGCCGCGCCGTGGCGCGCAAGCTCGCCATGCAGGCGCTGTATCGCTGGCAGCTCAACGCCGGCTCCGTGGCAGGACGTGCTCAACGAGTTCGCCGCCGACGAAGACATGCGCAAGGCCGATCGCGGTTACTTCAACCAGCTCGTCACCGATATCTGCGGCGGCAGCGAAGCGCTCGACGCGGCGCTCGCCGGCTGGATGGATCGCAAGCCCAGCGAACTCGATCCGGTGGAACGCGCGGTGCTGTGGGTCGGCGCGCACGAGCTGCGCTCCGCGCCCGACGTGCCGTATCGCGTGGTCATCAACGAGGCGGTCGGGACTCGCCAAGCGCTTCGGCGCCACCGACAGCCACAAGTTCGTCAACGCGGTGCTGGACGCCGCCGCGAACGAGCTGCGTCCGCACGAGCACTGACGCCAGCTTGCGGCACGGGCGCGAGCGCCGCGCAGTGTGCCCATGGCAGTCGAATTCGAGCTCATCGGCAAGTACTTCGCGAATCTCGGCGCGAAGCGCGCCGATGTGCGCATCGGCGTCGGCGATGACGGCGCGGTGTTCATGCCGCCGGCCTCGCGCGAGCTGGTGGCGGTCACCGACACGCTGGTCGAAGGCGTGCACTTCCCGCCGGGCTCCGCGCCGGCGTCGATCGGTCATCGCGCCTTCGCGGTCAATCTCTCGGACCTCGCGGCCATGGGCGCCGAACCCGCGTGGGCGCTGCTCGCGCTGACGCTGCCCGATGCCGACGAAGACCTGGCTGGCGCAATTCTCGCGCGCCGCCGGCGACCTGTGCCGCAAGCACGGCGTCTCGCTGGTGGGCGGCGACACCACGCGCGGTCCTCTGACCATCACCGTGACGCATCGATCGGCATCGTGCCCGATCGGCGTGGCGCTCGAGCGCAAGGGCGGCCAGGCGGGCGATGCGATGTTCGTCAGCGGTTCGCCGGGCGACGCGGCCGCGGGCCTGGCGCTCGAGCAGGAGCCGGCTGCACGTGACTGACCCGATGTCGGCCCAGATCCTGCGCGACCGGTTCCTGTTCCCGACGCCGCGCTGCGACGTCGGTGTTGCGCTGCGGGGCCTCGCCAGCGCCTGCATCGACGTCTCGGACGGCCTGGGCGGCGACCTCGAGAAGCTCTGCGCCGCAAGCGGTTGCGGCGCGGAAGTCGATGCCGCGGCGCTGCCGGTGTCCGAAGCGCTCGCTGGCGCCGTCGGGCGCGAACTGGCGCGCGAATACGCGCTCACCGGCGGCGATGACTACGAATTGCTGTTCACCGTGCCGCTGGCGCGGCTCGGCGCCATGACCAGCGCGATCGCGCTGGGATTGGGGCCGGTGACGCGCATCGGCAGCCTCGTGGCCGGAAACGGTGTCAGGGTTTTCGCGCGCGGCGGTGTGATGCAGTTCTCGGGGGCCGGATTCGACCATTTCGCGCGGTTGGACAGCGCCAGGACGTCTGCGCCACCGGTGATCCGGGAAGCGGGTCACACCCGATGCGGGTCTGCGGCCTTATTCTGCCGATCACCGTTTCACGGGACACGCGCGGTCGGGACAGCTCGTGCCGACGCGCAGGTTACGTCGCAAAAATGTCGCTGCAAGCTACAAAGACCGGCCCCGATGCACAGGCGGCAGAAGATCCTGGAGAACCGCGTTCCGGATCGCATCGGTAAATATGTAATCATCAACGAAGTCGGCCGGGGCTCCACCGGCACCGTCTATCTATCGCACGATTCGTATTACGGCCGCGACGTCGCGATCAAGGTCTACAACATGGACCAGGATCCGAGCGACGAGCGCGCCAAGATCGCGCGCAAGATGTTCCTGTCGGAAGCGCACATGGTCGGCATGCTGCAGCATCCGCACATCCTGCCGATCTACGACGCGGGCGAAGAAAACGGCCGCTGCTACATCGTCACCGAGCACGTGCACGGCGCGCGCACGCTGTCTGCGTATTGCCGGCCCGACAACCTGCTGCGCATCGACGACGTCGTCGAGATCATGTTCAAGTGCGCCAAGGCGCTGCACTACGCGCATACGCGCGGCGTGATCCACCGCGACATCAAGCCGTCGAACATCATGCTCACGCAGGATTCCGACGTGCGCATCATCGACTTCGGCATCGCGCTGGTCGCGGACTCCGAGATCTCGCGCATCGAGGGCATCGCCGGCTCGCCCGTCGCTACATGTCGCCCGAGCAGGTGCAGAGCCTCGAGCTCACGCACCACTCCGGATCTGTATTCGCTCGGCGCCGTGATGTACGAGCTGCTCACCGGCATCCGGCCGTTCCGCGCCGGCAACCTCGTCAAGCTGCTGCACCAGATCGTCTACGCCACGCCGCCGCCGATCCACACGCAGCGCAAGGACGTTCCGGAAGAGCTCGAAGAGATCGTCGCGCACGGCGATGCTCAAGACGCCCGACAAGCGCCAGAAGTCGGGCGCCGATTTCGCCGCCGAGCTCACGCGCGTGCACCAGCGCCTGCGCGAGCAGAACGCGCGCATCGACCAGCAGGAGCAGTTCGACGTGCTGCGCCGCCTGCGCTTCTTCCACGAGTTCTCGCACGCCGAGATCTGGGAAGTGCTGCGCGCCAGCACCATGCAGGACTACCCGGCGGGCGAGGAGATCGTCAAGGAAGGCGAGATGGACGATCGCTTCTACATCCTCGTCAACGGCAAGTGCACTGGTGGAACGCCACGGCAAGACGCTGGGCTCGATCGACAGCGGCGACTGCTTCGGCGAGACCAGCTACGTGCGCGGCGCGCGCCGCACCGCGACGATCAAGGCGGAGACGCGCGGTGTCGGTGCTGCAGCGTGAGCTCGACGCTGCTCGAGCAGGTTTCCGCCGCCTGCGCACCGGCGCGCTTCAATCGCGTGTTCCTGCGGGCGCTGATCGCCCGGCTGCGGGGTAACACCGAGCAGCCGGGCTCAGGGCGGCGCCGTTACGGTCTCTCCTTCGTCAGCTCGACGAAGCCGAAACTTCTTCCCAGGTTTCGCGCGCGTCCGCGCCGCCCGGGTATCTGAGTGTAGCACGCTGGCCGCCTGTTCCTTCGCGCATCTTGCGTGGCGGCGGCGGGGTAGGTGATGGGTGGCGTGCGTGTCGTCCGGGAAGCGCGCCGACCACGCGTACCTTCGGATCCACGTGTGCATCGGTGGAGTAGACGATGCCGAGCGGCGCTTCGCCGCGCGACGCGGGCGCACCATCGCGCTGCGGACGTTCTCGGCGCGGACGAGTCTTCGGTTCGATCGACCCCCAGACGCCGAGCTTGAGGTGAGCGCGGCGCGGGCGTGTTTGCCCACGGGCACGGTGTCCGGGTCGCCGGTCGACCGCCGGCCGTCGCCGGCCAGCGCCGCGGCCAGCGGAAATCCGGGACGCGATCCTGAGGGTCACCGTGCTGCTGTCGGCGAGGCGCGATCAGGACCAGGTGGTTTGCCGACGAGGTCGCGCCGCGACTTGTCGTCGAAGCAGATGCGCGGGTCTGCGAGTGGTCCATCCACTCCTGGTCCGCCGATACGAACACGTCGGCCGCCGCGCCGCTCTCGATCTGGCGCGCGGAGAGCGCCGGAGCTGGCGGCGAACGACAGTCTGACCGCGACGCCGGACTTCGTCTCGAAGGCGGGCGACAGCTCGCCGAGGCGTTACCGTCAACGATGCGGCTGCGAACACCAGCAATTCCTGGCTTCTTCGCGTCCTCCCGCGCTGCACAGGGGGCGCCGGCAGACGAGGGCGAGACCGATGGCGGCGCAGTATCGTCCGCAGGCGTGTGGAATCTCGGTTTCATCATATTGCTGCTCTCCGGCACCTTCCGCTGAACCAGGCGCCGCATCGTACCTGCCTGGATCGGCGTCACGCGCGGTGTGTGCCGGGAGGACATAGCGAGCGAGGCCGATGTGGATTCATCCGCAGCAGGCGCTGGCCGAAGGCTGGTCGGCGCGCGTTACGACCGCGACCAGATGTACGTCGCGCGGCGGCTCACCTTCGACGCGATCAACGAGATCGCGCGCCAGGTGCGGCCGGGCATGAGCGAAGGGAGGGGAGGGGGTGGCGCTCGCGAAAGCCGCGCTCAAGCAGTGCGGGCTGCTGCGCGGCTGGCACGCGGTCTATGTGCGCTTCGGCCGCAATACGCTGCTCGACTACCACGACACGTCCGAGCCGGGAGTGGTGCTGGCGCAGAGCACGGCATCTTCGCTTCACATCGACATCGGCCCGAGCGCTGGGAGAGAGTCGGGAGGGGCGACGGTGGGGATACCTTCGTCGTCGGCAACGACGCGCGGGAGATGCATCGCGCCAAGACGCGGGACATCCGCGTGTTGTTCGGGCGCGTGCAGGACAAGTGGCGCGCGGACTCGCTGACGGGATCGGCGCTCTACGACTACGCGGAGGCCCAGGCGCGCGCGCTCGGCTGGTTATTGAATCTCAAGTCGCGGACATCGCCTCGGCGACTTCCGCACAAGGCGCACCACTCCGGCAGCCTGGCCGCCACCGGATTCGTTCCGACGTCCCGGACCTGTGGGTGCTCGAGATGCAGATCCAGCATCGAGCGCCCGCGTTCGGCGCGTTCTATGAAGACCTGTTGCTCGAATCGCCGCCGGTCACAACTTTGACAGGTTGATCACTTTCGGCTGGGTGAATTCTTCCAGGCCCTCGAGCCCCATCTCCGCGCCCATGCCCGATTGTTTAGCGCCGACAGATAATGGCACGTCCGGTGGCAGATCAGGATGTTTGTTGACCCACACCGTGCGGAATCATCTTCGATGCGACCTCATGGGCTTGAGCAGTTCGGCCCCCAGACGGTGCCGCCGAGGCCATGTACTCGGTGGCGTTGGCGCGGGCGATGGCGTCATCGCGGACGTCTTGATACTTCATGACCGGGCGTCACCGGGCCGGAGCTTTGCTCCTCGCCGCACGAGGCGCGCGTCGTCGGGATGTCGCGCACGATGGTCGGTGCAATGAAATAACCGTCGCGCGGTCGAGCGCCTTGCCGCCGGCGATGACCTTGCCGTGCGCGTGCGCGTCTTCGAGGAATCCCTTCACCTTCTCGTACTGCATCTTGTTCTGGATCGGTCCGATCTGGGTGTCCGGGTTCATGCCGTCGCCACGACCGTGCGTCCTGCGCGAGCTTCGCAAGTTCGTCGCAGAGTTCGTCGTAGACTCGACTCGTGCGCATAGACGCCGCTTGATCGCGAAGGCACACCTGGCCCGCGTTCATCATCGCGCCCATGAAGATCTTGGGCGCGACTTCCTTGGTATCGCGTGCCGGGCAGGATGATCGCGGCGTCGTTGCCGCCGAGCTCGAGGCGTGATGCGCTTCAACGCTGCCCGCGACGCTGGCCATCACCTTGCGCCCGGTGCGCGCGTCGAGCCGGTGAACGCCACCTTGGCGACGTCCGGATGCTGCGTCAGCGCGGCGCCGAGATCGTTCTGGTCGGCGATGACGTTGAGCACGCCCGGCGGCAGGATCGACGCCGCCAGCTCGCCGAAGCGCAGGGTCGTGAGCGGGGTCGTCGGCGCGGGCTTCGCGACGACGGTGTTGCCGGCGAGCAGCGCGGGCGCGAGTCTTGATCATCAGCAGGATCATCGGGAAGTTCCACGGCGTGATGGCCGCGACGACGCCGAGCGGCGCGCGGATCTGGACGATCTTCTGCGTGGCGTCTTTCGCGCAGCACCTTCGGGCTCGATGTTCATCGCGGCGAACGGCGTGGATCATGGCGATCGCGCCGCCGAGTTCGTATTTCGCCTGCGCCGAAGGGTTTGCCCTGTTCCTGCGTCAGCAGCGCCGGCGCATTCATCGACTGCGCGCGGCCAGCGCGTCGGCGAGCGCGAGCAGCAGGGCGGCGGCGCTCTTCCCAGGATTTGCGCGACCACGGCGGGAAAGGCCGGCCTTGGCGGCGGCGACCGCGTCGTTGAGCTGCGCGACGTCGGCGCGCGGGCACGGACACGAACGATCTTGCCGGTGGCGGGGTTGGATGACGTCCGGTCGAGGTGCCGCGCCCAGGCACGAGCTTGCCTGCTGATGAGTAGTTTGAATGCGGCGAGTTCGGATTCGACGGCTTTGGGGTTGGCGCTCATGGATATCCTCTCCGGTTGCCTGTGCGGGCGGGGCTCTGGCCAGCGGGCAATATGCGACCGTGAATTCGGGCGACTCGACTTCAGCGAAGAAAGTAATATGCGGCATCTGCCTGGGCTCGCTATGAATATCGAATCGAACTGGACGCCGATCCGCCGCCTGTTCACCGCCAGCTCGTTCCAGTCGTCGCTGCACTTCTCGATGGCGACGGTGACCGCCGACGGGGCTGCCGCGCGACGCCGGTCGGCTCGCTGCTGCTGCGCGCCCCGGGTCACGCGGTGTATTTCGAGGAGATTTCACGCAGCGCATGCCCGATGAATTTCCAGCTTTGGCACCCAACAGTCCGAGCATTGTGCGTGCTCGCGGTGCGCGGCGGGTTGTTCTTCTGGCTGTGGTCGGCCCTGCGCGGGGAATTCCGCACGCCGCCGGCGATCCGACGGCTGCGCCGGCACGGTCGGAGCGACGCGCGCCCCGCGACGGAGGACGAGCTGGGCCAGTGGTTTCGGCGAGGTGGGCAAACTGCGGCGCACGCGCGGGTACCGGATGATGTGGGCGAACATGCGCACCGTGCGCGGCGTCCACTTCACGCGCGCGGACGCGATCAGATCGGCGCGATGACGCGGCGGGCTGGAAGGCGCTCGACGAGTGCGGGCCGCGAGGAAGCGCGCGCCTAAAAGCGCCGCCGAGCGCGTAACGCGCCGACAGCTCGAGCTTCGATTCCGTGCGCCAGCGCCGGTTCGCCCGGAGCCAGTCGGCGCGTGCGGGAACATCGCTGCGCACGCGCAGCCGTTCGAGCGCGAAGCGCCAGTGCTCGCCGCGGTCGTACGAATACGCCAGCGCCCACGCATGGCCGTCTTCGCTGCCGGCGGCGGCCGGATCGCCGCTGGAATTCCACGTCGAACGCGTCGTAGCGCGCGGCCAGCATGTGGCGCGCCCACGCGCTTTGGCGAGCAGCGCGGACTGCGAGTCGAACTCCCAGTCGAGCCAGTAACCGCTCGGATCGATGTACGTGTCGCCATCGAGCGCCTGCAGCAATCACGGTCCAGCCGTTGCCGGTTTCGATGCGCAGTGCCGCGGCGTCGAACTTCGTCAGCCACGCGAAGTCGCGTATCGATCGGACGTCCGACGGTGGGATCGGCGCGATTGTCGTAGTGCAGGACATTGAGTACGGCGCGATCGAGGTAGCGCGCCTGCGCGCCGACGTAGATAGCCGGGCGCGGTCGTCGATCTCGTGGAACAACTCTTTCTTCGCGAATTCGGGATCGGTCTGCGGCGCGCCGACGCGGCCGAACAGCGTGGTCTGGCGGTCGTGCAGCGCGAAGCCATGCGCGCGAGCATGGTGCCCGCCGGATCGTTCCAGCCGAACACCGCGGCGGTCAGCTGCAGGTCGAAGGAGTGTCCGAGCCGCGTGCCTAACCAGTCGACCTGGCCTTCGAGCCCGATGGTGCGGATCTCTTCGCCGATCCACGAGCTGATGGCCGACGGCGTGATGGTGTACGGCGTCTCCCAGCCGAGGGCGCGGCTCTCGAGCGACATCGGTGGATAGAACGCGCCCGAGCCGCAGGCGCGTGCGCAAGCCGGCGCGCGGATAGGGCCGGTATTCGAGGTAGGCCTCGGTGAGGTCGATGGGATTCTTGTCGTCGTCGTCCCAGGTGGACGCTTCGACGTGCGCGGAGAACACTTCGCCGAGCGGCTGGTTCCAGCGCGGCGCGCAGGCGGCCGAGCTGGATGCCCTGGTGGTCGTCGTCGAAGCGCAGCTTGCCCTGTCCGTTGTCGAGGAAGGATTCGCGGCCGTCCGAGCTCACCGCGCGCAGGTCGAGCGCCAGCTCCCAATCGGCGGCCATGCGCCGCGAGCGCTGCACGGCACAGCAGCGCGCACAGCGAGCAGTGCCGCGGTGATGTCAGTCAGTAGTCCCATGAGTGCGGCCGTCCGCTGAGGGGCGCAGGGCGCAGGCGCGCGTCGAGCCGCAATCTCGATCGACGCTGCGCTGCGGCGCCGGCCTGACGGCGCGCTCCGACTCCTGCGGCTTCGTTGAGCAGCGGATGCCAGACGCGCAAGCGATAGCGGCCGTCGCGGCAGATCGTCGGCGCGTCCATTTGCCGATGCGCGTCGGTGCGTCCGAAGAACGGCGCGCGCCGTCACCACGATGTAGGCGAGCATGTTGTCGTGGATGTTGCAGCCCAGCGTGACGACGCCGGGCTGATCGAACGTCACGGGTGGATAGGGCTTGCCGCGATACAGCGGCAGCTGGAACTGCCGCGCGCTCGAGAACGAATACACCTGGTGGCTGATGGCGTCGCTGTTGGGGAACTGCACGGTGGAGTGCACCGGGATCACCAGCACATCGGGCACGAAGGCGAGATTCACCTGGTCCATGATGGCGTGCATCGGCGCCGCGGGCAGGCAGTGCCGGCGACTCCGCATCGACGGTGACGACCGCGCCGGCCAGCGGCTTGCCATCGTGCTGCCACGCGTGACCGCGAGCGCACCGGACCTGCGCGCTCGTGCAGCGCGCAGCAGGCGCACGCAGCCAGTGCCGCGCGTAACCAGCGAATCCGGGATGTTTGGACGCGGCGCGACATTCGACTCCGACTACGCAGTCGATGCGAACGACCGCGCGTGCGGACATCGAGCCAGCGTGCAGCGCAGCTGACCGACTTCTCGTGCCGCTGCGAGCGCTGTGCGCGCGCGGCGCCGAAGCTGTGACGCCGGTCGCACGCGCGCCTGGCGGGCGCGCTTGGCTAGGGACTGCCGGAGTCGGCGTCCTTGTCGCGCTCGATCTGCGCGTAGGCCGAGTGGTTGTGGATCGACTCGAAGTTCTCGGACTCGACCACGTAGGCCGCGACGCGCGGCTCGTCGTTCAGCCGCACGGCGACGTCGCGCACCATGTCCTCGACGAACTTCGGATTGTCGTAGGCGCGCTCGGTCACGTATTTCTCGTCGGGGCGCTTGAGGATGCCGTACAGCTCGCACGACGCTTCGCTCTCGGCGATCTCGATGAGCTCCTCGATCCACATGTGCTCGCGCAGCTTGCGCGGCGATGGTGACGTGCGAGCGCTGGTTGTGCGCGCCGCGCTCGGAGATCTTCTTCGAGCAGGGGCACAGGCTCGTGACCGGCACGACCACGCGCACCCACATCTGCGGTCTCGCCGTTGACGCGCTTGCCGATGAGGCTGGCGCGATAGTCCATGTAGCTCTCGACGCCGGACACCGGCGCCTTCTTCATCACGAAGTACGGGAACGACATCTCGATGTGGCCGGAGTCCGCCTCGAGGCGTTCGGTCATCTCGCGCGAGCAGGCTGCCGAAGGACTCGACGCGAGATCTCGCGCTCGCGATGCAGGATCTCCACGAAGCGCGACATGTGCGTGCCTTTGAAGTTGTGCGGCAGGTTCACGTACATGTTGAAGTTGGCGACCGTGTGCTGCTCGCCCGCGGAGCGATCCTTCACCTTCACCGGGTGATTGATGTCCTTGATGCCGACCTGGTTGATCGGGATCTGGCGGGTGTCGGCACGGCTCTGCACGTCTTCGACGGAGACGACGCGGGCGTGGGGGCGCAGCGGCGGTTCATGTCAAGGCCTGAAGATTGAAAAGCCCGCACAGTTTGCGGGCTTTCGCGCGCTCGATCAACCCCTCGAATGGGGTAAGGCGCCGGAATTGCGGCCAGTGCGCCGCGCGTCGGCGTTTCATGTCCCGGACGCTGCGCCTGCGCTGCCGGCGAGCGGGCTCCACCAGCGCTCCACGGCGGCTGCGAGGCTGGCCTGATCGAGCTCCGCCTGCACGAGGCAATCGTCGCGCGAGCCGTGCTCGATGAACCGATCGGGAATGCCCAGCGTGAGCGTCGGCAGCAGCGTGCGCGCAGCTCGCGAGCAGTTCGATGACCGCGGAGCCGGCGCCACCGGCCACGGCGTTTTCTTCGATGGTCACGAGCGCGTGATGTTTGCCGGCGAGGCGCAGCACCAGTTCTTCGTCGAGTGGTTTGACGAAGCGCATGTTGACGACGGTGGCGTCGAGGCGCTCGCCGATGATCTCGGCCGATCTGCACCAGCGCGCCGAACGCGAGGATCAGCAGGCCGCTCGTGACCTTCGCGGCGGATCTCCGCGCTTGGCCGACGGGCAACGCGGTCATCTCCGCGACCGGTGCGACGCCCGGACCCTGGCCGCGCGGATAACGCACGCGCCACGGGCCCGCGAGCGTGGTCGCGGTGTACAGCATCTGCCGGCATTCGTTCTCGTCGGCGGGCGCCATGACCGTGAGGTTCGGAATGCAGCGCAGGAACGAGTAGTCGTAGCTGCCCTGGTGCGTGGCGCCGTCGCCGCCGACCAGGCCGGCGCGATCCAGCGCGAACACCACCGGCAGGTTCTGCAGCGCCACGTCGTGGATCAGCTGGTCGTAGGCGCGCTGCAGGAACGTGGAGTAGATAGCCACCACCGGCTTGCAGCCCTCGCAGGCGAGGCCGGCCGCGAACGTGACGGCGTGCTGCTCGGCGATGGCGACGTCGAAGTAGCGCTGCGGGAATTTCTTCGAGTATTCGACCAGGCCCGAGCCTTCGCGCATCGCGGGCGTGATGCCGACGATGCGTTCGGGTCGGCGCGCGCCATGTCGCACAGCCACTGGCCGAAGACCTGCGAGTAGGTGGGGCCGGTGGCCTTTTCCTTGAAGATGGTGCCGCTCGACCGGATCGAACGGACCCGGGCCGTGCCACTTGATCGGATCCTTCTCGGCCGGGTCGTAGCCCTTGCCCTTGCGTGGTGACGACGTGCAGCAGCTGCGGGCCCTTGAGGTTGCGCATGTTGCGCAGCGTCGTCGACCAGCGCCTTGATGTCGTGGCCGTCCATGGGGCCGATGTAGTTGAAGCCCAACTCCTCGAACATGCGTGCCGGGCAGGACCATGCCCTTCATCATCTCTTCGGAGCGGCGCGCCAGCTCCCACATGGTGGGCATCTGCTTGAGCATCTTCTTGCCGCCCGAGCGCAGCGTCGAATACATGCGGCCCGACAGCACCTTGGCGAAGTAGTTGGACAGCGCGCCGACGTTCTCGGAGATCGACATGTCGTTGTCGTTGAGCATCGACCAGCAGGTTGGTCTTGCGCGCGCCGGCGTTGAGCAGCGCCTCCCAGGCCATGCCGGCGGTCATCGCGCCGTCGCCGATGATCGGCGACCACCTTGCGGTCGTCGCTCGGCTGCAGCTCCGCGGCCACCGCCATGCCGAGCGCGGCGCTGATCGAGGTGCTCGAGTGGCCGACGCCGAACGTGTCGTATTCGCTTTCGGCGCGCGACGGGAACGGCGCGAGGCCGCCGCTTCTGCTTGATGGTGTCGAGCCGGTCGCGCCGGCCGGTGAGCACCTTGTGCGGATAGGCCTGGTGGCCGACGTCCCACACCAGCCGGTCGTCGCGGCGTGTCGAAGACGTAGTGCAGCGCGACGGTGAGCTCGACCGTGCCGAGGCCCGGCGGCGAAGTGTCCGCCGCGCGTGGCGACGCTGCTGGATCAGGTACTCGCGCAGCTCGTCGCAGACTTCGCCGAGCCGGTTTTCGGGCTGCGCGCGCAGATCGGCGGGCAGGTTCACCGAGCGCAGCAGCGGAAAGGCTTCCGAGGCCAGTGGACATTGCGAGCGGAAGTTTACACGCGCGTCGGTGGAGCAGGACGCCATAGCTTCAGCTGGCGCGCGCCACGAGGAAATGCGCGAACTCGCGCAGGTGCGCGTAACGCGCGCCCCAGGGCGCCGAGCGCAGCAATGGCGCGATCGCGGCGCGCGCAGCGCCTGCGCGCGCGCCGCTTCGAGGCCGAGCACCGACGGATAGGTGGGCTTGACGCGATCGGCGTCGGCGCCGGCGCGTTTGCCGAGCGCGTGGTGGTGCCCTCGACGTCGAGGATGTCGTCCTGGATCTGGAAGGCGAGGCCGATCTCCGCGCCGAATTCCGCGAGCGCGGCGCGCTCCGGCAGCGTCGACGAGGCCGGCAGAAATCGCGCCGAGCAGCACGCTGGCCTGGATCAGCGCGCCGGTCTTCTGACGATGCATGCGCTCGAGCGCGGCTTCGCTCGAGTGCCTGCTTGACGGCTTCGAGGTCGATGGCCTGGCCGCCGGCCATGCCGCGCGTGCCGATGGCGTCGGCCAGGACGCGCAGCATTTCGAGGCGCGCGTCGGCGCGGATCGCGCGCCGGCGCGCTGCGCGAGCACTTCGAAGGCGCGCGCCTGCAGCGCGTCGCCGACGAGGATGGCGGTGGCTTCGTCGAAGGCGCGATGGCAGGTCGGGCGGCCGCGGCGCAGATCGTCGTTGTCCATGGCGGGCAGGTCGTCGTGCACCAGGCTGTAGACGTGGATGAGCTCGACCGCGGCCGCCGCGCGCATCGAGCAGCTCGAGCGGCGCGCCGAGCGCTTCGCCGGTGGCGTAGACCAGCACCGGCCGCACGCGCTTGCCGCCGGCCAGCGTGCTGTAGCGCATGGCTTCGAGCAGGCGCGGCGTCGCGCCGCCGCTCGATCTCGAGCGCGCGCGCCAGCACGCCCTCGATGCGCTGCTGGTAGCAGCGGAACGCGGTCGGCGAGAAAACTGGTGCGGCGCGGCGCGCGCGCGGCTTCAGCGCCCGGTCGTCATCGTCGTCGTCATCGTCGTCGTCATCGTCGTCGACGAACGGTTCGATCGTTTCCTCGCCATTGCGCGTCAGCAGCACTTCCACTTTCTGCTGCGCGGTGCGCAGCGCGGTCTGGCACTGACGCGTGAGCGCCACGCCGCGTTCGAAAGTCTTGAGCGCCTCTTCGAGAGGCACGTCGCCCTGTTCGAGCTTCGCACACGAGCGCTTCGAGTTCGGTCGAGCGACTGTTCGAAGTCGGGCAGCTTGTCGTCTTTTGGGGTTTTGATTTCACGCGCGCGACGTTAAACGTCGGCGGCAGTCGAGGTCAAACGCATGCGATCGGCCCCGATTGACGCCTGCGCGCGCGCGGCCGTAGAGTGCGCGCCACTCTTAGAACAAGTCTAAATGAGAGCCATTCTCGACTGGTAATCGATGAAGGAGAGAGCCGTGAACCTCAAAGGCAGCAAGACCGAAAAGAATCTGAAGGACGCATTCGCTGGCGAGTCGCAGGCGAATCGCCGTTACCTGTATTTCGCAGCCAAGGCCGACGTCGAAGGCTACAACGACGTGTCGACCGTGTTCCGTTCCACGGCCGAAGGCGAGACGGGCCACGCGCACGGCCACCTCGAGTATCTCGAGACGGTGGGCGATCCGGCCACCGGCCTGCCGATCGGCGAGACCAAGACGAACTCTGAAGGCCGCCATCGCCGGCGAGACGCACGAGTACAGCGACATGTATCCGGGCATGGCGAAGCAGGCGCGCGAGGAAGGCTTCTCCGAGATCGCCGACTGGTTCGAGACGCTGGCCAAGGCCGAGCGCTCGCACGCCAACCGCTTCCAGAAGGCCCTCGACGCGATCTGATCGCGCCACGCCGCGTGAGCGCGGGAGACACCGGCATACGCGAGGGCAGCCTGCAGGCTCCCTCGCGTCATCCGCTCGACTGGCGCAGCGCCGAGTTCATCGACGAGGCCGCGCTCGAGAAAGAACTCGAGCGCGTCTTCGACATCTGCCACGGCTGTCGCCGCTGCTTCAGCCTGTGCAATTCTTTCCCGACGCTGTTCGACGCGATCGACGCGAGCGCCGACGCTCGAGCTCGATGGCGTCGACAAGAAGGTCTACTGGGACGTCGTCGATCACTGTTACCTGTGTGACATGTGCTTCATGACCAAGTGTCCCTACGTGCCGCCGCATCCCTGGAACATCGACTTCCCGCACCTGATGCTGCGCGCCAAGCACGTGCAGCATCGCAAGGGCGAGCACTCGCTTCCGCGACAAACTACTGTCGAACACGCGCGGGCTCGGCAGCATCGCCGGCATCCCGGTGGTCGCCGAGATCGTCAACGCGGTGAACGGCACGAAGGCTCGGCCGCAAGCTGCTCGAGGCCACGCTCGGCGTCGATGCCACGGCGCCGATCCCGAAGTTCCATTCGAAGACCGGCACGCACGCGCGCGCGCGCGATCGCAGGCAACGCTGACCGCAGGTCACGCCGACCGAGGAAACGCGCGGCAAGGTGGCGCTGTTCGTCACCTGTTACGGCGATCGCAACGAGCCGCACCTGCCCGAAGACCTGACCGCGGTGTTCGAGCACAACGGCATCCCGGTGAAGGTGGTCGGGCAAGGAAAAGTGCTGCGGCATGCCCAAGCTCGAGCTCGGCGATCTCGAGACCGTGCGAGAAGTACAAGAACTTCAACATCCCGCAGCTGAAGACGCTCGATCGACGAGGGCTACGACATCGTCGCGCCGATTCCTTCCTGCGTGCTCATGTTCAAGCAGGAACTGCCGCTGATGTTTCCCGACGACGCGGACGTGCAGGCGGTCAAGGCAGCGCATCTTCGATCCGTTCGAATACCTGATGCTGCGCCACAAGGCCGGGCTGCTGCGCACCGATTTCACGCAGAAGCTCGGCAAGGTGAGCTACCACGTGCCCTGCCACCTGCGCGTGCAGAACATCGGGCTCAAGACGCGCGACGTGCTCAGGCTGGTGCCGGACACCACGGTCGAGGTCGATCGAGCGCTGCTCGGGCCACAACGGCACCTACGCGGTGAAGAAGGAATACCGCGCGGCGTCGGTGAAGATCGGCAGGCCGGTGGTGTCGAAGCGTGGAGCAGGCCAAGGCCGATCACTACTCGAGCGACTGCCCGATGGCCGGGCACCAGATCGAAAGCGGACTTCGCGCCGATGCAGGCGGCGCGGCGCCGCGCGAGCCCGAACATCCGATGACGCTGGTGCGCAAGGCTTACGGACTATGAGCAGCGCCGATGCAGAAGCTAGACCGAATCGGATCTGCTGTCCCTCGAGCGTTACTCGCGCGAGCGGCCCGATTTCCGCGCGCGCGTGATGGCGCACAAGCAGAACCGCCAGGTGAACGTCGGGCCCGAACACCATGTGGCTGTTCGAGGACCGGCTCACCGTGCAGTACCAGGTCCAGGAGATGCTGCGCACCGAGCGCATCTTCGAGGCCGAGGGCATCGCCGAGGAACTCGCGGCCTACAACCCGCTGATCCCCGACGGCAGCAACTGGAAGGTCACGTTCCTCATCGAGTACACCGACCCGGAAGTGCGCCGCGTGCAGCTCGAGACGCCTGCGCGGCATCGAGGATCGCTGCTGGGTGCAGGTCGCCGGCTTCGAGCGGCGTGTTCGCGATCGCCGACGAGGACCTGGAGCGCGAGAACGAGGTCGAAGACCTCAGCCGTTCATTTCCTGCGCTTCGAGCTCAGCGCCGCGATGGCGGCGGCGCTCAAGGGCGGCGCCGCGCTCGTCCATCGGCATCGACCACCCTAACTATCAGCACCAGATCTCGCCCGCGCGCCGGACAACGTGCGCGCCGCGCTGGTCGCCGACCTCGACTGATCGCGGCGCGCTACGGCGGCGGATCGACGCGTCCTTTCCGCGGCCGCCTTGCGCTCGTTCTGAACAGACACCGCGGCATAGGCCAGGTTCGCGAGGCCCAGCGTCGCGGGATCAGGCCGAACACGCGCTGCCTTCGCGCCGCCACGGCTGCATCGATCGCGAAGAACAGCACGATGCCGATGACGCAGCATGAGCACGCCCGTGCGCAGCACTCGGCGCCGGATTGGCGACGTCGCTCGGGGCCGGTGCCGCTGCGCACCGATGTCCGGCGTTCATGGGCGGCAGTTCGACGCCTTTTCGATGGCGGCCATGCGCTCGCGATGCAGCTGTTCGAGCAGCTGCGACTTGCGCTTGTGGTCCGTCCACATGGCCCAGCATGCCGATGCCGATGCCCAATGACGATGGCGACGATGGGAATGAGCAAATAACCCAGGTTCATGATCAGATTTCTCCAAATAGGCGTTTCGTACGCCTTTGAAACCCGCCAGCGCCCGATCCGGTTGCAACGGCCGGGTCTGCACCCCGGTTTGCAACCACCGGGGCCCCGGCGGAGTATCAAGCCCGTGCAGCCAGCGGTAAATATGAACATGGATGCGGGCCTGCCGCCCCCGGTGCCCATACAGACCCCTGCCATGGAGCGCGACGCCGATCTGGTCGCGGCGCTGCGCCGTGGCGACCGGCATGCCGTGCTCGAAGGCCTCATGGACCGCTATCGCCAGAAGGTCCTGCACCTGGCGGTCTCCATCGTGCGCGACCCGGCCCTGGCCGAGGACATGGCGCAGACCATCTTCGTGAAGGTGTGGCAGGCGCTGCCCAAGTTCGACGGCCGCGCGGCGCATCTCGACCTGGCTGTACACGATTGCGCGCAATACCTGCCTGACCGCGGTGGCGCGCGAGCGGCGCATGGTGCCGCTCGAGGATTTGCGGAAGTCGCCGACGACGACGGCGATCCGATGGTGTTCGGCACCGCGCAGGCGGGCGCGAAACCGCGGGGCAGGCGGCGGCGGAATACGACGTCGCCAAGCTGCTCGAGCAGCTGCCCGAGCCCTATCGCCGCGTCGTCGTCCTGTTCTATCTGGAAGATCGCAGTTGTGAGGAAGTCGGCGAGCTTCTGTCCATGCCCACGGGTACAGTCAAGGCGCTGCTGCACCGGGGCCGAAAGACGCCTCGCCGCGCTCGCGGGCGAACCGGAGACCGAATCATGAAACACAAACTCAAATCGAAGCCGCGGCTCGAGCGTTCGCTGCGCAAGCAGGTGCAGCGTGCCGCGGCTCGACAGCCGGTTCGACGCCGGCAGTCTGGGCGCGCATCGACGCCGAGAGGCGCAGCGCGGCGCCGCACCGCAGTCGCGGCCAGCGCGCGCGACTGCGTGCGCGCTGGCTGTTCATGCATCAACGTCGTGGGTCGTCGGCGTCGCCATTCGTCCTGATGCGTGTTCGGCGCGCAGATGCTCTGCCGGCGTCGAATGTGAGCGCGACGCTGCCGGAGTCTCTCCGCCGGCCACCACCGAGCGCATGCATCGATCGAGCGTGCACGGCGGTTGCGACCGGCTGCGGCTCTGCCTTCGGCCTCGATGTTCACGCCGCTCGGGCCGCTGAGTGCCGCGCCGAATTCGCGCTGATATCGCACGGCTTGCGCGGTCTCTCGCCGCGCGCCAATCGCTGCTAGACTCCGCGCCGCGCGGCATCTGACAGGCGCGCGATTGCCGTTCCAGCGGCGAGAATGTCCTACAACGCATCCGACATCGAAGTCCTTTCCGGTCTCGAGCCCGTGCGCCGCCGCCCGGGCATGTACACCGACACCACGCGCCCCAACCACCTCGCGCACGAAGTCGTCGACAACTCGGTCGACGAGGCGCTCGCCGGTCACGCCAAGGAGATCAACGTCACGCTGCACAAGGACAACTCGCTGTCCGTGGCGGACGACGGCCGCGGCATGCCGGTGGACATCCATCCGAAAGAGAAGGTGAGCGGCGTCGAGCTGATCCTCACGCGCCTGCACGCCGGCGGAAAATTCAACGACAAGAACTACGAAGTCTCCGGCGGCCTGCACGGCGTCGGCGTGTCGGTGGTCAATGCGCTGTCGAAGCAGCTCGAGATGCTGGATCAAGCGCAACGGCAAGGAATACAACATCAGCTTCAAGGACGGCAAAGTCTCCTCGAAGCTCGAAGTGGTCGGCACCGTCGGCCAGCGCAACACCGGCACCACGGTGCGCTTCTGGCCGGATCCGAAGTTCTTCGACAGCGGACAAGTTTTCCGTGCCCGCAGCTGCAAGCATGTGCTCAAGGCCAAGGCGGTGCTGTGCCCCGGGCTCAAGATCACTTTCGAGAACGAGGCCACCAAGGAGAAAGACGAGTGGTTCTTCACCGGCGATCTCGCCGCGTATCTGAAAGAAGAGATCGGCAAGGAAGACGCGCTGCCGGC
>ERZ1370068.5951-contig-4955_pt1 | contig 19775 bp, 31 predicted proteins | sample MGYA00561227_ERZ1370068 | MGnify/ENA primary metagenome ERZ1370068 (study PRJEB38410, sample SAMEA6850437) | metagenome | study: Metagenomic assessment of the ecological functions of the soil: analysis of the soil microbiota associated with the...
CTAGTGGCTCCGCACCCTCGCAGGCCGGGTCCAGGTGGACTCAACAGTGGTGAGGGCGTTCCCTTGACGTCATCGTCAGTGATGCAGTAGCATCAGATGCATGCGCACCACCCTCGACATCGACGACGACGTGCTACAGGCCGCCAGGGATCTCGCTCGCCGGAAGAAGAAGACGGCCGGCGCGATTATCTCCGAGCTCGCCCGCCAGGCGCTGGGCGCAACCCCGGCCCCGCCGCGAAGACACCGCAGGCGCTGCACGGCTTTCGTCCGTTTCCGAAGCGCGGTGGCATCGTGACCAACGAACTGATCGACAAGTTGCGAGAGGACGACGCGTATTGATGCGGGCGCTTCTGGACATCAACGTCCTGATCGCGCTCCTCGACCAGGACCATTCGCTGCACCAGCGAGCGCGGGAATGGTTCAGCCGAAACGCCGCGACTGGCTGGACGTCGTGCCCGATCACCCAGAACGGATGCGTACGCATCATGGCGAACCCGGGCTACCCGGAGCCCACTCGCGGTTCGTGCGGTCATGGAGCGACTCCGCGAGGCGACGCGAAGCCCTTACCATGAATTCTGGGCGGACGACGTGAGCTTGCTGGAGCCGCGGATTGCGGATGCGAGTCGCATCCACGGGCCCCGTCAGCTGACCGACCTCCTACCTACTCGCGCTTTCCGTCCACCGGGGTGGAGCGGTTCGTGACGTTCGACGCGTCGGTGTCCGTCAGCGCCATCACGGGGGCCGAGAAGAGGCACATCGTCGCTCTATAGTTGCGCACCGCCGGCGAGCGCCGATGGGCGTCAGCCCACCTTGGCGAGCTTTTGCAGGCTGCGCAGCCCGGGCGGCAGGGCTGGCCCTTTGTGGCGATTCCCCCAGTTGGTGAATGACACCTCACCGACATAGATGTCGCCGCGCGAGTCGACGGCGAGCCCGTGCGGCGAGATGAACTGGCCCGGCTCGAGCCCGGCCGGCCGGTGGCCCACTCGCGCGAGCATCTCCCCGTGCGGCTATAGATGCTGACCCGCGGCCCGATATTGGGCATGTCGTAGTTGACGGCCATGCCGCCGCCGATCTCGCCGACGTAGAACCGCGGGTGAGGGCCGCGCTCCAGGTAGAGGCCCGACGGGCGATGCATGTTGTTCCACTGGGCCTCGTACCGGCCGTTGCCGTCGAACACCTGCACGCGGTGGTTCTCGCGGTCGGCGACGTACACCCAGCCGTCGGCGTCGCAGCAGATATTGTGCGGAATATTGAACTGGCCCGGATCGGTGCCGGGCTCGCCGAACGACCGGAGCAGCGTCCCGTCCGGCGCGAACTTGTGGACGCGCGCATTGCCGTAGCCGTCGGAGACGTAGAGGTCGCCCTCGGGCGACAGCGCCGTGTGCGTGCAGCGGTGAAACGGCGCGCCGCTCATGTAGGGCCTGGGCTTGCCGGGGATGCCGATCGTCAGCAGCACCTTGCCGTCGAGCGTGCAGTGCCGCACGGTGTGGTCGCCGTCATCGGTCAGCCAGATGGTGTCGTCGGGCGCCATGTGGACGCCGTGCGCGCGGCGGAACACCCCCTCGCCCCAGGAGCGCAGGAAGTTGCCCTCGCGGTCGAACACGACCATGGGGTGCAGGCCTCGATTGAACGCGTACACCCGGTCCTGCGTGTCGACGCCGACCGCGGCGACGTCGGCGTTGAATTCGTGCTCCGGCGACAGCTTCGCCCAGTTGTCGACGACCTCGTAGCGATACGCGCCCGTGCCCAGGATGACCGTCATTGCGTTCCCCTTCCTCCCGTGGTGACTTCCCTACACCACCGTCGCCACGGGCGGTCGACGATGCGCCCACGGCTGGGCCTGTTCGAGCTGGGCTGCGAGCCGAATCAACTTGGGCTCATCGCCGAGTCCGCCCCCAAACTGCACCCCGATGGGAAGGCCATCGGGCGCCCAGGACCAGTGGCACGCTCATGGCTGCCCCGCCCGTCTGGTTGAAGAGCGGGGTCAGCGGGGCGAATTCGTCGAAGAGAAACGCCACGTAGCGCTCCACGTCGTCGGAGGTCATGTCCAGCTCCCCCAGCTTCAGCGGCGGTCGGGCCAGGGTGGCGGTGAGCAACAGATCATAGTTCTCGAGAAACGCCGCCATGCGCCGCCCGAGGCTGTGCATGGTCGCGATCGTCTCCATGTACTCGGCGGCGGTGAACCGTCGCCCTTCTTGCATCCAGGCCCAGGTCAGGGGTTCGACATCACCAGGCACGGGCCCGCGCCCCAAACGCGCGCCCTCGCGTTGACGTTCAACCACAGATTCGCGGCCGGAATCACCCGCCAGGCGCGACTCAGCGGCAGGCCCGCGAAGTCGGGCCTCGCCTCCTCGACGTCATGCCCGAGTGAAGCGCACAACCGCGCCGTGGCCGCCACGGCGGCCGCACAGGTGGGATGAATCGGCTTGCCGAGATAGTCCGTCGTGCACACGGCAATGCGCAAGCGCCCCGGCGGGGCCCCGACTTCGTCGAGCAAGGGGCGCGGCAGCGGGGCGCGGCATAGGGATCACCCGGGGCAGGACCGTGGGTGGCGTCCAACAGCGCGGCGCTATCCCGAACGCTGCGACTCACACAGTGTCCCGTGGCCATGCCCGCCAGGCCCTCGCCGAGGTCTGGTCCTGCAGGATTGCGCCCGCGCGAGGGTTTGAGACCGAACAACCCACACTTCGAGGCGGGGATGCGAATGCTGCCGCCGCCGTCGGTGGCATGCGCCATGGGCAGATACCCTGCCGCCACTGCCGCAGCAGCCCCGCCGGAGGAGCCGCCCGCCGAGTGCGCCACACTCCAAGGGTTGCGCGTCGGTCCGAACAACTGCGGCTCGGTGGTCGCGGCGATGCCGAATTCAGGCGTATTGGTCTTGGCCATGATCACCAGCCCTGCCGCCTTGTACCGCGCCACCAGCGTGCTATCGTGATCGGCCACAAAGTCCGCAAAGATCCGACTGCCATTCGAGGTCCGCACGCCGGCATAGAGCACCCCGAGATCCTTCAGCATGAATGGCACCCCGGTAAACGGCCCGGCAGGCAGTCCCGCAGCAATGGCCGCCCTGGCCTGGTCGTACATTTTGGTGACCACCGCATTGATAGTGCCATCGCGGGCCTCGACGCGCGCCATCGCCGCCTCGAGCAGTTCCTGCGGCGTGACCTCTCGCTGGCGCACGAGCTCGGCAAGCCCAAGCGCATCATACTGTTCGTACTCGGTCTTCTGAAACACCATGGTCTCTCCTTGGGCCGCTCGCGCTACCGCTGCGGCGCACGCCTCAGCTTCTGAGTAACTCCTTCAACGTGTCCTCGATGGCCGTTCCGCGCTCGTCCGCGCCATCATGCGCCAACAACCCGCGCCCTGATCCGGGCCCGGCCAGTGCCCTGTCTTCTCTCGTCCACACTCTAGCCCGACCCCCGGCAGGAGGCGGACTTCTGCGTCAGCAGCTCCGCGGCGCCTGCTATAGGAACGAGGGTCTCGCCTGCACTTTCCACTTGACAGCTCCCGGCCGAGTGGCCCCGCTAAGGATTGCGCGCCCCTAACTGACGACGGCCCAGCGGCCCGGACGGGCCCCGCGAAGCCCGGCCGCGCGGGACCGGACCAAAATCATCGCTCGTGCCCGCATCGCCCGTCCTGAGCGCTCCAGAGTGGCTCCGAAACCCGGGTGTAGAGTCGCCCCAGTAGAAGGAGGCTCGCCATGGAAATCCACTCGACACCCGTCCGCACCACCCTCGGACCCGTCGCGGAACTGGACCGACTGGGCGATCAGATCGCCGAGCTGTCGGCGCATCTCGAGGCGGCCTCGGCGCGCCTCCTCGACCTGATTCGCGAGTTCGATGCCCGCGGCGGCTGGTGTAACGGGTTCCGCTCCTGCGCCGATTGGCTCAGCTGGCGGATCGGCCTCGACCTCGGCACAGCTCGGGAGAAGGTCCGCGTGGCGCGCGCCCTGGCGACGCTGCCGCTGCTGGCCCAGGCGCTCGCGCGCGGGGAGTTGTCGTACGCCAAGGTCCGCGCCCTGACGCGCGTCGCCACGCCTGGCGACCGAGTGCGCGGCTGCTCGGGGTCGGGCGCGGCGGCACGGCCGCGCACGTCGAGCGCATCGTGCGCGGCTGGCGCTGCATCGATCGCAAGGCCGAGGCGCGGGAGACCAAGCGCCAGCACGCGAGCCGGGCGCTGCACGTCCACCAGGACGAGGACGGCACGGTCGTGCTCCGCGGGCGGCTGGAGCCGGAGGTGGGCGCGCTGTTCATGAAGGCGCTGGCCGCGGCCCGCGAGACGCTGTACCAGCGGGGCCGGGGCGAACGGGCGGTCACGCGCTTCAATGATCCCTCGGCGGATCCCTCCGCCGAGCGCCCGACGATGGCCCAGCAGCGGGCCGACGCGCTGGCCCTGCTCGCGGAGGCGGCCCTCGACCACGGGCTTGATCCCGGCGCGCCGGGCGAGCGCTACCAGGTGGTGGTCCATGTCGATGCGGCGGCGCTCGCCGATCCGGAGCAGCCCGGCCAGTCCGTGCTCGAGGACGGGGCGCGCGTTCCCGCGGAAACGTCGCTGCGCCTGGCGTGCGATGCGAGCCGCGTGGTGATGCGGCACGACGAGGACGGGCGCACCGTGGAGGTCGGGGCCGGACGAGGACGATTCCGCCGGCACTGCGGCGCGCGCTCCACCACCGCGACCAGGGTTGCCGTTTCCCGGGCTGCCGATTGCCATTCGGGCAGGGCCATCACCTCCAGCATTGGGCGCAGGGCGGCCCGACCACGCTGTCGAACCTCGCGATGCTCTGTCGCCGCCATCACCGCGCGGTGCACGAGGAGGGCTATCAGGTCGAGCGACAGCCCGACGGCGCGCTGCAGTTCCGGCGACCGGATGGCAAGCTGCTACCCGACGTCCCGGCCCCGGCCGCGGTGCCCGCGGATCCGGTCAGGCCCTCCGCGCGCAGCACGACGCGCAGGGGCTCCGCTTGCACGCGCGCACGGCGTGCCCGTCCTGGCTGGGCGAGCGATTGGATCTGGGTTACGCGCTCGATGTCCTGCATCCACTGGCTAACCGGCTCCCGGGATCGTCACGGCAAGAGTGCAGCCCGCCTTCGACGGGATGATCGCCTCCGCCGACCGAAGCCGTGTGTGAGGTCGGCGGCGTCCTGAACTCGGGAGAGCGTGCAATCATCGGTGACCGAGATCCGATCACGCGCCCATCGTGAGGGCCAGCGCGATCTCGGCGGTCTTCTGGAGATCCGCGACCGCGATCGACTCGTTCACCGTGTGGATGTCCGTCATCCCGATCGCCAGGTTGACGCACCGGATCCCTTTTTCGTTGAAGGTGTTCGCATCGCTGCCGCCGCCGCTGACGCCGAGCGACGGCTCGAGTCCCGCGCGGGCGATGGCGCCGGTGGCCTCGCGGGCAATCGCCTCGTCCCCGGACGACCTGATAGGCGGCGTACTCCTGCTTGATGGTCGCCTCCACCGTGGCGCCGGCGCTGCGCGCCCCGTCCTCGAGCGCCATCCGCAGGGACTCGACCAGCGCGGCGAGCTTGCCGTTGTCGCGGCTCCGGGCCTCGGCCTCGATCTCGGCCAGCCCGGGCACCGAGTTCCGCGCGGTGCCGCCCCGGATGAGCCCGACATTGGACGTGGTCTCGGCGTCGATCCGCCCGAGCCTCATGCGCCCGATGGCGGCGGCCGCCGCCGCGATGGCATTGATCCCGTGCTCGGGCGCCGCCCCGGCGTGAGCGGCCCTGCCGATGAACCGCGCGTGGATCGAGCAGTAGGCCGGCGCGGACACGGTGACGTGTCCCGGCGGCCGCGTGTCATCCATCGTCACGCCCATGCGGGCCGTGAGGCGCCCGGCGTCGAAGGCCACGGCGCCCGCGTGCCCGCGCTCCTCCCCCAGGTGAGGACGAGATCCACGTCGCGGTGCGGCAGGTTGTGCTGTGTGATCGTGCGGACAGCTTCGAGCAGTGCCGCCACGCTCGCCTTGTTGTCGGCGCCGAGTACCGTCCGGCCGTCCGTCCTGATGACGCCGTCCCGGAGCACCGGCTTGACGCCGCGGCCCGGCTCCACCGTGTCCGTGTGGGCGCACAGCATGATCGGCGGCAGGTCCGGCCGCGAGCCCGGAAAGCGCACGTGCAGGTTGCCCGCCCCATCGCGCCCGGTGCGGTCGTTGCTTCGACGGCAGTCCGAGCGCGTCGAGCTCCGCCGCGAGCCGCTCGATGATGGCGCGCTCCTCGTACGTCACCGAGTCGATCTGCACGAGCGCCAGGAACGATTGCACCAGCCGGTCGGTGTCGACGGCGATCACGCGGGTCCTCCTGTGGTGGGAAGGCTGCGCGGCGCGGGCGAGGAGGGCGAGAGTCAAGATCGGGACGAGGACGATAGCCCTGAGTCTCATGCCAGTTCCCGCATCTCCGCCTCCGCCTGCTCCAGCCAGAACTGCATGTCCATCTCGCGGTACATCGTCGTCGCGGTAGTGAGGTGCTCCTGGGCCTGCTCGCGCTTGCCCGGTGCGCCGGTAGAGCCTGCCGAGGCCGAGGTGGCAGTGGGCGACGAGGGGCCGCATGCCGCGCGGCTCGGCGAGCGCCAGCGCCTTGCGGTAGTGGGCCTCGCCGCGCTCGGCATCGAACCGGTCGGGATGGGTCGCGATGTCGCCGAGCAGGTGCAGCGCATGGGCCGCGATGCCGGGGTGCAGACGCGAGAATATTTGACCGCGCGGTCGCCCAGCCTCCGCGCCTCGTCGAGCCGGCCGAGCAGCAGAGCGGCACGACCTAGCGAATGGTAGTACTCGCCGTGCCGGCCGACGACTCCGATCGCCACCTGACGCTCGAGGAGCCGCTCTGCCTCTCCGGAGCCGGGTCAGCGCCTCGCTCGCCGCGCCGACTTGCGCGAGGACCCAGGCGGACGCGGCGACCGCGCGGGAAGGCCGAGGACGATGTTCCCCGTCCGGAACGCCGCGATCCCGTGCTCGATCAGTGAGCGCGCCCTCGCCCAGTCACCGTTGAGAAGGTGAAGCCGGCCCGCGGCAGGAGTGGGCCGGAACCGACGGTGAACGCATGGTGCGTCGGCTCGGCGAGCCGGAGCGCCTCGGCCTCGTACGGGGCCGCCTCAGCGAATCGGCCGAGCTGGGCGAGGCTCACGACCAGCCAGCATGCGATCGTAGACCGATATCGGCATGGCGTTCCCGAAATACTCGTAGATCCCAGTCGGCGGGCAGCGCCGCGAGGTTGGCAGTGGCCAGCTCTACTACCCGCTCGTAGCTCGCCCCGGAAGGTAGTGCGCCTGCTCGAGATAGGTCGTGGTCAGGATGCGGAGTCTCAAGTCCCCGAGGCGCCCGGCAATCTCCAGCGCCCGGGTGCCGGTCACAAGCGCCTCGTCCAGCTCGCCGAGCAGCGAGTGGATGTTCGTCATGGAGCGCGCAGACCCGCCCCGGCGGCGGTCGTCGTTCAACCGCTCGGCGAGACGCTCGGCCTCGCGCAAGCGCTCCAGCGCCCGCCGGACTCACCGAGCAGGTCCAGCACTGACCGCAGCTCGAGGCGGATCTCGAAGCCCTGCTCCAGCGTGGACTGGTCTCACCGGCAGCGCCGCGAGGACGCCGAGCGCCTGCTCGAACCAGCCCCGGGCTTCCTGGAGCGCCGACCGCGCGGCCGCCTCGAGTCCGGCCTGCCGGAGGTAGGGCACCGCCTTCTCCCGCACCTCACCCCGCACGGCGTGATGGGCGAGCCGCTCGATCTGCTCGCCGAGGCGATCCCGGTGGAGCGTCTCGATCGCGTCCACGATCCGCGCGTGCAGATCCCGGCGCCGCTCCTGCAGCAGGCCGCCGTACGCGACCTCATGCGTGAGCGCGTGCTTGAACGTGTACTCGAGATCCGGGAAGAGGCTCGTCTCGTAGAGGAACTCGGCGGCCTGGAGGTGGGCGAGCCACCGACGCAGGTCTTCCTCGGGCAGCTCGGCAATGGCGAGCAGGAGCGCGAACGGCACGTCCTTGCCGATGACCGCGGCCGCCTGGAGCAGCCGCTTGTCCTCGGCTGCCAGGCGGTCGATCGCGGGCCGCGAGGATCGCCTGGACCGTCGCCGGCACCTGGATCGCCGTGGCGTCTTGCGCCAGCCGGTAGGCTCCCCGTTCACCGATCAGCGCCTTGGTCTCCACGCAGGGTCCGCACGCTCTCCTCGAGGAACAGCGGGTTGCCCTCCGTCCGTTCAATGAGAGTGCGCTTGAGCGAGTCCAGGCTCATGTCGGTCCCGAGCAAGCTCGTGAGGAAGATCGTCCGCGCTCTCCGCCGGCAACGGGTCGATGCGGAGCTGCCGGTAGTAGGTCTTGCTGCCCCACCGCGTGCTGGTATTCGGGGCGGTAGTTGGCGAGCAGCAGCAGCCGGGCCGTCGGCAGGCTCTCGACGAGGCTATCCAGCAGGGCCTGGGTCTCGTCGTCGATCCAGTGCAAGTCCTCGACGAGCAGCAGGAGCGGCTGGACCTGGCTCTCCCGCAGCAGCAGGCGCTTCACGGCGTCCAGCGTCCGCTGCCGGCGCTGCGGGGGATCGAGCCGCCCCCACGCCTCATCCTCCACCGGGACCTCCAGGAGCGAGAGCAGCGCCGACAGAGAAGGCTCCAGGGCACGGTCGAGGGATAGGACCTTGCCTGTCACCTTCTCGCGGATTGGTCCGCGTCTCGTCCCGCCCCTCGATGTGAAAGTACGCCTTGAGGAGATCGATGACGGGGAGATAGGCGGTGGCCTTGCCGTAGGAGACGGAGCCGCTCTCCAAGATGAGCCAGCCTTGGGCGCGATGGGAGTGGGTGAACTCCCAGTAGAGGCGGGACTTGCCGACGCCGGGCTCGCCCACCACCGCGACGACCTGGCCGTGCCCGGCCTGGGCCCGCTCCAGGGCCTGGCAGAGCTGATCCACCTCGCTGTCCCGGCCGACAAAGCGGGTCAGCCCCGGGCCGCGGCGGCGTGAAGCCGGGAGCGCACAGCCGGCGCCTCGACGAGCTCGCAGACCTCCACCGGCTCGGGCAGGCCCTTCACCGGCAGGGGGCCGAGCGGCTTGACCTCGACGTAGCCTTCCGCCAGCTCCAGCGTGGCCGGGCTGAGGAGAATGCTGCCCGGCTCGGCGAGGTTGCTCCATCCGGGCCGCGAGATGGGTAGTCTGGCCCGACCGCCGTATAGTCCATGTGCAGATCGCTGCCAATGGCGCGCACGACCACCTCGCCCGAATTCAGCCCGACGCGGATGCGGACCGTCACGCCATGCTCCCGGCGCACCCCCTCGGCGTACCGCTTCGACCGACTCCTGCATCCGGAGCGCCGCGTAGCACGCCCGCACCGCATGGTCCTCGTGGGCGAGGGCGCGCCGAACAGCGCCATGATGCCGTCGCCCATCACCTGGTTGACGGTGCCCTCGTACCGATGCACCGCCTCCATCATGTGTTCGAGGACCGGGTCGAGGAGCTTGCGCGCCTCCTCGGGGTCGCGGTCGGCCAGCAGCTCCATCGAGCCCTTGAGGTCGGCGAAGAGCACCGTGACCTGCTTGCGCTCGCCTTCCAGGGCGGCTCTTGGACGTTGAGGATCTTCTCGGCGAGGTGCTTGGGAGTGTAGCTATCGGGCGTGCGCGTCGGTACCGGCGCACCGCCCAGCGGGCTGACCGCAGCCGTTACAGAAGCGGCTCGCCGGCGGATTTACCTGCCGACACGCGGCGCAGACCGTCTCCAGCCGGCCGCCACACCCCGTTACAGAATCGCGCGGCGGCGGGGTTCTCTTGAGGCACTGGGGACAGAGCATCAGGTTTGGGGCCCTACCGGAGCAGAAATCCCTCGTATTCCTTCGCGGCCACCTCGTCGCATTTCTCGCGATAGGCCGGGGCGCCGCCGGAATGAGAGCAGGAAGGTACGCTTCTGCTTGCCAGGAAGATTCTTATTGATGCCCATGAACCAGGAATCGACCTTGGTGAAGAGCATCGCGTTCCGCGAGCTCCAGAACATGCGCGGTCCAGACCGCTTCGGCGTCCGCCGTAGGAACGACCCGGCTGTAGTTCCGCTCGCGCATGTAGCGCAGGAGCGCCGTCACCCAGTCGACATTCTGCTCGATGCAACGCGGGATATTGCAGAATGTGGCGGCATTGTGTGTGGACCAACGAGGGTCAGGAGATTCGGGAACCCCGCGATCTGCAGTCCGAGGTAGGTCCTGGGACCTTCGGCCCATTTGTCCGTGAGGCGCATGCCCGCCCTGCCCTCTGATGTCGATGCGGTCGAACGACGCCCGTGATCGCGTCGAACCCGGTGGCATAAATGATGATGTCGCACTCGTACTCGGCATCACTGGTCTTGACGCCCTTCAGCGTAATCCTCTCGATCGGCGTTTCCCGGAGATCGACCAGCCGCACATTGGGCTGATTGTAGAGCCTCGTAATAGTTGGTCTCCAGGGGGACGCGCCAGTACCGAATCCGTGATCTCTGGGAATCAGCTTTTCGGCGGTCTCAGCATCCTGACCCGTTCGCGAATCTTGCGCCGGATGAACTCGCTGATGGTGATCGTTCGCGGCTGGATCGGTCAGGATGTCGCGAAGTTCCCCATCCAGATGCCAGAATCCCGGCTCGCCATAGAGCTTTTCGTAGAACGCTTCCCGTTCCTCCGGCGTCACTTCCAACGCCTTGCGCAGATCCGTCTTGTGCAGGAAACACCCATGCGACTCCCGGCACCGTTCGAAGATCTCGGGATAGCTGGCCTTGATCTCGAGCTGGGTCTCCGCGTCGATCGGCCGATTGAGCAGCGGCGCGCAATAGTTCGGTGAGCGCTGGAAGACCGTGAGATGGCCGGCGGTCTTCGCGACTTCCTGGATCACCTGAACGCCGGTTGCTCCAGTGCCGATCACGGCCACTCAGCTTGCCTGCGAAGGTCACGGGATGATGAGGCCACCGGCCCGTGTGGTAGGCCTCGCCGTGCAAACGACTCCATGCCCTGGATGTTGGGCATGGTCGGCGTCGAGAGAGGGCCGATCGCCGTGATCCAGGAACTGCGCGCGGGCCCGACCGCCATCCTGGGTACGATCTTCCAGGCATTCCCGGATTCGTCGTAGGTTGCGGCGGCGACCCGGCTACTGAACTGAATGTCCCGCCTCAAGTCGAACTTATCGGCGACGAATTCGAGGTAGCGGGCGTCTCCGGCTGCGCGGAGAAATGCTCCCTCAATCCCATTCCTGCAGGGACCTCCGGCGAAAGGAATAGCCATAGGAGTAGCTCTCAGAATCGAAACGCGCCCCAGGATAGCGATTCCAGTACCAGGTACCGCCCACGCCGCCACCGGCCTCGAGACCCGGACCGATAGCCCGAGCTGTCGGAGGCGATAGAGCTGGTACATGCCAGCCATACCGGCCCCGAAATGACGATGACGTCATATCGCCCGGCCGGCGCATTGCCGGCGATGGGTTCGTCTTGCTGAGACATGGTCACGGCACGCCCTCTGATTGGAGGCCTGCTCTGAGTTGGTACCGCCGATACTACCACCGGCGGGTTTCGGTCCACCGCTGAGGCCCTACCCGCCACCGCGCGCACGAAGCGCTCGACCTCCGCCTCGTCGTTGTAGTAGTGCACGCTGGCCCGGACGAGCGCGTCGAAGCCACGCGCGGGCAGATCCAGGCGGGAGGAGCGCGCCTGCGTGTGCGTGACATTGATGCTCATGGCCCGGAGCCGCGCGCGGGTCGCCTCCGGCGCCTCGCCCGCCTTCAGGAAGGTGACGATCCCGCAGCGCTCCGCCCCGAGGTCGTGCACGGTCACGCCCGGCACCTTCGCGAGCTCGCCGCGCAGCAGCGCCGCGAGCGCCTTGACCCGCGCCTCGATCGCGTCGATGCCGAGATTCAACGCATAGCGGACGGCGACCGCGAGTCCGATCTGGCCGGCCACGTACCGCTCCCAGTTCTCGAAGCGGCGGGCATCCTCGCGGATCACGTAGGTGTCGGCGTCGATCCAGACACGCGGCCTCGAGATCGATGAAGGGCGGCTCGAGGGTCGCGATCGATGTCCCGCCGCGCGTACAGAAAGCCCGTTCCGCGCGGGCCGCGCGCAGGTACTTGCGTCCCGTGGCCGAGAGCATGTGGCAGCCGATCCGGCCGACGTCGACCGCGAGCTGGCCGACCGATTGGCAGGCGTCGAGCAGATACAGGATGCCGTGCCGCGCGGCGATCTGGCCCACCGCCGCGGCCGGATTGACGAGGCCGCCCTGTGTCGGCACGTGGGTGATCGCGATGAGCCGGGTGCGCGGCCGGATCGCGCGCTCGAGCGCGGCCACGTCCACCTGCCCGCGGCGTCGTCACCGACGACGTCGATCTCGATCGCCCACGCGCTGCTTCATCTGCAGGAAGGCGAGATAGTTCGAGGCGTACTCGGCCCGCGCGGTGATGACGCGGTCTCCGGAGCGAAAGGGGATGGCATAGAACGCCATGTCCCATGCCCGCGTGGCGTTCTCCACGAACGCGATCTCGTCTCGCTGCGGCACCGATCAGGGTGGCGACGGCATCATAGACATCGGCCACCCGGTCCGCCGCCTCCGCGGCGGCCTCGTATCCGCCGATGGCCGCCTCTCGCTCCAGATGGCCCGATCACCGCCTGCCACGACCGGCCGCGGGGGCAAAGCGCGACCCGGCATTGTTGAAGTGCAGGACGATTGGCCACGCCGGGCGTGTCAGCCCGCAGGGAGGAATGTCGAGCATCACCGCGTGCAGATCTCGAGCACGGGCTCCTCGCCGCGCAGCGCCGTCAGCATGACCGATTCGATCGCCGGCTCGCGCAGGAGACGCTCGGCCGTCTCCCGCGCCGGGGTCCGGATCCGGGAGGCGCTCGACCTTGTTGATCAGCGCGACGACCCGGGCGCCGGCGGGCACGCCCTTGCGTCCCCCCTCGGGGTGAGCCAGGACGCGAGCCACGATCGTCGGGCGTGATCGGCGTCCCCAGGGCAGCGCCGCTCAGCGCGCTCACCAGCTCCGGACGGTGAACGTGCTCGGCGTCGAGCGTCTGGCCGAAGACATCGGCCCCGACCAGGATGATCGACCAGCGTCGTCTCCTCGGGAATCACCGGCTCGTACGCGGCCGGGGCCTTGAAGGGCGCATCCGAGAGCCATCGGCCTCGTTCACGATGCACACGCCCGGGCACCAGGTGCGCAAGCGCCGGAAGAGATCAGGGAGACGCCCTCGGCCTTGCCGCTCTCGGCGTCCGTGGCTCCGATGACGAGCACGTGCCGGTGAGCGGCGAGATCGGCCAGGACGCGCTCGCGCGTGGCCTCGGCGGCCAGGACGTGGGCGGGCGCCAGCGCGATCTGCGCGCCGAAGATGCGGGTGGTCGTGGTCGTGATCGCGCGCCCGCCCTGCTCCACCATGTCACGCGCCAGCCGGAACATGGCCGGTGGACTTCCGCCTCCGCCGACCACCGCCACGATGTCGTCACCCGTCAGGCCGAGCGCCTCCGCCAGCTTCACCGACCCAGAGTACCCCGGAGGATCGAGAATCCCATCGCGGTTGCGCGGTAGGATGTGGGGCCATGGATGCGGCGTGCTCACAGATGATCGCGGCGATGCAGGCCTCCGGCCGCCAGGCCGTCCTCGCCATCACCGGCGGAGGCACCGGGGCGATCGCCGAGCTGCTCCGCGTTCCCGGTGGGTCGCGCCTCTTGCTCGAAGCCATCGTTCCCCTACGACTCGGGCGCGCTCAGGGACTACCTCGGGGCAGATCCGGAGCAAGCCTGTAGCGGTGAGACCGCCGTCGCCATGGCCGAGCGCGCGCGCAGGCGCGCGCGGCCTGGCGAAAGCCGGACGGGGTGCCGATCGGGCTCGGCGCCACGGCGAGCCTCGCGAGCGATCGCCCGAAGCACGGCGACCATCGCTGTCACATCGCCGTGGCGACGGCCGCCGGCACGGATCTGACGTCCATCGTCCTCGAAAGGGGCGGCGCGACCGGCCCGGCGAGGAAGATCTCGTGGCCCGCGCCATCACGCTGTGCCTGGCTCGCGGCTGCGACATCCCAGCGCCCTCGCCTTCGAGACCCTGCTGGCACCGGGCGAGCGCTGCACCCACACCTCGCTGCCGTCAGGCTCTCCGATCGACGAGCTTCTGTCGGGTGCGATCGAGCGGGTCACCGTGGGCCCGGACGGCCAGCTCAGGCCGTCGGCCCCTGCCCTCCGCGATCATGCCCGGCTCTTTCAACCCGCGGCACGACGGACACATTCGCCTGGCGCAGACGGCGGCGGAGATCCTCGGCACGCCCATCCACTTCGAGCTATCCGTGCTCAACGTGGACAAGCCGGCGCTCACCGCCGCGGAAGTCCGGCGGCGCCTCGATCAGTTCGCCGGGCATGCCACGGTGGAGCTGACGCGGGCGCCAACCTTCCTCGAGAGTCCCGCATCTTTCCGAACGTCACGTTCGTGATCGGAGCCGACACGGCGGAGCGTCTCGTGGCCGCGCGGTACTACGGTCACAGCGAGGCGCAGATGCACGCCGCGCTGGAGGAGATGGCGGCGCGCGGCGCGCGCTTCCTCGTCGCGGCGCGCCGCGACGCGGCAGGGCGCGTTCATTCGCTGGCCGACGCCGCCGTGCCCTCGCGATTTGCCGGGCTCTTCACGCAGATCCCGGAGAGCCGCTTCCGCGTCGATATCTCCTCCACGGACCTCCCGCGCTCCTCCTAGGGCATGACGCTGACCGGACACGGACGCTCTTGCCTGAGCCCAATCGGGCAGTCAGTGGACCAAGGTCCACTAGGCTGGTCTGCATCCTCAGCGGGTAGCAGAAGGGGAAATGCTCGCTTTCCACCCCTGAAGGGCGTCGGAGGCGTAGAAGCCTCGAGAGGAGATCTCGATATGTTCGTATCGCTCTTTCTGGTCTCTGCCATCGTCCTCCTTGTCGCTGTGGGTCCTCGGTTGGTTCGTATTCCACGTCGCCGGGGCCTCATCCACGTCCTCCTGGTCGTCGCGATCATTACGTTGATCGTCCACTTCGTCCGGGGACGACCGTAACTACGTTGCTACTTCGACGATAGCCTCGCATGAGCATCAGACCATGCGATCGCCGTCTCGCCATGATCCGTTCGATTCACGCAGCCGCTGACCGCCTTCTGCGGCCGGGACCGGAGGCGGTGCTGTATAGTCGGGCCTCATGGAGTCAAGAGAGCACCCGCGGGATCACGCTCGCCATCGATATCGGGGGCACGTTCACGGATGCGCGTCCTCGAAGTGGGGGCCAGCGCCACGCGGCCAAGGTCCTGACCACCTCTCCCGATCCGGATCGCGGCTTTCTCGAGCGCCCATCAAGTCCTCAAGAGAGCGAGCCTCGCGGCCTCCGACGTGGGGCTCATCATCCACGGCACCACGTTGGCGACGAACGCCATCATCGAGCGCAAGGGAGCCCGGGTCGCGCTCATCTGCACCGAGGGATGCGCGACAGCCTGGAGATGGCCTACGAGCATCGCTTCGAGCAGTCGGATCTGTTCATGGAGCGGCCTGCGCCCCTCGTGCCTCGGCATCTCCGGCTGCCCGTGCGTGAGCGCTTGGCCGCGGACGGATCGGTGCTGATCCCGCTCGACGAGGCATCGGTAGAGCGCCTGGTTCCGGTTCTCGAGGACGCCGGCGTGGAGTCGGTGGCCATCGGCCTGATTCACAGCTACGCGAATCCCGCACACGAGCGGCGGGTGGCCCAGATCCTGGGCCGCCACGCGCCGGATGTCCCGATCTCGCTGTCCTCGGACGTCCGCCCGAGATCCGGGAGTACGACCGGCTCTCGACGACGACCGCCAACGCCTACGTGCAGCCCCTCATGGCCGGCTTCTCTCACGGCTCGACGTGTCGCTCGCGCAGCAGGGCTTTCGCTGTCCCGTGCTGCTGATGATGTCGAGCGGCGGGATGACGACGCTCGAGGTCGCACGCCGCTTTCCCGTTCGCCTCGTGGAGTCGGGCCCGGCCGGAGGCGCCATCCTGGCGAAGACCATCGCCGCCGAGTGTGGGCTCCGGCAAGTCGTCTCGTTCGACATGGGCGGCACCACGGCCAAGATCTGCTTCCTCGACGACTATCAGCCCCAGATGTCGCGCTCGTTCGAGGTGGCCCGTCACTATCGATTCCTGAAGGGGAGCGGGCTCCCCTTCGCATCCCCGTCATCGACATGGTCGAGATCGGCGCGGGCGGCGGCTCGATCGCCGCCGTCGATCAGCTGCGTCGGCTCACCGTGGGCCCGGAAAGCGCGGGATCCAACCCGGGTCCGGCCTGCTACGGCGCGCGGCGGCCGGCGGCCCACGGTCACCGACGCGGATTTGATCATGGGGCGGATCGACCCGGACCGATTCGCCGGAGGGCACCTGGCTCTTGCGCCATCCGCCGCCGCTGCCGCCCTGGTGGAGCACGTGGGCCACCTCTCGGATTTCTGGCGGACGTCACCGCGGCCGCGAGCGGGGTTGCCGAGATCGTCGACGAGAACATGGCCAACGCCGCCCGTGTCCACGGCATCAGAGTCCGGCAAGGAGCTGGCGTCGCGCACGTTGATCGCCTTCGGTGGTGCGGCGCCGCTGCACGCCTGCCGCGTGGCGGAGAAGCTGGGCATCGGCCGCATCGTGATCCCCGCGGGAGCCGGCGTCGGCTCGGCCATCGGGTTCCTGCGCGCCGGAGATCGCGTACGAAGTCGTCCGCACCCGCTACATGGACCTCCGTCACTTCGACCCGGAGGCCGTCAACGACCTCTTCGCGGGGATGCGCGCGGAAACCGAGGCCGTGGTCCGGCTCGGCGCCGGCGATGCCGCCTTGACCGAGACGCGCACCGTCTCGATGCGCTATCGCGGGCAGGGCCACGAAGTTGAGGTCTCCCTTCCCATCCGGGCCTTCGCGCCTGCTGACACCGAGCTCTTCCTCCAGAGCTTCGAGCGCGAGTACCGCCTGCTCTACGGCCGAACCATCCCCAGGTTGAGCCTCGAGGCCATGAGCTGGAGCCTGTCACTCGCGAGGAGCCGGGCTCTCCCGGAGCGCACCACCGACGTGCCGCCCTCAAAGGGACGGGCGGCCAGTCGCACTCGCGCCGTCTTCGATCCCGACCTCGGCGCCTTCGCGGACGTGCCCGTATACGACCGGAGCGAGCTGTCTCCGGGGGCCTTTCTCCCGGGCCCCGTCCTCATCGTGGAGGACGAGACGTCCTCGCTCGTCAACAAGAACCACGACGATGCTCGTGAACGCCCTGGGCTATTTGGTGCTGACCCGAAAGGAGCTCCCGTGAGCAACCGCCGCGACATCCGTCTGCACGTGATGTGGAACCGCCTGCTCGCCGTGGTCGAGGAGCAGGCGCAGACGCTCGTACGCACGGCGTTCAGTACCTCGACCCGAGAGGCCGGCGACGTCTCGGCCGGCATCTTCGACCTGAAGGGCCAGATGCTGGCCCAGGCCGTGACGGGCACGCCCGGGCACATCAACTCCATGGCCCTCTCGGTCGGCCACTTCCTCGAGCGCTTTCCCGTGGCCACCATGGGCGAGGGCGACTGCTACCTCACGAACGACCCGTGGAAGGGCACGGGCCATTTGAACGACTTCACCGTGGTGTCACCGCTCCCATCGCAAGGGCAAGCTCGTCGCGCTGTTTGCCTGCACCAGCCACATGGTCGATATCGGCGGGCTCGGCATGTCGCCCGATGGCCGACAGATCTATCACGAAGGCCTGTTCGTCCCCATCATGCCGTTCGCGACTGCCGGCGTGGTCAACGAGTGGCTGCTCGAGCTGGTGCGTGCCAACGTCCGCGAGCCCGTCCAGGTGCAGGGCGATCTCTACGCGCTGGCCGCCTGCAACGAGATCGGCGGCCGCCGCATCATCGAGATGATGGACGAGACCGGCATCGACGATCTCGACGAGCTCGGCGCCTTCATCATCGGCAGCACGAGTCACGCCATGCGCGAGTCCATCAACCGGCTGCCCAAGGGCAGCGGTGTCGAATCGCATGACCATCGACGGGTTCGATCGTCCGATCGAGCTCGTGGCATCGCTGACGGTGGGGGACGGCGAGATCGTGGTGGACTTTGCCGGGACTTCGCCCTACTCGGACTACGGCATCAACTGTCCTAAGCGCTACACCGACGCCTACACGTCGTTCGGGGTCAAGTGCGTCGTGGGCCCCAAGCTCCCGAACAATGCCGGCTCGCTCGCGCCCATCAAGATCGTGGCGCCCGAGAACACCATCATCAATGCCCCGCACCCCTGTGCCGTCGTGGCTCGTTCGACGGTCGGGCATATGCTGCCGGACCTGGTCTTTGGCTGTCTCCATCAGATCGTGCCCGGGCAGGTTCCGGCGGAAGGAACCTCGTGCCTCTGGAACCTGAAGCTCGGAGCCGGGCCGGGCATGACCTCTCGGACCACGCGCACGGGTCAGCCGCCCACGGCCTTCATGGTGATGAGCTTCCACAGTGGCGGTGCGGGCGCCCGCCCTACCCTGGACGGGCTCTCGGCGACGCCGTTTCCGAGCGGAGTCAAAAACGTGCCGATCGAGGTGACCGAGGCGATCAGCCCCTCGTGATCTGGAAGAAGGAGTACCGGCAAGACTCCGGCGGCCCCGGGAAGTTTCGCGGCGGGCTCGGCCAGACCATGGTCGTCGGCAACCGCGAAGGCGCCGAGTTTGCCATCTTCGCCACGTACGACCGGGTGACCCATCCGCCGCGAGGCCGCGAGGGCGGAGCCAATGGCATGGCCGGCCGCGTCAGCCTCGGCTCGGGCGCCGCCATGAAGGGCATGGGGCGTCAGATCATCCCGGCCGGCGATCGCGTGGTGATCGAGATGCCCGGGGGCGGCGGCTACGGCAATCCGGCCGAGCGCGACATCGAGCGGATCCGCGAAGACGTGCGGAGCGAGCTCGTCTCCCGCGAGGCGGCCGAGCGCGACTACGGTATCGCCGTCAACGGCGCGGGGTCGACGGCAAGGCGGGCACCGGGACCCGGAGTCTGCCCCGTGACGCCCGCGTCCCTTCTCATCGCCGCGCTCGTCGCCACCGCCATTCCCCTCGGTGCCGGCGAAAGCCGCCTCACCGCCCGAGGGCCGGACGATGACGTCCTCGTGTGGAAGACGCCCCAGGCGCTCATCGAAGGCGTCGCCCTCATCCGCGCCAAGGCAGCAGGCCTCGGCCATCATCCCCTCATTGCCTGCGTGCCCCGCACCGGAACGCGCGTGATCGAGGCGCCCGAAGACCTTGGTCGCTCCATGCGCGGCGTCGTCGTCACGAGTGGCGAGTGGGCCGGCTGCCGCGGCGTGGTCGAACAAGAGAACGTCGAGCGGCCATAGAGCGGGCGCCGCTCGGCGGCAGATCAGAGCAGGCGGCCCAGGGGCCCCAGATCGAGATTCAGGTCCTCGGGGGACAACTCGAACTGCGTGGCAAGACTGGTGATCGTCTCCTCCAATCGCATCAAGGCTAGACCGAGAGCCTCCGTCTCGTCCGGCGTCAGCGACCCCGCCTCCATCCGGCGGATCGCCTGCTTCTCGAACAGCTTTCGCAGAAACTCCATCAGGGTCAGCACCAGCTTCGCGACCGAGCGCTGCACGTCTTCCGGATTCGCATTCCAGCGCGCCGGAGCGAGTCTCACCGACCCGCTGTTCGAGCTCTTGACGCAGCGCCTCGACCTCGCTCGCGCCCAGGGAACCCGATTTCCTCTGGCTCATGCGAGCTCTCCGGACGCGAACGCATAGGGCGGCCAGGGACCACTCACCGTCACCGCGGCATCGATGAGGTCTGCCGTCCCGGCATGCAGCGCCGCCGTGTAGGCCGCGCCCTGTCCGCGCTCGATCAGATGATGGACGCTCGCGATC
>ERZ1370068.2285-contig-144_pt1 | contig 19764 bp, 25 predicted proteins | sample MGYA00561227_ERZ1370068 | MGnify/ENA primary metagenome ERZ1370068 (study PRJEB38410, sample SAMEA6850437) | metagenome | study: Metagenomic assessment of the ecological functions of the soil: analysis of the soil microbiota associated with the...
CCATGTCAAAGCGCACTGGGTCGGCGAATAGTTGAGCCTTAATCCAGTCGAACTTGAGTTGTCGAAGCTCGTGGGTTAAGAAGTGTAGGATGTCAAGCGTGGGCAGATCGCGCAAAACTTTATTCGTCAACTTATGGGCCGCTCTTGATGAGCCCAAAAGCGCTCACGCAGAATCCTCTTGAGTATCTTGCCGGAGCCGCTCTTCGGTAGCTCGGTTTCTGAAAACTCGACGCGGCGTGGAATCTTGTAGTTGGCTAGAGATCTCCGACAGTGACTGATCAAATCATCCACGGTGAGAGCCTTTTCCGGCTTCAGCACTACGCAAGCCATCACGAGTTCGCCCCACTGTGGATCGGGTATTCCGAAGACCGTCGCTTCACGAACCGCCGGCTGCTCGTAGATAACTGCCTCGACCTCACCGGAGTAGACATTTTCGCCGCCTGTAACGATCATGTTCTTCAAGCGGTCCATGATGTGAAGTACCCGTCCGCATCCTATGACGGAGTGGCCCGTAGGAGCTGTGAAGTCTGGTAATGCGGATGCAAAGGGGCCATGCTGAGTTTGATTGTTTCGACCGCAAGGTGAGGGCAGGGAAGGGATGACAAAGCCTTCCATTAGTCTGCAAGAACTGGAGGCGAAGCGGATATACCGTAGGCAAACACTAGTGCAGGTCCGCATTGGGAATCGGCCGACGGTAGCAAGGTCGCCGGTACATTGAAGGAACGTGCCGATGCGCCACGGGCCGACGCCATCCCATGGTTTGCTACTCGTTACAAACTCTGTCGGCCCACAAGGCCCGTTCACTAAAATCACAAGCATACAACGCGTAAATACCGTTGGAGGCGTAGCGCCTGAAAACCACATGTTCCCAATCTACTGTCGGGACAATCGCACGGATACCCTACAGGGCAGACTATTACTTCCTAACCGAGAAGTAGAACTCAGGATCTTTTCATTTTCGACGAGATGTAATGCAACGAGGGCAAAGCCCCTCAGACGGCGGTCCGATTGGAAAGCTGGTCTAGCGCACGACGGCGAAAAGTAGTGTGGAGGGAACAAGCCCAGTTTGCAGTTTCCCCCAGGACGGCAGTGAACTCTCTCAACAGGCCTCTGACTGATTCGGCATAGGCGAAAGTTGCCTGAAAAATATATTCGCCGCCCAAAGTTTCAGCATGTTTTATCTTCCCACCGCTTTCCGTCCTTGATTTGGATTCCATTTATCTCGGGATTAGAGTAATTGGAGCCACAAATTACAATCATTTCATTATGAGTTAGGGCGTGGCATATTCTTTGCCCATGGGCTTGTTTGGAGCGTTTCGCTCCGGGATTAACTTTAGCTGACTAAATCGTGCGGCTATCAAGAATGGAGGTTGTACCTTAGGCATGGCTATTTTGAAGGTCCAAGGCCTGATCAAAGCGTTCAAGGACGTCAGAGCCCTGGATAACGTCAGTTTTGAATTCGACAAGGGTATTCTCTCCTTCTTGGGGCCCTCCGGCTGCGGCAAGACGACCTTGCTTAGATCTATTGCCGGTCTTGAAGTCCCGGATGCCGGTGCCATTTCAATTGCGGACCAGGTTCAGACCTCCGTTGAAGATGGCATCCTAGTGCCGTCCTACGCCAGGAAAATCGGTTTTGTTTTCCAGAACTACGCCCTCTGGCCACACATGACGGTCTTCAGTAATGTTGCCTTCGGGCTTAAATTGCGAAAACTAAAGAAGGAAGAGATCAACCAAAAGGTTCTTTCGGCGCTGGAGTTGGTGGGTTTGCAGGGTAGAGAAGAGCGCTATCCTTCGCAATTGAGCGGTGGGCAACAACAACGGGTCGCTTTGGCTCGGAGCCTCGCCTTGGAGCCGCGGCTGATCTTGTTGGACGAGCCGCTAAGCAACCTCGACGCCAAGCTACGCGAAGAAATGAGAGTAGAGATCAGAAAGCTGATTAAGAAAGTCGGGATCAGCGCCCTCTACGTTACCCATGACCAGGAAGAGGCCTTTACGATTTCGGATGCCGTCATCGTGATGGACGCCGGCAAAATTCTTCAATACGCCGCGCCGGATGATATCTACAACCACCCCGCACATTCCTTTGTCGCCTCTTTCATTGGGCACGCGATGCTAATGGATGCGAAGATAGCCACAATGCAGGAAGCGACTGTCTCAGTCACCGTGCCAGAATTCAACGGTGCGACGCTCGTCTTGCCGGCGCCGAAACAGGGCGCGGCCGGTGATGCCTGCAAGATTGTGATTCGAACGACCGAAATCAGGCTTAGCAATGAGAAATTCCCGGAGGGCACAGACAACGTGCTGGAAGGCATGATGACTAGCCGCGAGCATAGAGGCGGACTGTTGGACCACCGCGTCCAAGTGGGCGCGAAGGAGATCGTCGTAACTTCGCATAAGCTCTGTCCCTTGATACGATTCAACGGCGATGGCGGAAAGACGTTCTTATCGATCGACAAGTCCGCCATTAGCATTATCGTTGACCCCTAAGAATCCCATCCTAAAGCAAGCGTCTACTGAGCGGTCGGAGGAAAAAAGCCACGGCTAACTGGAAATCAATTAAACTCATTTATCGGCAGGGTACGGTCGTGCCGTTGTTGGCCAGTGCGATCGCGGGTGGCGCCATCATCACGCCGATCGTTATTGTTTTAGTGAAGAGCCTCTCCACAGGAAAGTTGGGCGCCTATGTTGGTTTTACGCTGGCCAATTACCTCAGAGTTTTCGGCGACCGCGATATTCTGCCGCTGCTTAATAACTCGATTCTTTACGCCGCAGGGTCGGCTTTACTGGGCACCGGTCTCGGGGCGCTACTTGCCTGGATTGTCGCGCGAACCAATACTCCTGGAAAGACGCTGGTCGAGCTGATGCCGCTCTATCCGATCCTGATGCCGCCGATTATGAAAAACATCGCTTGGATTCTGCTCCTGGCGCCAAAATCCGGCATTCTCAATAATATGCTACAAGAATATTTGGGCATTGAGGCGCAGATTTTCAATGCCTTCAGCATGGCAGGCATGGTTTGGGTCTTCGGTTTGGCCTGCGTGCCGTTGGGTTATCTCTTTTTACTTCCGGTTTTTCTATCTTTTGATCCGTCACTGGAGGAAAGTGCCTATATTGCCGGAAGCCGGCCGGTGCATACGACGCTGCGCATCACGTTTCCGCTCGCGGTGCCGGCATTTCTGTCGGCCCTCGTGCTTAATTTTCTCCGTGGCTTGCGGTCGTTTGAGACCCCGTCCTTCAGGGAACGCCGGGAAATATCAACGTCTTCGTCAGCAGGGTCTACGACTCGATGGCGTTAGAGTTCAATACCGGTCTGGCGACCGCCTACAGCGTAGTCTTGGTCGTGCTGTCGGTTGTTACCTTGGTCTTTTACGTTCGCGCGACACGCTTTTCCGAGCGCTACGCAACGATTACCGGAAAGGGCTACAGAGTTAAAGTTCTAGATATCGGCATCTGGAAGTACGTTACTTTCTTAGCGGTGTTCCTGTACTTCTTGGTCGGCATCGCGATACCGTTTTTGGTGTTGATCGTTGTATCGATGATTCCCTATTTCGACTATGAAACCTTCATGAAGTTTCCTTCCAATATGGTCCTATCCAATTACACCAAGGTGATGAAGCATCCTAGCTTTGTTACAGGGCTATACAACTCCTTGGTTTTATCCATCACCATAGCTCTGTCCACCGTGCTTGCCGGGATCGTCATGGCGTTCACGATCTACAGGACGAAAACATACGGCGCGAAAGTCTTCGAATTCATTGGCACGCTGCCGCTGGCGTTCCCACCGTTGGTTCTTTCCGTGGGACTTGTTATCGTCTTCCTCGGCACGCCTTTGTACAATAGTCTGTGGGCCCTGGGTCTCGGCCTCTTCGTCGCTTACTTTCCGTATGCTTTCAGAAACGCTTCTGGATCTATAGTCAACATACACAAGGAACTTGATGAAGCGGCCTGGGTGCACGGCGCCAGGTGGCGGCACGTTTTCTTCAAAATCACCTTGCCTATTTTGAAACCGTCCGTTGGCGGCGCCCTGTTCTACATCTTCATCGAGGCGATTCGTAACGTTGACGTGGCAGTGTTGCTGACCTCCCCGGGACATGAATACGGGCCGGTGACGTTGTTCGAATACTTCAGGGTAGGGCAATGGGCCGAAGCGGCGGCAGGGGGTGATCTATTTGCTTATTTTGATCGTCGCCGTAACGGTTGCCAAGTTTGTTTTCAATTTGAAGTTTAGCTTGTGAAGAGAAGTCATCAAATTGTATAGTTTCAGCACAAGGAGGTTAGCGACATGAAAAAATCACTACCATGGGCACGGCTGTTGTCATATTGGCAACAATGCTCCTATGGCAAGGCGGGCAGGCCGCGGAGAAGCCGACCAAAGAAGCGGCTCCGAAAGCGCCCCCAAAGACGGCGGCGTCCAATGCGACTGCGAATGCAGCCAAAGCTTTCGATACGGTAAGCAAGCGACCTTTATCCCAAAGCCAAACAGGAAGGCAATCTGATCATATATTCGGTTTGGGATGTCGAGCATCTTCGTGGCATGACTGATGCGTTCATGAAAAGGTATCCGGGAATCAAGGCAACTTACTGGCAGGGGAGAAACCCGGAAATCGTGACGCGTGTTTTGACGGAGTTTCAGGGCGGCCAGTCGAGCGTCGATGTCATACTTTCGGATAATGCCCCGCCGGTGATTCGAGCCGCCGGAGGGATCATGCCTTATGAAACCGTCCAGAAGGACGTTTTAGTTCTCCACGACCCGACATTGGCCACCGTGAGTTTGCAGATCCAGGCGCTTTCCTACAACACCAAAAAGATCAAACCGGCGGACCTACCCAAGAGCTGGGAGGACGTGGCCAATCCCAAATTCAAGGGCATGGTTGCTTTGGACGATCCGATGCGGGCCGGCCCACTGAGTTCGATGCTTGCCGGCCTCAAGGAGCAGTGGAAAGATGAGACGAGATTTAACAACTTCGTCAAAGGCTTAAAAGCCTTGAATGTGCCGGTGCACAAGAGCACCAGCGCGATGTTTCGGCTGGTAATCTCTGGGGAGTATGCGATTTGCATGCCCGCACTGCTCCATGATGTTTTCGAGGAAAAGGAAAGGGCACGCCGGTGGATTACGTCAAGACCGTCCCGCCGGTGGTCTTCCCGCGTCAGGCCGGTATCTACGCCAAAGCGCCGAATCCAAATGCGGCAAAGCTTTTTGCTGAATGGGCAATTTCGACTGAAGGACAGCAAGTGATCGATTCGATTGGGCGGGAGTCTTCCCGTAGTGACTTTAAGTCGAAGACCTCCATTGAGTCTGCCTTCCCCAAGGGTACTAAACCTATTCCGGTTAATGACAAACTGTTTTTGGAAGACCCGAAGAAGTGGCTCGATACTTACGTGAAACCCATTTGGGAGGGATAGGAAAAAAATAATCGTTAAAAAGGGGAGGAACGAACCCAATTCGCTTCGCCCCTTTCTTTTGCGGAGCGGTTTATGTTTGGAGATTTGATTGACGATTCGTCCAAAAACACGTACATTGCGGTGAGTTTGGCGTCCAGTCTGAAATAACGACCGAAGCGGCTCAAGGCTCTGTTAGACTCTCCCTGCGAAGCGATTCCCAACAAAAATAGTCGATTCGTGCGAGTTAAGCCTCGGGCGGAACTCTATCCGGAAGCCCCGCAGCAGAGACAACCGTATCGCGGACGATTGAAGCGATTGAAAGGAATTCAATGACCATTATCATCAGCGAGACAACAGCTTTCTTCTGTTTCCTCGTTTACGCGAGTTTCTTCGAATGGACCCTGCACAAGTACTTAATGCACACGCCGTTTTGGCAATATCCCTTTCGCGCCCATGCCTTAGTTCACCATGGTCTTTTCCGGACCGGCGACGACTACTTTCTTCCCGACGCAAAGGTCATTCGCAAGGTTCGTTTCGCCTGGTGGAACGCTCCGTTTATTATCATTCTGCACACCCCCGTCATTCTTTGGCTACAGTGGATGTTGACAGCAAACATATTCGTAGGCGCTTTGTCGGCACTCATACTGTACTATTTTCTTTATGAATACCTCCATTACTCCATGCATATTCCCAAACGGCGCTGGTTCGAAACGACGGCTTGGTTCCGTTGGCTGGACTCTCATCACCATATGCATCACAAGCGACACTTCAATAATCTCAATGTGGTGTTGCCGCTTGCCGACATCGTCTTCGGCACCCTTATTCCGGCCAAAGATCATATGGCCCTGCCGGACCGTGAAGACGGAGCTACGCAGGTCGGATTGCTGCTATCCGAATCCTAAAATCATTTCGCTGTTGATGGCTTTTTTCCTTTTTCTTCTTTCGCTATAATCTGGCGGTCCATGTTCGAGGAACCCGCACCACGGCAAAGTCTATCGCTGGATCTGCTGGGATCGCGCGCTCTGCCTCGATTGTCTCTCCTGCCACTGTTGTTTCTCGCGGCCTGTTCCCTGCCTCCGTCCAAAGTCAAGCTGGCGCCGTCACTGGCCTCCGAGGGCCGTGTTAACCAGACCGGCATCGCATCTTGGTACGGCCCAGGTTTTCATGGGAAAGCGACCGCTAGTGGAGCCATCTACGATCAGAACGATCTCACCGCAGCGCACCAGACATTACCCCTCGGCACCCGCGTTATGGTTACCAATCTCGAAACCGGCACCTCCGCCGAAGTCACGATCAACGACCGCGGTCCCTTTGCCAAGGGTAGAATTATTGACCTCTCCTATGGAGCAGGAAAAGCCCTCGGGATGATCGGTCCCGGTACAATCCCGGTGCGCGTGGAAGTGATCGACGGTCCCAACAACGTTCAATCGATTCGCGCTTCTCTGGATTACACATTGCAGTTGGGATCTTTCTCCCAAATCGAGAATGCGCAACAGCTGCGCGACAAGCTCAAAGGTTCTTATGCGGACGTTTCCATCGTCCCGCTGCAAGCGAAGGATGTCACGTACTATCGGGTTCAGTTGGGAACTTTCTCCAACCGCAACGCCGCCGAAGAACAGGCACGCCTACTCTCAAAATCAGGATTCCCGGTGATTATTATGGAGAAATAGGTGGATGTTCTTGTTGGGTTGGGGTCCCAAGCTGCATTTCTCTGGACTCGCGGATTAAAGCCTGTTTGGATAGTCGCCCTTGCCGGGTTGCTAGCGAGTTGCTCCAGCTCCAAGCCTTCGCCGCCAATTTCTCGAGCCGCCTGAGTCTTTCGCCGAACTGAAGCAAAAATCGCCCTGTTCCGCGGCCTGCCGTTCAAGCGTGAAGTTTCTTTGGCCAAGGAATCATCGGATGCACCTACAGCGCCGTCGGAAGGAATTCTTTCTGACGAGTACGGGGCTCAGTCCCTCGTTCATATAGCGCGTACCTACAAGCGGCTCGGACTTCTTCCCGAATCCATAGATTTTGCCGCAGCTCTCGCTGACTATACGAGGTTAGAGCGGATCTTTTATTACGAGTCCCGTAAGGACCTCATAGTGATCTCACCCGTTGCGACGCAGGTGCTGCAGGTGATGAGAGAGAGCGGGGCCGAAACTTAGAGCAACTTCCGGTCGTATTGGCCTCTCCCGAGCGCTACAAGAACAGCACTTTCAATGGCAAGAAAAACTAAACCGGATCTCGCTGGAAGATCGCAAGCTCGCTTTTCGCGCGCTGGCCGTCGGCGACAGCGTCCTTGTTGGCATCGCCTATCTGCAAGCATCTCAACCACCGACTACACCGTCGGATTCGGTCCGGACCTTGGCCAGATGGGCAACTGTCTTGGAAAAATGGGTTCCCATCTTCCTCAACTGCTACAGCAAAAACTGGCATTTCCCTATCGCGAAGGAAGTCAATTTACTCAATGGGCTCATGCGGCAAAAGGATGGGCTGGAGTCAATGCGGTCTTTGCCGATCCACCATTTTCGACCTCGCAGATCCTTCACCCGGAGAAATATTACGTCAAACGAGAAGATCCGCTGGCTATCCGCGCTTCAGGCTTGGCGCAGCAAATGAAGGAAAGCGCGGTCGTCGATCAGACGTTGGGTGAATATCTCGTTCAATTGCTTCTGACGTCAAACCTGTCGCGCCAGGAAGCGAGCCAAATCGCAGCAGCCTGGACCGGCGATCAATTATCCGCATATCTGGAAGGAGAACATCTTTTAACGGCGTGGATTACCGCCTGGAAAAAGGATGAAGACGCCCGGGCCTTCTACCGCGCATACCAAAACCTGCTGGCGCGGCTTCACCGCTTGCGCTTCGCAGCATCACCTGGTCGGACCGACAGTGTGCAAGCCGAGCTACCCGGGGACCGCTTGATATTGCTGCAGCTCGTGGGATCCTTCGTGCTGCTGCTTGACGGCACGACGCCGACTCGATCCATGCAACTCGCCGACGAAGTTTGGAAGAATCTGGACGCGGAGACCGAGTACACCGTGATCCCCTTCGACTCCGCCAAAGGACCGCCTCAGTTGTCTTTTAGAATCAGATAGCGGCCGCCTTCGCTCTTCACCCGGCCTTCCTCATCAGCTTTTCCAAGTGTGCTTGGACGGAAAACTCTGCGACCCTTTGTAGAGCGGGCGAAACACCCACGTAGATCATTTCGGTGATGTCGCCGATGGTGTTGCGCCCTTTAAGCAGCGCGTCTATAACCTGCTTTTCCCGCATCATGCGATGCTGGATGTATTCCTTAATCTTCGCCTCGGGCTTGCCGACAAGAGGTCCATGGCCTGGCAGAACTAAACTGATATTGAATTCGAGCAGTCTTTCCAAGGACCTCAAGTAGTCTGTCATGTTGCCGTCCGGCGGACGAATCACAGCCGTGCCGTAGCCGAGAATATTGTCGCCGCTGAACAGCACCCTGTCGCCGGACTCATAAAAGCAACAGTGGCCGGATTCATGGCCCGGCGTGTGAAGCACTTGCAGCTCGCCGCCGCCGAACGCAATCCGATCGTTGTCGTCGTATTGAAAATCTTCGCCACCGAGATAACCCGCGCGGGAGCGATGAATGCCCAGCTTGGCGCCGCAGCGCTTTCTCAAGGCCAGGGCACCGCCGCAGTGGTCGCTATGAATATGGGTCAGGAGAATCTTTTCGATCTTCTTTGCGCCCATCGCTTCCGCCTGCTCGATAATTCCGTCCATGTTCGAGTCCGCGCTCAGCGCCACATCGATAACCAGGACGTTCTCTTTACCGACGACGTATTGATTCGTCCCCTGTAAAGTCATGATGCCGGGGTTGTTCGCGGTGTAGTGGCGGATGCGGTCGGGTGTAGCCATCGTGGGCCTCTCAGCGCCTTCCAGGTTCGAAATAACAGATGGAAGAATTCCGGCCAGAATCGCCAGCGATGTTTTACCCATCGTCGCCAGCGCTTCTCGTCGTCTCATTGCGGTAAGTTTCCAGTTCCTGGTTTCGGCTTGCTAGTTTCGGTTTCGACTCGAAACGCTAATTCTGCAGCAGCTGCCGCAGCACGTACTCCAAAATCCTCCATGCCGATAGTAATCCAATTCCGCGGGTGTATCGATACGGCAGATGACCTTGAACTCTGTGACCTTGCCGTCATCACTGGCCGCTTTTACGGTGAGTTCCTGTCGCAGCTTGAGTCCGGCGGAGATGCCAGCGACATCGAACTTCTCGAATCCCGTCAGACCGAGGGACTTAAGGTTCTCGCCGGCCTTGAACTGCAAGGGCACGATCCCCATGCCGATCAGATTGCTGCGGTGAATGCGCTCGAAGCTCTCCGCAATTGCCGCTTTGATGCCGAGGAGCCTCGGTCCTTTGGCCGCCCAGTCACGGGACGAGCCGGTGCCGTATTCTTTGCCAGCTATAACGATTAGGGGAACGCCTTCCTTTTGATACTGCATGGCGGCGTCGTAAATCGACATCTGCTTCTTGTCCGGCAGATGTACCGTCACTCCGCCTTCGGTTCCCGGCGCCAAAAATTCTTCAGCCTCACGTTGGCGAAGGTACCGCGCATCATGACTTCATGGTTGCCCCGCCGCGCGCCGTATTGGTTGAAGTCTTTCTGCGCTACGTCATTGTTCGTCAGATAGCGCGCCGCCGGACCGTTCTTTTCGATGGAACCCGCCGGCGAGATGTGGTCCGTCGTAACCGAGTCGCCAAGCAGCGCCAACACGCGCGCCCCTTTGATTTCCTTGAGTTCTCCCGGAGTCTTCGACATATTCTCGAAGTAGGGCGCCTCCCTCACATAGGTCGATTGACCATCCCACTGGAACAGTTCGCCTTCAGGTACAGGCATTGCGTTCCACCGCTCATCCCCTTCGGTGGCCCGGCTGTACTCTTTCTTGAACATCTCCGAGCGCACCGACTTGTTCATTACCGCCTGAACTTCCTGGGGGTCGGCCAGATATCTTTGAGATAAACCGGCTTACCCTGCGAATCGTTTCCCAGCGCGTCTTTATATAGATCCACATCCATACTGCCGGCCAGCGCATAGGCCACCACCAACGGCGGCGACGCGAGATAATTTGCTCGCACACTGGCATGAATGCGCCCTTCGAAGTTGCGGTTGCCGGACAAGACGGCGGCGGCCACCAGATCGCCTTCTTGAATGGCGTTGGCCACCGGCTCCGGCAATGGACCGCTGTTACCGATGCAAGTGGTACATCCGTAGCCTACGAGGTGAAACCCGAGTTTTTCTAAATCGGACAATAGGCCGCTGTCCTTTAGATACTCAGTGACGACTTTAGATCCCGGCGCCAAACTGGTTTTCACCCAGGGCTTTCTCTTGAGGCCCTTCTCTGCCGCTTTCCTCGCCAATAAGCCTGCACCGATCAACACCGAGGGATTGGACGTATTGGTGCAGCTGGTGATGGCCGAGATCACTACCGAACCATGCCCGAGCTGAAACTTGTCGCCGTTCAACTGCACGTTCACAGTCTTGGCTGCGTCGCCGCTCTTCATTAAGGACGGCAGTGCTTCTCGAAACGCTTGCTTACTTTCCGTGAGCGGCACGCGGTCCTGCGGTCTTCGGGGACCGGCCAGGCTCGGCACCACGCTACCGAGATCAAGCTCCAAGCGTGTCGGTGAACATCGGATCGGGGGACGCATCCGTGCGGAACATGCCTTGCTCTTTGGCATAGCTTTCGACGAGTTTGATCAACTCCGGATCGCGTCCGGTGAGCTGCAGATATCGAAGCGTCTCGTCGTCGATGGGGAAGTAGCCGATGGTCGCGCCGTACTCCGGTCCCATATTGCCGATCGTCGCGCGATCGGCCAAGCTCAAAGTCGAAAGTCCCGGAGCCATAGAACTCGACGAACTTTTCAACGACGCCTTTTTTACGAAGCATCTGCACGACGGTTAACACCAGGTCGGTGGCCGTCGCGCCTTCGGGCAGTCTACCGTGAAGCTTGAAGCCGATGACTTCGGGGATGAGCATGATGATCGGCTGGCCGAGCAGCGCCGCTTCAGCTTCAATACCGCCTACGCCCCAACCGACGACGCCCAAGCCGTTGATCATCGGCGTGTGCGAATCCGTTCCAACAACCGTGTCGGGGTAGGCGAGTGTCGCGCCGTCTTTCTTAGCGCGAAATACCACCGGTGCTAAATATTCAAGATTGACCTGATGGCAGATGCCGGTATCCGGCGGGATAAGCCGGAAATTATCAAAAGCTCTCTGACCCCAGCGCAAGAAGGCGTAGCGCTCGGCGTTGCGCTCGAACTCGATTTGGGAATTCTTGTGGAAAGCGTCGGGAGTGCCGAAATAATCTACTTGCACCGAGTGGTCGATGACGAGATCCACCGGCGCCAGTGGATTAATCTTTTTCGGATCACCGCCCAACCGCTTCATCGCCTCGCGCATGGCCGCCAAGTCGACCACCGCTGGCACACCGGTCAAGTCTTGCATCAACACCCGCGCCGGCATGAAGGCGATTTCTTTGTCCTGTTTCGCGTTGGGACTCCAGGTCGCCAATGCCTCAATGTCGTTTCTGTTAACATGATGATTGTCTTCATGGCGGAGCAGGTTCTCCAAAAGGACCTTCAAAGAGACCGGCAACTTGGAGACGTTCTTAAAGCCACTCTTTTCGAGCAGATCGAGCCGAAAAATGTCGTAGCTCTGGCTGCCCACCGTGAGCGTCTTTCGCGTGCCGAAACTATCCACGTACTTCTGAGCCATAGCGATCTCCTTATGGGCCTGAGGCTAACCTATTTTGTAGCGAGGGTGGGGGGATAAAGCAACAGGGAAGATTGCGATCGGATTTAGAAACAGCCGCGAAGCGGTTACAAGAGCGAGGCAAGGCAGCGGCTAGCCTTTTAAAGACGGCGCAAGGAGATGCTACCATTCTGGTAAACGGATCGAGAATTCAGATGGGTGGGAACCTGACGGTGAAAAAAATATCACGCTTACAATTCACAAGTATTCTGCAGAACGATTGGACACGACCGTATCCATGCTGGCCAAGGTATTTGTCACCAATCCTCTTCACATCTCGACTTTCGGCCCGCAACGGATCGATCAGAATCGATTGTTTTTCCGCATCGGCCTGCGGCACATGTTCACTGGCCAAGCCTTTGTGGCGTTGGTAGATGATCAAGTGCGCGGCTACATCCACTTTAACCCGTCACCCAATTGTCTTCCCGCGCCGGAAGAGATTCCGCTGGTGGCTACGACTCTATTGAAACCCCTCGGGGAGGCAATTCCACAAGTCATCAAGTGGTTCGCTCGATGGTGCCATCTCGATCCCGAGCGAACCCCACGTGCACCTGGGACCCATCGGCGTGACTCCTGAGGCTCAGGGACAAGGGAATCGGCACGGCATTGATGAATCGCTATATCGAGCATCTCAAACAGGAGCAATCCGCTGGTTATCTCGAAACCGACAAACCGGAAAATGTTGAATTCTACAAGAAGTTCGGGTTCGCGGTTCGGCGTCAAGAGCAACTCATCGGCACAACGGTCTGGTACATGTGGCGGCCCCGGGACAACGCAACACAAATTTGATCGCTGTTGGTCATCAGCGAACGACGTCTGACGGCAAACTCAAATACCTGCATTTTTGGTTTCAATTCATTTGAAATTTTCGCCCTTGACAGAAAAGACCTATATCCATTAAATCGGCCATTGCTTTGCGACTTCTCAGAGAAAATTCATACCGCTATGCTGTTGGGAGGCAGGAGGTTTTTTAACTTCCTACTTTGTGAGCTTTTGAATCCGCAAAACAGAAAATCCGAATTGTGAAATAAAAATCTCGCGCAAAGCGAGGGACAGGAGTCGAGCGATGAGCAGTGAAAACACGTTGAGTCGACGGGGTTTCTGGGAGCACTGACAGCCCTAGGATCAATCAGCCTCTCAGCCTGCGCAACCAATTCAAGGCAAACCTCGAGAGTTTTCGCGGCAGACCGTACGACGGGACAGCTTCCGCCGCGCGGCGAGTTTGTCGTGCGCGATGCTTATGTCGTGACCATGGATCCACAATTGGGCGACATACCCAGGGGCGACGTCCACGTGCGCAACGGCGCGCTGATCGCCGTCGGTCCCAATCTCGCGGCGCCAGCGGCCGAAGAAATCGACGGCAGCAACCGCATCGCCTTGCCCGGTTTCATCGACACCCATTTCCATCTCTGGGGTAGCTTCGCCCGCGGCATCGTCGCCGACGGCGACTTCGATTACTTTCCGGTGATGAGCCGCATCGGCCCCGCAATGACGCCCGAAGACGCTTACAACAGTTCCAAGCTGGGGATCGCCGAGGCCGTGAACTCTGGGCTGACAACGATTCACGACTGGTCGCACAATATCATTTCGGGTGCATACGCCGACGCCGATTTGCGCGCGCTCCGCGATGTTGGCATCCGCGCGCGCTTCTCCTACGGCTTCAGCCGTAATTTGCAATTAAAGCCTGAGCAGACGGCCGACTTGGCCGATATCGCACGGGTAAAACGCGAATGGTTCGGTTCGTCCAATGACGGTCTTCTGACCATGGGCTTTGCGTCGCGGGGACCAGGGGACACACCGCCGCAGGTTTACCAAAAAGAATGGGAGAATGCCCGCAGTTTGGGAATACCCATCACGCAGCACGCGGGCCGCTCCATCGGGGAGATTAAAAAGTTTCGCCGCATCGAGATCTTATACCGCGACAGGCTGCTGGGTCCGGATGTTCAGCTCATTCACACCTACAACGCATCACCGGAAGAACGCCAGATGATCGCCGAGACGAAGACGCACGTCAGCATCGCCCCGTTCACGGCGTCGCGTCTGGCATCGGGACTTCCCTATCTCGGTGACCTCCTCGCGAAAGGCGTGCAATGCAGCTTGTCCGTAGACACAACCACCGTCGGCGGCAACGCCGACATGTTCAGCATCATGCGGCTCATGCTGCAGCTGAATCATCTGCGTTCGATGAACGTGCTCGAAGTCCAGCCGCGGCGCATTTTGGAATTGGCCACCCTCGACGGCGCGAAAGATTTGGGTATTGCCGACCGTGTCGGCTCGCTGACGCCCGGCAAGCGCGCAGACCTGATCCTGGTGCGCACCAACGACCTAAACACCGCGCCCTTTGGCAATCCGGCGATCCTCCTCGTTCAGCAGGCACAGCCGGTCAATGTCGACACGGTCGTGATCGACGGTCGCATTCTCAAGTATAAGGAGAACTCACCGCGATTGACGCCGAGGAGGTGATTCGCAAGGCTGTAGAATCCTTCGCGGCGGTGCGTAAACGCGCCGGCGGTCCTTGATTGGCAATGTTTTGCCTCCACTTAGCTTTCTGCGGTTAGTTTGGTTATTGCCCGGTCGCGGACAAGATGGGATAACTGGCGACCTGCATCACGTTCTGTGCCCACACTTGGGTTAGCTAGCCACTCATCGCTTATCCATCTGCTTCAACGCTTCGGACAGATAGCTCTGGTCCACGTATTTACCGGGCTCAGGCAGGGTCCCTTGGCACCGGTTTGCTCGGCGTAAATCCGGATATTGTATTTGAGTCCTTCTATCGTGACTTCGCCGTCGGGCGGCAGAAGCGATTCTGCGTATAAAACTCCCAACCCTTGCGGGCGTGAGCTGGCTTGAGTTGCATCTCTTTGGCCAAGAAGTCGATGGCAGCTTCTCTGTTTCATGCAGCCAGCGCAGCGACTCCACCATCGCTCGCATGAAACGCACCATTACGGGGCGGTTCTTTTCCGCCCAGCTTCTTCGCGTCGCGATGACGTTGGTTTGAAAATAGGGAACACCGTCCGAAAGCTTGCCGATGACATTGAAACCGGCTTCCTCTGCGGCATAATTCAACGGCACGGCGACGGTTGTCGCACTGATTTGGCCCGACTGCAACGCCGCGAGGTTGGTTGCCGAGCCGCCAGCGATGATCAAAAGTTTATAATCGCGAGGGTATTCCAATCCTTTCAACTTCAGCGCCTCGCGCAGCACCGTAATTGTACCGCCGGTCAATGACGCCGTACCAAAGGTAGTCCCGCGCAGTTCTTCATAAGTCTTGATATTTTTCGCTGCGATGATGAACTGCGCCGTGCCGTTGATGACGCCGCCGGTGAGGATGAAATCAAGCCCCGCTCCGACGCATCGATATAGGGTTCAGCGCCTCCAGAGGCGATATGCAAAGACCCTGCGGAAAGAGCTTGAACGGTCATCGGCATCCCGCGCAACAGCACCAACTGCACATCTAAACCCTTGCTGCTCAAAGAAACCCTTTCTCGCACCGACCCAGAGCGGGCTGTATCCGAGAGTCTTGCTCGATGCCCCAAGAAAGATCTTGGGTTTCTCCTGGGCGATCACCGAAGACGGCACAACACAACAAATCAGAAGCGCGACCGCAATTCGAAAATAGACAACCATGGAACCCTCCTCGTGCGTCCGATTCGGTTCTACTGCAAATCGCAACGCCGTCCAACCGTCAGTATAACGGCGTACGGCCATCAAGACGAGATCCATGATCTGTGGGATCACGCAGAATCCCGGGTCGGCTCGAATCTGGGGCAATGAAGCCCAATTGGCTACCCATCGTTGCCCCGATCATCGGGACTGCAAATGAGTCTTCACTTTAGGCCGGGGATCGATTCCAGTGCTTAAGTGTGATAAACATAAGAGTCAAGCGCTGTTTGCATCTCTGCTACCGTAGACAGTGAACGGAACCGGGCGCGTCAAAGATCGACACGAGTATGGAATTGGGGTGAAGATTTTACCGTAGAATGGAGCAGCCCGCTGGGACACATCCAGTGCAGATACATAGTTGAGCTATCCGCATTGGCACGGGGGTCAATAAGGCCCCTGGGCTGCAGAGGAGAGACGATGGAACCTCTTTCTAATTATCAGAACTGTACGATCCTTTACGTAGACGACGAGGAAATGTCACTCAAATATTTTACCCGAGCTTTCGGCGACAAGTTTAATATTCTAAGCGCCGCCAACGCCGCCGATGGCTACCGTCTCCTGGAAGAACATCGAGACGAGATCGCGCTTCTGATGACTGATCAAAGGATGCCCGGTGAAAAGGGAGTCGAATTTCTACAGCGAGCCCGCCGATTACATCCGGAAGCGATTCGTATTCTGACTACGGCGTATTCCGACTTCGATGTGGCTATCGAGGCGGTCAACTCAGCTGCCATTTACAAATACGTCACCAAACCCTGGGACATTCCCGAGCTTGAGATGACCCTTAAACAGGCTTGTCAGTTCTTTACGGTACAGCGGGAGCATGATCTTCGTCTTGCAGCCAAATTTTCGGAACAGCAGAAACCGACGGCAGCCGACCGGGGTGCGAAATTTGACGATCTACAAACGCCGGAGCAAATAGCCCGTTACTTAAATGTCAACAAGTTTACTGTCTATCGCCTGGTCACTGAGAAAAATCCCCGCCTTCAAAGTAGGCAATCAATGGCGCTTTAAGCAAGAGATGATAGATGCATGGATGATGGCCAAATCAAACATGCGGAAGAAGAAATCAAATTAATTTGCCATTACTCAAGGGTCCCAGGAACCATTCAAATTTACAGAATATTGTTGGAGTTCTGCACGTTATTTACGGTTAGTTTTCGTCCCGCCCGCTTGGCTCTCGATTCCTTGATCTGCTAAACCATCGGAGCTCCGGCGAGTTCTCCGACCTTCCTATTCGGTTCAATCTCGGCAAAAACTTGTTGATTTCCCGTCCGGCTATCCTATCCATGAGAGAAGAAGCAACCCTGTCCACTTTATCTTTACCTGGGGGATTGCCAATAGACTCAGGCCGCTTTATTGTTGCTGTACATTTCGAGGGAGGTTCTATGGCCGAACAAACCGTCCGAGGAAGCTGTCTATGTAAGTCGGTGCGCTACGAGGTGAGCACGCCGTTCACTAGGTTTGGGCATTGCTACTGCTCGCGTTGCCGTAAAGCCACAGGTGGAGTGCGCTCCACGAACATCGCGGTGCCCATTGCTCAGTTTCGCTGGACCCAGGGGAGGATCTGATCAAACGTTTCGACCTCCCGGAGGCGAAAAGCTTCGCGCGGCAGATCTGCGGCAATTGCAATTGCCCGATTCCCCACGCATCGCGTGACGGCCAGCTGTGATTGTTCCCGCCGGCACGCTCGATGATGTGCCGCCGGGAAAACCAGCGGCGCACGGCCACTGGAGCAGCCGGGTGAGCTGGGTGGAGATCAACGAGTCCGACTTGCCGTGTACAGATTGAGTAACACCCAGAGGAGCTCGCGCTTTTTTCGCGGATTGCATCGCTGATCCTTAGACCGTTTCAACTGTAAGAACCAAGGGGTTTTTACCTTCTCTCCTAGTCCTGAGCGTCAAACTGTCAAGGGACACACTCAGCGGGAGCGAGTTCGGCTGGAAGAGGAACTGTCGGGTGTAGTGCTTGCCGATTGGAATCGAGGAGACAAACCATGACACTTCTCGCCGATTATTGTGCCTGGCGTGATGATTGACGAAACCGTTGTTAGTGAAGTCTTCGGCGTTCTAAAGACCAGGCGCCGCGATCATCGAAGACCGCTTCTTTGAAAAGAGTGTCGTAGAAAACTTCTATCATTTCCCGTTGCCGCGAAACCTGGCGGTTCTGAGAGATTTCCAAACATCACCCCAGGGTATCAGCTTCATGCCGACGTACGTTGCCTCTTGTCGCGGCGCGTTAGCGAGACAAGCCGCTCTACGGATTCCTCCGGGTGATTTTTCTGAGAGGCAAATTTGTGACCCGTTATTTCGGCCAGATGATCGCGTCATGGGTGTTCCTTGCTTTGATGGTTTTATGCGATGTGTACAGTCGCATAAGAATTTTGCTGACCTCTTATAGTCTTACGTTAAGAATTTAGCAAGTAGGGTGCCACCTTGCTGGGCTATCTAAATTCAAGCACTTCTATATACGTCGGAAAATGAAAATGTATGCGCCTCTAACATCCGGGAAACCAGGGTCTGGTGAGTTACGGTTACCAATAAAAAATAATTAGTCGCCATCGAGTACTTAGCAAATATTTCTCTATAATTGGAATCATCTCCAAAGTGTAAAATTGATTGACAAGCTGCGGTCAAAAATAGACCGCCAGAGAAAGTCAACTCGCTCGGTGCGAAAAGAGTATTTCTAGAAAACTTGGCAACATTGTGGTAGTTTCATCGATAACTGACGATGAATCTGCCGGTGCCAGCAGATGGAGGCCAGCCACTTTGTCGATAAGCGGCTTAGAAACGAAATCCGTCCCAGCGGCACCCTATCGATCCGGGACGCGTGAACGGAGAGGTGACCGAGCGGTTGAAGGTGCACGACTGGAAATCGTGTGTACCCCTAATAAGAGGTACCGGGGGTTCGAATCCCCCCTCTCCGCCATTCCAACCACCTGCATTTGCTCAAAATCGATCTCGTCGGCCTCCCTAGGTTTCGGTGAAGGTTTCGGCTTTGCCGCGTTTAGGAGCCGCTTCGCCGAATCCCTGGCTCCCGCCAATCCACTTGCCGTAACTGCTCTCAATCATCGCCAGCGAAGTGCCGCAATATTCGGCAATCCGCTTCGCCGGTTCGCCATGCATAAGCATCACCGATATGAAAGTGTCGCGGGTCGCGTAAAAGTCCCGATGGCGGATGTTTAGCGCCTTCAACGCTGGCCAAAAATGCCGCGCTGCGAACCCATCCTGGTCAATGGGGCCGCCGTGTCGATTTCTTCAAAAATGTAGTCATCTGGTCTTACGTGCAGCGGTCTGATTTGGTCAGGTATGTTTACGGACTGGCGGCAGTAGCGTAATTCGTCCGGTGGCTCTTCGTCGTCTTCAGTCGCACCCGACTCCCCTTCGGTTCGGCTTGATGTAATAGCGAGATTGCCCGTGCGTAGGGTCGTATCCTTGTATCGGCGATCTGTTTGCCTCAGAGGGGCGATTTCGACCTACCGCAGTACACGCCGCGCTTTAACATCGCCCCCGAGACTTCCCCGACGATTCCTGTCATTGTCCGTCACAGTGGCGGCAACGAGTGCAGGCCCATGCGTTGGGGGTTGATTCCGCATTGGGCCGACGACCCTTCCATCGGCAATCGGATGATAAACGCGAGAGCTGAAACATTGACGGAACTACCTTCCTTCAAGTCCCTCGTCACTCGATGCCGTTGCATTATTCCGCTGACGGTTTCTATGAGTGGCGCAAAGAAGGAAAGCGCAAGGTCCCGATGTGGGTTCACCTCAAGAGCCAGGAGCCGTTTGGACTTGGCTGGCTTGTGGGACGTGTGGCGCAAGCCGGATGGGAAGCGGGTGGAGTCGTTCACGATCATCACCACGGAGCCTAATGAACTGGTGCGGCCTATTCACAACCGCATGCCCGTGATCCTCCAACCGGAACACGAAGAGGGTAAAAGTGGGGGTCGTAACTGAACGAAGTA
>ERZ1370068.4087-contig-318_pt1 | contig 19758 bp, 26 predicted proteins | sample MGYA00561227_ERZ1370068 | MGnify/ENA primary metagenome ERZ1370068 (study PRJEB38410, sample SAMEA6850437) | metagenome | study: Metagenomic assessment of the ecological functions of the soil: analysis of the soil microbiota associated with the...
AGTTACGTATTGCTGTTGTACGTCGTCACCGCGTCGCCCCCGACCAGCAGGCGCAGCGCCTCGGCCGCGTCCGCGAGCGGCACGCCGAGATCGGCCGCCTTCGGCCGATCCATGCGGATCGACATCTCCGGCTTGCCGACGTTGAGCGAGGTGTCCGCGTCGACCACGCCGGGAATCGTCTTGACCTTCGCGAGCAGCTGCCCGCTGTAGCGCTTGCAGTTCCGTCCACCTCGAGGGCCCTGGAAGACGAACTGCACCCGCCGCCACCGCCGGCCCCCGCCCGCGCCCACGCTGGCCGCGCACGCCTGGCGCGATGAACGGCGCCAGAATCGTGATCGCGCACCTCGGCCATGATCGCGAACTGGTCGCGCGTGCGCGCCTCGATGGGCTTCAGCTTCACGAAGAGCGACGCGACGTTCTGCGTGCCCGCGCCGTCGCCCGCCACCGTCGCCAGCGTGTAGTCGACCTCGGGAATCCGGCGGATGGCCGTGCCGAACCCGGTTGCGCCATCACCTCGGTCGCCTCGAGGCTCGTGCCTCCGAGCGCGCGCACGGCTGACGTCGAAGCCCGACTGATCGTCCTGCGTGATGAAGTTGACGTTGACGAACCGGAAGAGCGGCACGCTCGAGAGCAGCACGAGCACGGCCACCACGGCGACCATCCCGCGGTGGGCCATCGACCATTCGAGCATGCCGCGGCATATGCCGCGGTCGAGCGGGCCGAAGACCTTCGAGTGCTTCGAGTCGTGTCGTCGTGCGCCTGGTCTCCGTGCGCCGCTTCACCTTCAGCCAGCGCGACGACATCATCGGCGTCAAGCGTGAAGCTGACGACGCAGCGACACCATGATCGCGAACGCCATGGTCAGCCCGAAGCTCTTCATGAAGCGGCCCGACCATGCCGCTCATGAAGCCGACCGGCACGAAGATGGCCACGAGCGACAGCGTCGTCGCCAGCACCGCCAGGCCGATCTCGCGCGTGGCCTCGACCGCCGCCTGCATCGGCGGCATGCCCTTCTCCTCGATGAACCGGTAGATGTTCTCGAGCACGACGATCGCATCGTCGATGACGATGCCGACCGACAGCGTGAGCGCCAGCATCGTCAGCATGTTGAGCGTGAAGCCCATGTACCAGATGAGGCCGAAGGTGGCGATGATCGACGTCGGAATCGAGATGGCGGCGATGATCGTCGAGCGGAGGTTGCCGAGGAACAGCAGCACGACGAGCGCGGCCAGCACCGAGCCCACGACGAGGTGCTCTTCGACGCTCTTGATGGAGGCTTCGATGAACTCCGGCCTGATCGCGGACGATGCGGAGCCGGTAGCCCGTGGGAAGCGTCGCGCTCGACTCTGCGCAGCCGCGTCCTTGACGCTGCTGACGATCTCGACGGTGTTGGTGCCCCGACTGCTTGCGAATCTGCAGAAGCACGGTGGGATCGCCGTTGACGCTGGCCAGCGTCTGGGCGTCGGCCATGCCGTCCTCGACACGCGCCACGTCGCGCACCTGCACGGCGTGACCGCCGACCTCACGGACGACGATGCTCGCCGAACTCGGCGGGCGACTCGACGCGGCCGCGCGTCCGCATGGTGATCGACCGCGCCCCTGATCGATCCGGCCGCCGGGCATGTCGGCGTTCTGCGCCTGCAGCGCGCGCGCGACGTCGTTCACCGTCAGGTTCTGCGCGCTGCAGCCGGCCCGCGTCGAGCCACACGTTGACCTGCCGCTGGCGTCCGCCGAGCACGAGCACCTGCCCGACGCCGTCGGCGCTCTCGAGCTGGCGGCGCAGCACCTTGTCGGCGTATTCGGTGATGTCGCGCAGCGGCGCGTTCGCGCGTGACGCGCCACGGTCAGCACGGGCGCCGCGTCGGGATCGCTGCTTCTCGATCGTCGGCTGCGTGATCGTCCGCGGCAGCAGCGGCAGGATGCGGTTGACGCGATCGCGCACTTCCTGCGTGGCGACGTCCGCGTTCTTCTCGAGCCGGAAGCGCGACGACGACCTGCGAGACGCCTTCGGACGAGGTGGAGGTCAGCGTGATCGATGCCGCTGATCGTGTTGACCGCTTCCTCGATCTTGTCGGTGACCTCGCTCTCGACCTGCTCGGGCGCGGCGCCGGGCAGGCGCGTCGTCACGCAGAATCGTCGGGAAAGTCGACCGTGCGGCAACCGATCGATCGCCGAGCTGCGTGAAGCGCGAAGGCGCCGACGACGGTCAGCGCGAGGATGAGCACCGAGGCGAACACGGGCCGACGGACACAGAGTGCGGCAAGCGCACTGCATGGCCGGACCTACCTCTTCACGGCGACGCTGGCGCCGTCAACGAGCTGGACCACGTTGCTCGTGGCCACGGCCTCACCCGCCTTCAGGCCGCTAGTGACTCTCGATCTGGTCGCCCACCGTCTGGCCCGTCGTCACGATCGCGTTCCTCGGCGCGATCGCCCGTGACGACGTAGACGCGCGGGGAGCCGGAGATGACGCGGACGGCGGCGACGGGCACGAGGATCGCCGGCTTCTCCGACGACTCTTCCATGCGCGCGGTCGCGAAAATCCCGGCTTCAGGCGGCCGGCGTCGTTGGCGACGACCGCTTCCACGATGAGGGCGCGGTATCGACCTTCAGCGCGGGCGAGACGTAGCGAATCTGTCCGGTGAACGTTTCGCCCGGATAGGCGTCCACCTCCATCGTCACGGCGCGGCCGGCTGACACCTCCGGAGATGAACTGCTCGCGGCACGGTGAGCTCCACCCGCAGCGGATTGGTGCGCATCACCGAGGCCACCTTCGTCCCTCGTGTGACGTAGTCGCCGACCGAGACGAGCCGCTTGCTCGACGACGCCCTCGAACGGCGCGCGCACGACCGTGTCGGCCACCGCCTTGCGGGCGAGCGCCATCCGCGCGCGGGCCGCCAGCAGCGACTGATACTGCTGCTCGGCCGAGTTGCGGGCGCTCTCGCACTTGCCGGCGCACGTTTTCGGCCTGCGTGCGGCTCTTGTCGAAGTCGGCCTGCGAGAGGAGCTGCCGCTCGGGTCAGCATGCGCGCCCGGTCGAACTCGGCCTGCGCCAGCTCGAAGGCGGAACGGGCGCCCGCCACCTCGGGTACCCGGTCGATCTGGAAGTCAGCGCCGTCGGCGATGGCGAGCCGCGCCTCGATCTGTCGGACGTTGGCCTCGGCCTCCTGCGCCTGCGCGCCGACCTCGGTCTCGGCAATGCGCACGAGATCCGAGCCGGCGGCCACATGCGTGCCCCGCTCGACGGGCGTCGCCACGACACGCCCCGAGATCTCCGGCCGCGACGTCGGCCTGCTCCTGCGCCGTGAGGGTGCCGGTGACCGCGATGAACCGCCGGATGGGGCGTTGGGCAGCCTGGGCGGTCGTCGTCGTGACGGCGGCCGTTGCCGTTTCGCCGGCGTCCGCCGGCGGCCTCGCTCCTGGCGTTCGCGCCGCAACCCGCCACGAACACGGACAGGACCAGCGGCGCAGCCACCGGGAGCCGGAGACCGGATACCGAGGCGCGAGACGACCGGCACGAAGGGGCATCGACATGAATTATGCGCGACGGCTACTACGGCAACCGTGACAAGAGGTTTCAGAACCGCAAAAGCCGGTTGACCTTGACGATGAACGCGCGCGGTTGTTCAGGGCGGGAAAATGGGGCGTCAGCGTGTCGCGCTCCTCGTTGAAGACGACGAAGAACTCGCTGCCGGGGCGATACTCCCACCGGAACCGGATGTTGGTCGAGGCCGAATGGCCGCTCGAGTTGTACTGCAGGAAGGCGCCTGAGAAACATCAACGGCGTGGGCGTGAACGTCGCCCGCGCGCCCGCAAGCTGTGTCGTAAACGAGCCCTGCAGGAGATCGATCCAGTTCACCGCATAGTTCGGCTCGATCGAGAGGCGCGGCGTCACCATCACGCGACCGCGCGTTGACTCCCGCAGACGTCTTGTGACCGTTGTAGAACGTGCCCTCGCTCGGCGAAGACCTCGCCCGACCAGCGGCGCCGCAGGGCGCCGGTGTATGCGGCGCGAATATTGTCGAAGTGTACTCGCCGACGCGGCAGCGTCACGCCGGGAGCAATCCGGAAGGGCACCGGCAGGAAGTCGTACGTAGTTCGTAGGTGCCGCTTCACGCGATCGGCGTTCTGGAACTCGGTCTCGAATCCGGCAGTCCGATCGGCGCGCGTCTCGAGCCGTCCGTGCGTGTCCTCGACGTAGTCGATGCCGCCGGTGAGCAGTAGCTTCCGCACGACCGTGCTGCCGCGCGGACGCGGACTGAACCGCGACTGCACCGTAGAGCGCCGCATGTCGTCGCGGCGCACGGAAGCCGATCCCGGATCGAATCGATCGCCCACGGCGAGGCGCTCGAGCCTGCAGGCCGTACCGGTCGCCGGCGTAGTCGAGCTGCGCGCGGTAGCTGTCGTCGGCCGTGCGTGACGCCTGGCGACTCGCTGCGTGCCCAGTAGGTGTTGATCGCGAGGTTGTCGTAGAACGCGAAGACGCCGTCGAGGCCGTATGCCCGCCGGCGCGCCCGCCACGCCGGGCGCGTCGCTGCGGCCCGTGAAGCACGCCCGACGCTGCTGCGGCCGCAGGCACGTCGCGCTGCCGCAGGCGCAACACCGAGAGTTCGTGGCCGGCACGCCGCAGGCTGTCCTCGTGATCGGCCGCGGATGTCCACGACGCCGACGCTGTAGAGCGTCCGACGCGGCCGGTCAGCCGGCCGCCGGCCTGAATGGGGACGATGGCGCCGCCCTCCAGACCGATGCGCCGGCTGTAGAAGAGGATGGGCACGTCTCCGCACGTGTGGCGCCCTGCTGGGTGGTGCCGAAGTTGAAGATGCCCTGGCCCTCGAGGAAGAACTCGCGCTTCTCGGGGAAGAACAGGCTGAAGCGCGTGAGGTTGACCTGCTGCTCGTCGGCCTCGACCTGCGCGAAGTCGGTGTTGTAGGTGAAGTCGGCGGTGAGGTTCTGCGTCACGCCGCACTTCACGTCCACGCCGCCGTCGGCGCGTGAGGTCCGACCCGCTGGCCGCGATCGGTCTTCGCGTTGGAGATCCCGTAGGGCTTGATTTCGAGGTTGCGCGAGCCCGAGGGCGCCGGACAGACCGACCAGCGGGGCCGCCAGCGACGCCTGCAGGAGGCCGCGCTGGCCGAGCGAGTTGGGAATGGGCTGCAGGAACGACAGCCTCGTTCTTCCAGCGGTTGGTGCGCACTGACGTTGAAGCCCCACGTCTGGTCGCTCCCGGGCCGGTAGCGCAGCGACTTGAACGGAATGGCCGTCTCGGCCGTCCACCCGCCCTCGAACTGCCCCGTCTTGAAATCCCAGACCGTGTTCCAGTCACCCACCCACTGGCGCTCGTTGAACACCTGCGCGTCCTGCCGTCCGCCAATCGAGTTCAGCGTGAACTGAAAGCCGTTGCGATGGTCGAAGAAGGTGTCGAGGAGAAACGCGATGTTGTCGTCGCTGTTCCAGATGTTGCCGTTGTCGCGCCGCATCTCCTTGGCCACGCGCAGGCTCGGCGCGCTGTCCCAGCACCGGAACGAGATGTAGACGCGATCGTTGTCGAAGAGCGACCCACACCTCCGTCTTCTCGGTGGCGGGCTCGCCCACACGCGGCTCGGCCTGCACGAAGTCGGTCATCGGCGGAACGGTCGTGTAGAGGCTCGTCGAGGGTGCCGTCGATGCGAAGGGGCGGTCAGACGAACGGCCTGCACGGTGGCGCGGCCCTCCGCATCGCGAACGACCGTGGCAGGCGCCACGGGTCCGGCGGGCACGGGAGGCGGGGACGCGGGGGCGCTCTGCGCGAAGCTCAGTGACGGGCGCAGCGACGAGGAGGACGAGGAGCCCAGACAGACATACATGCCGTGTGAAGCATGTTATCGGACCCGGCGCACCCTCGTCAGGTAGGGCTGAAGTTGACGATCAGGTGCGCCTGGTTCGAGGTGCCGTTGCCCCACATCCCTTTGGCATACAGCGGAGCCACGGGCGCCGGGTTGACCACGACGAGTCGAAACGCCCCGCGGTACGGAAGCGCCTCGGCGTCAAGGGTGAAGCGAAGCTCGGTCGGGCTCCACGACCTGTGTCGGCATGGGCCTGCCCTTGAAGTGCACGGTGGAGCTGGCGCACGAAGTTGATCCCCTTGAGCGTGACGGTCGCTGGTGTCGTGGCAGACGGCGTGCCCCTGCGTCACGATGAACGGATCGATCGTCTGGATCGCCGGCTGCGGTGACTCGGCTGGATCGGCCACGCCACCTCGGCCTGCGCCCTCTGTCGCACCTCGGGCCCGGCGCCGCCGCCCCGACCGACCTTCATCAACGACGACGACCCACGGCAAGCGCCTCCGACGGCAGGGCTGTTCTGATCGCCGGGAGGATTGAACGTCGTCGTAGTTGGCGTGATAGCTCCGATCGACCACCTTCCCGTCGAAGATCACGGTGTTGGTCTTCTTGAGGTTGCGCGATGTCCTGCAGCGGGTCCGCATCGACGACGACCAGGTCGGCGATCTTGCCGGCCTCCACCGTGCCCAGCGAGTCCTGTTTCTGAACCAGCTCGGCGCGGCCACTTGGTGGACCCACGGATGATCTGCATCGTGCGTGAGGCCGACTTCCTCCATGACCCGCATTTCCTGAAACAGCTCGAGTCCGGACGACATAGCGGTCGTTCAGGTTGCCTGAGATCGCAGAGGTGTCCGCCCGCGTCGACGAACATCTTGTGGAATCGCTTGACGTTCTCCCAGCCCTTCAGCCGGCGCTCCCGCAGCGGCGCCCTGATCGATGTTGCCGTATTGCGCGAGCGCGGCGTTCTTCGCGCTCGGGCCGGGTAGCATTTGAGCGAGGTTGGGATCCTTGAACCACTCGTGCGCTTCGGCGGTGAATCGATCCCAGTCCTTCGGGTAGCCGCCGTAGTTGATCATGAAGGTCGGCACGAGCGCCACGTGGTGCTCGACCAGCGTCTTGATCGAGCGTCGGCCGCCTTCGCATCGTCCATGTCGGCATACTTGTCCAGCTCGTTGCGATCGTCGCGTCCCTGGCGGAACTGCGACGGGTTCTTCGCGATGGCGAGCGGGATGCCGGCCGAGTGCGGCAGCTGCGCGGCCCCGAGCATCGGCCGCCTGCGCCGGAAAGATTCCCGGACCGTACGCGCGCGACGAACGCGGGCTTGCCCATCTTGTGCGCCTCTTCGACGCCTGCCTTGTAGTAGTCGAACGGCAGCGCGCCGTCGTAGAAGATGACGTAGTCGGCGCCGGCGTTGAGCACGGTTCGCACGATCGCGCGCGTGTCCTCGAGCGGAGGTGGGCTTGCGGATCGTGTTGAGCGGCATCTCGAAGTCCCGTCGCTCCGTTGAGCGTGCGATCCGATTCTCAGGATCCCGGTGATACGAGCGGGGACGCGAGGTCCTTGCCGTGGAGCACGGCGTCGCGGTGCGGCACCGCGGTCTCCGACTCGGTGCCCACGTCAATGCGTCGACGTGATGCCGTGGATTGAGCAGCGCCTCGCCGAGCTTACCAGCTGTAGGCCACCTGCGAATCCCACAGGCCCGGCAGGACGAACTTGCCGGTGGCGTTGATGACCCTGCGCGCCGGCGGGAATCGGCGTCCTGGCCCTTGCGCGACACGGCCGTGATCTTGTTGCCCTGCACCGACGACCACCGAGTTGGGCACCGGTGGCGCCGCCGTTGCCGTCGATGAGCGTGCCGCCACTCGATGACCAGCGCCGGCGCCTGCTGCGCCAGGCGTCGTGTCGCGGAACGGGAACGCCAGCAGGGCCGCGACCTGCGCATGCGCCGACCGCCCATAGCAAGCGCGATCTCTTCATGAGCGAATCCTACACGCCCCAACTCCCAACAGCCAAGCGCCATTTCCCAACGCTCTCATCTTGGAGATTGGGAGTTGGAGGTTGGGGTTCGGCCTCATAGACGACACGGCCTCCGACCATCGTCAGCACCGGCTTGATGTCCTTGATCTGATCCGCCGGGATCGTGAGGTAGTCGCGATCGAGCACGAGCAGATCGGCGAGCTTGCCCGGCTGGATCGCGCCGAGGTTGTTCTCCTGGAACACGAAGAACGCGTTCCGGCGCGTGTGCGCGATCAGCGCGTCCTCGCGGCTGATCGTCTGGCCGGATCACCTTCAGGCCGCTCGGTCATCTTGCCGGTCACCGCGCACTACGAGCGTGATGAACGGCATGATGCTGATTGGCCGCGCTCCCGTCGCTGCCGAAGCCCCACATGATGCCGCTCGTTCTGAATCGTCGCGAGCGGCGGCATGCTCGTACGAGTCGTCGCCGAAGACCTCGTGCATGATGCCGCCGTTGATGACGTTCCACGGATGCACGGCGGCGCATACATGCCCAGCTTCTTCATCCGCTCGATCTGCGACGGCGTTCGACTGGTTGAAGTGGGCGAGCATCCAGCGCAGGTTCTTGATCGGGTAGACCTTGTTGACCGCCTCGATCTGGTCGAGGAACGCGTCGATCGTGTGCGTCAGCTCCGCGTGGACGTGCAGCGGCAGGCCGGTCCTTCGCAATCTCCATCGCCAGGCGCCGCCACTGCGCGAGCTGTTCGGGCTTCGGATCGGACGTCGCGATCGAACATCGGGTCGTGCAGCGGGCCGTAGACGCTCTCGCCGTAGAACACGTTGTCGATGTACTCGTCGCCCTGGAACAGCTTCATCTCGCGCGATCCGCGGAAGCGCGCGATCCACCTGCTCGGGCGTTCCGGCGGCCGCGCCGTCGATGCAGAAGATGCGGACGTTGAGCTGATGCTGCGCCTTCCACTTGCGATACATCGTCGACGCAGATTCGGGATCGCAGCCCGGCGACGCCGAAGGCGGTGAGGCCGGCGCGGTTCATGTCCTTGATCATCGCGAGCGCGTGCTGGCCTCGAGCTCGCCGTGCCGGCACGCGCGGCATCTTCGCGGCGATCGCGCGCACCGCGCCCATGCCGCCCTCGACGACGCCGGTGGCCCGCCCGGAGCGCGTCGCGCACGATCGTGCCCTTTGGCGGAAGTCCGCTGCGGGTCGGGCGCGTTCGTCTCGGATGCCGAACGCCTCGAGGCCGCGGCTGTTGAGATACGTCCGGTAGATAGGACTCCTGGATCGCGACCGGGATTGTTCGGGACGATCTGGTCGAGCTCTTCGCGACGTGAACGGCTTGCGGCTGTCGCGGCGAACTGATCGACCGACCAGCCGCCGATCGTTAACACCCACTCGCCGGGCCGCGATCGCCTTCGCGCGCGCGGCGAACAGGTCGAGCGCCTGCTTCCGCGACTCCACGCCCGTCGAGCCGGACCTCGCGCGTCCCACCGTCGTGCCGGCCCGCAGCAGATGCATGTGATTGTCGATGAGCCCTGGAATCACCGCCTCGGCCGCGCAGGTCGATTCGCCGCGTGGCCCGGCCCTGCCAGCTGACCGATCTGCTGGCTCGTCCCGACGGCGACGACGCGCTCGCCCTTCACCGCGACGGCCCTGGGCGATCGTGAACTTCTCGTCCACCGTGACGACCTTGCCGTTGGTGAGAATCAGATCCCGAACGAGCACGCTGCCCCCGCACGAGGGCCGCGCCGGCGCCGACGCACGCCACGACCGCCAGCGCCCGCGTCCACTGCTTCATGGCACTCTCACACTCCGTGCTTCTCTCCAGGCGCCCGGATCCTACACTAGCCCCATGACCGAACCACGCCCCTTTGGCGCCTTCGGATCTGGATGCCATCGTCAAGCGCTTCCACCCACGTCGGACACGATGCTACCGACACGCGGCTGACCGACGAGCAGGAGGCCAGCTGTCGCGTGTTTCGCATCTACACCGACGTGCCCGGCACTATCACGCCACGTGCGACGAGTATCTGCTGGTGATTGCGGGACGCGGAACGATCTTCATCGGCGACTCGACGCCGTTTGAAGTGGCCCCTGACAGCTGCTGTTCTTCCAAGAAGGGAACGGTCCACGGGCTGACCGTCATCGAGCATCCCTTCGTGTTCCTGTCGGTGGGACACTCCGCGGCGCCATCCGCGCGACATCACGTTCGTGAATCCCTGCGACGGGACCCCCGACACGTTCATCAAGACGAAGAATCTGTACTTTGACCGCTCAGGTGCGACGACGCCGCCACCGCGGCCGCTGCGCCGCGCGCCGCCTGGCGCACTCGGCACTCGCGCGCGGGACCGGACTGACCCGGCGGCGATCCGTTGTCCGCCGATCGCGACCCGTGCGCTTCTCCACGCGAGACCGACGGACGCGCATCGCGGCGCCTGACTCCGCCTGCTGACGGATCACGCGTTGCGCGGGTTCGAGCACTTCGAGCAGTCCCCGATAGAGCGCCTGTAGCTTCCAGGTCGCCCGGGGCACACGCCGCGAGGGGGACGAAGGTAATTGCGCCGCCGCCAACACGTTCGCGCGTTGCCACCCGCCGAGTGGCGTGGAAAAACCGGCACCCATCGCTCGCCCCTCCGGGCCAGACTGAGGGAATCCGGCCCCTCAACTGACTCTATCGGCCGGTAGGCGGCGGAATTCACCTGCGGCAGACTGCTGACGGCCATCCACCGTTGCCGCATCGGCTTCAGCGCGAGCCCGCGAGCAGCGCCGTCGCGAAGTTCATCGCGATGATGATGCCGAAGACCGGCATCCACGATCCATACGCGTCGTGGACGCAGCGCGGCGACCGGTCCGCCGAGCACCGACCCGACGCCCTGCGCCATGTAGAGAAACCCGTAGTTGGTGGTCGCGTGCTGCGTCGCCGTAGTGTATCGGTCAGCGTCGACGGGAAGAGCGAGAAGATTTCGCCCCAGCCAAAGAGCACGACGCCCGACATCAGGACGAACAGCGCCGGGTTCGACGCGGGTGAAGCAGCCACAGCGTCATCGCGACGCCCTCGAGCGCGAAGCGCGATCACCATCGTGTTCTCGCGGCCGATCTGATCGGACAGCCAGCCGAAGAACGGACGCGTCAGGCCGTTGGTGATCCGGTCGAGCGACAGCGCCAGCGGCAGCAGCGGCAGGCCGAACACGATCGCGTTCGCCATGCCGAAATCGCGCGTGAACGCCGCCATCTGCGAGGTCACCATCAGCCCCGCCGTCGACATCATCGTCATCATCACGAACATCAGCCAGAAGATCGGCGTGCGCAGCATCTCGAGCGGCCGGTAGTTCGTCACTCGGAGTTCGCGGACTCGGGAAGGTCTGCGCCGCGCTCTGCAGGGTGACGCAGCTGTCAGGACCGCCGACCTGCAGTCCCTGGGCGGCGAGCACGCCGACGCACGATGAAGATCAGGCCCGCAGCGAAAGAGCGCCTGCTGATAGCTCGGCGTCCTTCATCAACTCGGCGATCGGAAACGTCGTGAGGAGCGCGCCCATGCCGTAGCCGGCCGCGACGATGCCCGTCGCGAAGCCGCGGCGGTCGGGAAACCACTGCACCATGTGACCGATCACGCCGACGTAGACGATGCCCGTCCCGATTCCGCCAAGCAGTCCGTAGCGTCAGATACAAGCCCGACCAGCGTCGTCGCGCGCGCCGCGAGCACCCAGCTCAGACCGGTGAGCGGCGCCGCCGACCGACAGCAGCACGCGCGGGCCGAACTCGATCGACGAGCAGGCCCTGGCACGGCGAGAGGAACGTCTGCACGACGATGAGGATCGAGAACGTGATCTGAATTGCCGCGAGCGTCGCGCTGAGCGACGCCATCGAGCGGCTGCGTGAACAGCGTCCAGACGTACTGCGGGCTCGAGATCACGATCATGCAGACGAGCCCCAGCACCAGTTGAATCCAGCGTGACCGTCTGGTTGCGTCATGTGTCCGAATCCCGAATCCCGAATCGATCTCGCTACAGGATCGGCTCCGGAATCGCCGCGCCGTCCTTGCGCGGATCGGACGCGCCGTAGTTGACCTTGGCGCGCTCGTCGCGCATCACCGCCTGTCCGCCGCCGACCATGTTCGAGAACTCGCCCTGCAGATCGATCTCGTGGCCGCGGCGCGTCAGGCCGTCGCGCACGCTCTCCGGGAACCGCGATTCCATCATCACGTCGGTCCCGGCAAACGTCAGCTTCACGAACCGCGGCGCTTCGAGCGCCTGCTGGATGTTCAACCCGTGGTCGACGATGTTCGAGATGACCTGGACGTGCGCCTGCGGCTGATTCCAGCCGCCCATGACGCCGAAGCCGATCCGCGAGGTGATCGCGCTTCATGAACGCGGGAATCACGGTCTGCAACGGCCGCTTCCGCGGCGCGCAGCGCGTTCGGGTGCGACCGATCGAACGTGAACAGGCCGCCGCGGCTCTGGAGCACGAATCCCGCGCCGTCCGGGCACGACGCCGGATCCGAAGTTGGCGAAGTTGCTCTGAATGAGCGAGACGACGTTCCCCGCCGCGTCGACCGCGCAGAGATACGTCGTGTCGCCGCCGTGCATCGGCAGCGGCTCCGGCCGCAACGTCGGTCGCGGCGCGGCGCGGATCGATGAGACCGGCGCGCTCACGCGCGTACGCCTTCGACAACATCGCCTCGACCGGCACGCGCGAGAAGCGCGGATCGCCGACGTGACGCTGCATGTCGGCGTAGGCCAGCTTCTTCGCCTCGATCAGCGTGTGCAGCGTCTCGGCGGTGCCGCGGCCGTAGTCGCCGATCGGGAAACCCTCGAGGATGTTCAGCATGATCGAGCGCCGCGATCCCCTGGCTGTTCGGCGGGATCTCGTACACGTCCCACCCGCGGTAGTTCGTCGTCAGCGGCGTCACCCACTCGGCGCTGTATTCGGACAGATCCGCCGGCGGTAAGCAGCGCCGCCGCGATCGCTCGAGCACGCGAGGATGCGCCTGCGCGACGTCGCCGCGATAGAACGGCGTCGCCGCCGTCGGCGGCGATGGCGCGCAAGCGATGCGGGCGAGGTCCGGGTTGCGGAAGATCTCGCCCGGCGGCCGGCGGCTGCCATCCGGCGAGATGAGGTCGCGCATCGCGTTGGCGTCGGCGCTGCAGCAGCGGCACGCTGCCCAGCCACTCGAGCGACGTGATCTCCGAGACGGGGAATCCGCTCTTCGGCGTGCGCGATCGCCGCGCGACAGGATCGGTGCTCGAGCGGCGCCCTGCCGAATCTTCTCGTGCAGCGCCATCCAGCCCGGACACGGCGCCGGGCACCGTCACGGCATGAATGCCCTGCTGCGGCATCGTGCTCATGACCGCGCGCCGTCAGGAACTCGATCGACATGCCCGGCCGGCGACCAGCCGCTGGCGTTGAGGCCGTGCACGGTGTCCGCTGGCGGCGTCGTGGACGATGGCGAAGAGATCGCCGCCGATGCCGTTCATCATCGGCGCGACGAGACCCATCACCGCGTTGGCGGCAATCGCCGCGTCGACCGCGTGGCCCGCCGCGCGCGAGCACGCACGGCGCCCGGCCTGCGCGGCGAGCGGATTCTCGGCGGCCACGATGCCCGCGCGTGGACATCGCCATCGATCGCGCCTGCCAGCGGCTGATTTCGGTGCGGACGTAGTCGGCGTTCAGGCTCCGCTTTGGTGGTCATGCGCGGCGTAGGTCGGGCCATTGTACGAGCGGCGCCCGTCCCGGCGCGACGGTTCCGAAGGAATCGCGCGTGGAAGGAACGTGATTGTCAGAGCCGCCGCATGCTGCTGATAGAATCCGACGCTCGATGCCAGCAGCCGTCCGGCTCGGTTCCGATCTCCTCTTCTCGTCCCTCTCGTCTCGATGGCGCGCGCATCGGTGTCGTCTGCAACCATGCGTCGATCGACCGCGGCTTCCTCCACGTCGTCGATCGGCGCGGCGGCGACCGGAGAGTGACGCTGGCGGCGATCTTCGGCCCGCAGCACGGCTTCCGCTCGGACGTGCAGGACAACATGATCGAGACGCCGCACGGCGAGCGACGCCGCGCGGCGGGTGCCGGTGTATTCGCTCTACAGCGAGACGCGCGAGCCGACCGCCGAGATGCTGCGCGGCCTCGACGCGCTCGTCATCGACCTGCAGGACGTCGGCGCGCGCATCTACACCTACATCTACACGATGGCCAACTGCCTGCGCGCCGCGCGCGCGGCACGGCGTCGCGGTCATCGTCTGCGATCGGCCGAATCCGATCGGCGGCGTGCGCCGTCGAGGGCGCGACGCTCGTGCCCGGCTGCGAGTCGTTCGTCGGACAGTTTCCGATCCCGATGCGCCACGGCATGACCGATCGGCGAGCTCGCGCGGCTCTTCAACGACGCGTTCGGCATCGGCGCGGCAGCTCGACGTCGTCGCGGATGGAGGGCTGGCGCCGCGAGATGTATGCTCGACGACGACCGGGCTGCCGTGGGTGATGCCGTCGCCCAACATGCCGACGCTCGACACGCGCGATCGTCTATCCGGGCACGGTGCTCTTCGAAGGCACGATGCTGCTCGGAAGGGCGCGGGACGACGCGGCCGTTCGAGCTGGTCGGCGCGCCGTGGATCGACGCCGAGCGCTTCGCCGCGCGAGATGAACGCCGCCGGACTGCCCGGCGTCATCTTCCGGCCGGCGTGCTTCGAGCCGACGTTCCAGAAACACGCGAAGCAGCCGTGCGGCGGGTGCCAGATTCACGTCACCGATCGCGCGGCGTTCAAGCCCGTCGCTCACCGGCGTCGCGCTGATCGACGCGTTCCGCCGTCAGGATCCGACAACGTTTCGCCTGGCGGCAGCCGCCCTACGAGTACGAGCACGACGAAGATGCCGATCGACATCCTGGCCGGCTCGGACGCGCTGCGCCACGCAGATCGAATCCGCTGTCTCCATGCCAGAGCATCGCCGAGAGCTGGCGCGACGATGAAGCCGCATTCAGGAAGCTGCGGCAGCCAGTTCCTGCTGCTACTAAGACTCGCCAGCCATCCAACTCCCGGGCCACCAACTCCTGCAGCCACTCAGGCTCGAGTGCTGCAGGTGAGGTGCGCCTTGAGCAGCTCGAACGCGGCCTCGGGCGTGTCGCGCGCGGTGCAGCAGGTCGATGTCGGCATCGCTGATCGCGCCCCACTCCGGCCATCGGCTCGGGTTCAGGATCGGATCCCAGTAGTCGGCTGCCGTACAGGATGATCTGAATCTGCTTGTCGAGCTTCTCGGTCTGCATCGAGCGTGAGGATTTCGAACATCTCGTCGAGCGTGCCGAATCCGCCCGGGAAGATCACCAGCGCCTTCGCGAGATAGGCAAACCAGAACTTGCGCATGAAGAAGTAGTGGAACTCGAAGTGCAGGCCGTCGGTGATGTAGCGGGTTCGGCGCCCTGCTCGTGACGGCAGGCTGATGTTGAGGCCGATCGTCTTGCCGCCGGCCTCGTGCGCGCCGCGGTTGGCCGCCTCCATGATGCCCGGGCCGCCGCCCGACGTCACGACGAAGCGGTGATGCGGGTCTTCGAGCGTCGAGCGTCCACTCGGTGAGCAGCCTGGCCAGCTCGCGCGCTTCCTCGTAGTAGCGCGACCACTCGACCGCGCGCCGGCCGCTCGCGCGACGCAGCTGCTCGGTCTCGGCGGTGCTGCGCCGCCGTGCTGTCGAAGCTGGTTCGCCAGCGCCCGCTGCGCCGACCTCGCGGCTGTGGATGCGCGCCGAGCCGAAGAAGACGACCGTGTCCTGGATGTCGCTCGAGCTTCGAACCGGCGCATGCGGCTCGAGATACTCGGCGAGGATGCGGATTGGCCGCGCTCCTCGCTCTTGAGGAACCGTGGGTCGAGGTAGCGCCTTCGGCTGCTTGTCCATCCCTCGATTATCTGGTGCGTGGCGAAGGGCGCGAAAGGCACAATTGGCACGTGCTCGAGTTCACGACCGATCTGGTGATCGTCGCGCCGCCGCCGAAGGTGCTCGAGGCGTTCTTCGATCCGCACGGCGCTGGCGACGTGGTGGCAGGCCAAGCAGGTCGGTCTGTGTGCCGCGACCGCTCGGCAGCTACGCCGTCGAGTGGGAGCCGACCGAGTGGCGCGACGACGTGCTCGGCCGGCTGCGGCGGTGCGCTTCACGCGCACCGTGATGGAGTTCAAGCCCGGGCGCGAGTTCTTCCTCGCCGACGCCTACTGGCTGCCGCCCGACGGCGATCCGATCGGCCCGATGGCGCTCGAGGTCACCTGCAGCCGCCACCCGTGGGGCACGCAGCTGCCACGTGCGGCAGTCTGGATACGAAGAAGGTGCCCGCTGGCGCCGGTACATACGAGGTGACCGAACGCGGGTGGCGCATCCGCCCTCGAGGCGCTCAAGCGCTTCGTCGAAGGCGGTCTCAAGGCCTGACGCCGTTCCGCGTCAGATCCGCTCCAGCTTCAGGAAATTCGACGGCCCTGGCGCCAGGTCTGGCGAGATGCTGACGATCACCACGACCGAGCCGGGCGGCACGACGCCGGCTCCCGACGGCATCTTCGCCACCGCATCGATCGCCGCCTCCACCTCGGTGCCGAGATCGCCAACGAGCGGCACGACACCCAGGTCAGCGCGAGTCGTCTGGCGACGTCGGCGGCCGTCGGTCGCGGCGTAGATCGGCGCATGCGGGACGGAGGGCCGAGAGCACGCGCGCCGTCTTGCCGCCGCGCGTGACGGCCACGATGCGCGGCGGCATCGCTGTGATCCCGCCAGCGTGACCGCCGCCTCGCACAACGCACGGCCCAGGTCCCGACAGCAGGTGCGTCTCCTGCGAGGGCAACGCGCCGGCGGGCATGTGCTCGGCGTCGTGGATGATCCGCATCGAGCGTCTCGACGGCGGCGACCGGAAACTGTCCCCGACGCCGTTTCGCCCGCCAGCATGATCGCGTCAACGCCATCGCCGACCGCATTGGCGGCGTCGCTGACTTCCGCGCGCGTGGGTCGCGGCTCGGTGCGCATCGACTCGAGCACCTGGGTGGCCACGATGACCGGGAATGCCGCGCGCGCGAGCCGCGCGCGTGATCTCCTTGCACCTGCGGCACGTGCTCGAGCGGCAGCTCCGAGCCCCAGATCGCCGCGCGCCACCATCACCGCGTCGCAGGCGGACAGCACCTCGTCCAGATGCGCGATCGCCTCGGGACGCTCCAGCTTTGCCACCAGCATCGTCTTGGCGCGACCCCGTTCCGGCCAGCGCCGCTCGCGCGTGGAGCAGGTCGGCCGCACGCTGGACGAAGCTCAAGGCCACGAAGTCAACGCCGAGGCGCGCGCCGAACCGCAGGTCTTCGGCATCCTTCGGGGTCAGGCCGGCGGAGGGCAGCACGGCCCCAGGCACGTTGATCCCCTTGTGCTCGCCCAGCATCCCCCATCCACCACGGTCGTCACCAGCTCCGACGCCTTGACCGCATCGACACGCAGCTGGATGTGCCCATCGTCGAGCAGCAGGGTGCCCCCGGGGTGACGGCGCTGATCAGGTCGTAGGTCGTCCAGACGCGGCCTGGTTTCGCCGACGCCATCGCCGATGGCGACGCGCAGCGATGTCGCCGCTCGCGAGGCTCAGCGGCGCGCCGCCGCGCAGCGTGCCGGTCCGGATCTTCGGTCCACTGAGATCCTGCATCAACGCGACCGACCGGCCCGCGCCCGCAGCCGCCGCTCGAACGCGTTCGACGACGGAGGCGTGCGTGTCGTGCGTGCCGTGGGAGAAGTTCAATCGAAACACATCCGTGCCCGCATCGATGAGCGCCCGTATCGTCTCGTCGGTGTCGCTCGCGGGCCCCAGCGTCGCGATGATTTTGGTGTGGCGCATGCAAAGGAGTGCGAGTTACAGGGGACGGAGTGCAGGAGGAGGCCCACATTGGCGAAGATCCAATCGCATCGTGATCTCTTGGTATGGCAGAAAGGGATGGATCTCGTCGAGGCGATGTACGCGTTTCGAGACAGTTTCCGTCCGAGGAACAGTACCGGACTGACGCGGCAGGCGACGCGGGCGGCGGTTGCGGTTCCCGCGAACATCGCAGAAGGGCATGCCCGAGGCACAAGACGAGACTACGCGCACTACGTGTCGATCGCTCGCGGCTCGCTGATGGAAGTCGAAACCTACGTCATGATCGTAGGCCGCTTGCGAGTCGCCGACGCAACAGACGTCGCAAGCATCCTCAACCTGATCGCAGAACTGAGTCGGATGCTGACCGTACTCCGCCAGCGACTCCTCGACCCCCTGTAACCTTTGTACCTACAACCTGATTCTGCACCCTGTACCCTGAAGCCTGCAGAGTTGCTGATGACTGTCAAAGACTGGTTGAACGCGGCCGTGCTCGACGCCGAACGGCGTGGCCTTCCCGAGCTCAAGCCGCTGCTCGAAGGGTTGGCCAAGGCGACCGAGCTCCTGAGAGCCACCGACTGGAACGCCGACGCGCGCGATCGGACAGACGGGCGCCCCGAACCCGATGGGCGGTGAGACCCGTACACATCGCCGAACTGTCGCGCGCGCTGAAGGCTCGCGACATCACGGCCGAGGCGGTCCTCGCCGGGTGCCTGCAGCGTATCGCCGTCCGCAATTCGACGCCTGCAACGCGTTCACCATCGCGGTGTTCGAAGCCGACGCGCGCGAGCAGGCACGCACCGCCGATATCGCGAGATCGCGGCAGGGCGTTACCGGGGCGCTCCTCCATGGCATCCCGGATCTCGATCAAAGGGATCTGGTTCGACGTCCGCGGCTCGGCGACGACCGCCGCGTCGCCGCGTGCGACCGCAACCACGTCGCGCGCCGCGATGCCGTGGCGATCGAGCGGCTCCGTTCGCGGGCGGCGCGGTCTTCGTCGGCAAGACGAACCTGCACGAGTTCGCGCTGGCGTGAACGAACGAGGAGTCGGCGTTCGGACCGGCCCGTGCCACCCGCTCGATCTGGGCCGATCGCCTGGCGGATCCTCCGGAGGGTCTGCGGTGTCGGTGGCCGACGGGATGTGCATTGGCCTCGCTCGGCACCGAGCCGGGCGGATCCATACGCATCCCCTGCCGCGGCGTGCGGCCTCGTCGGGTTGAAGCTCGACGCTCGGCGAACTGAGCACGGACGGATGGTCCTGCCCCTGAGCACGACGCTCGATCACATCGGGCCCATCTGCCGAATCGGTCGAGGACGCTGCACTCATCTACGACGTCCTGCGCGGAGAGGCGATGCCCGCGGCGGCGCCGTGGATCGGCGGGCTCTCCCTCGGTATTCCGCGTCCCTTCTTCCTGGAGCGAGACTCGATCCCGACGTCGCTGCTGCGTTCGCAGTGTGTGCCCGGCGGCTGCGCGCGAGGCCGGCGTGCGCCTTCGCGACGTTGGCCGTTCCACATGCCGGAGACGTGGGAACGATCTACGTGCACATCGTCCCTGCCTCGAGGCTGCGGCCTTCCACGCCGACACGCTCGAGCGACAAGCCGGCGACTACACACCGAACGTGCGCCTGCGGCTCGAAACGGGCCGATTAACGCATCACATGGCGGAAGACTACGTGCGAGCGCAGCGCGGGCGCGCGGCGATCACGGTGGAGGTCGATGCGGCCCTCGGCGGCTCGCGGCGGCCTGTGCTCTGCACCGGCCTCTGGCCATCCCCGCGCCGCCCATCGGCGCGACGACGATACGGCTCTCGGTCAGATCGAGGAACCGGTTCGCAACCTGGATGCCGCGCTGCACGCAGATCTTCAGCATCACCGGTCATCCGGCCATCGCCCTGCCCTGCGGCCGCACGCGCGACGGACTTCCCGTCGGCGCACAGCTCCGTCGGCCGTCGGAACCACACTGGCGGCGCTCCTCGGCGTGGCACGCGCGGTCGAGTCGTGCCTGGCGGGATGCTGTCGCGCCTGTTCCACGACTGGGAACGCCGGCTTGCCTCGGTCAGCAGAGGATCGGGTCGTGCGCCCGTTCGAATGGGGCGTGGACTGGATCCCGACGGCAATACGTAACC
>ERZ1370068.6899-contig-5851_pt1 | contig 19750 bp, 34 predicted proteins | sample MGYA00561227_ERZ1370068 | MGnify/ENA primary metagenome ERZ1370068 (study PRJEB38410, sample SAMEA6850437) | metagenome | study: Metagenomic assessment of the ecological functions of the soil: analysis of the soil microbiota associated with the...
ACATAAGGCTCAAAGCGACTCGGATATTGTTTCGCTGGTTCTCTTTGCGCATCTTGTGCCTTTTGCGGCTACCTAATTTGATCCGCGGTTAGAAGTCATTTCGCAGCGTCTCTAAATACGCCCGCACGCGCTCATCCTCTGACTTAACAAATCCCCGCGGCGTCTCAAGCAGCACAATCTTACCCGCATCCATCAACGCGATTCGCGACCCGAGCATCAGTGCTTCGCGCACGTCGTGGGTTACAAAGATCACTGTCTTCGCAAGTCGTGATTTCAGTTCCGCGAACTCTTTTTGCAAAGACGCTCGGGTCAAAGGGATCGAGTGCGCCAAACGGTTCGTCCATCAGCAGCAGCGGTGGATCTGCCGCCAGCGCGCGCGCCACACCGACGCGCTGTCTTTGACCGCCGGACAGCTCGCGCGGATAGCGGTCCCCGAACCTGCTCGGCTCGAAGTCCGACCAGTGAAAGTAACTCTGAGACGCGGGCGGCAATTTTGTTTTGGTCCCAGTCTTCCAGCGACGGCACGATGCCGACGTTCTCGGCCACCGTGAAGTGCGGAAACAATCTGCTTCCTGAATCACATAACCGGTGCGACGCCGCAAACGAATCGCGTCCCAGTCCGTTGTCGCTTTGCCTTCGACTTTACCTGGCCGGATGTGGGCGCCGGCAGACCGATTCACCAGGCGCAGAGTCGTGGTTTTGCCACAGCCCGATTGGCCGAGCAGTACCAGCGTCTCTGCCTTTGGTAACTTCCAAATCAAGTCGATCGATGATCGGATGGCCGTCGTTGATCGCGAAACTAACATCGCGAAACTCAACCAGCGGTTCGTGATTGAGGTTGTCCAAACCAGACATTGTTACTGTTTCCTCTATTGGCCTCTAGTGGGATTGGCTGTCATCGTAGACAAGTTTTCCGCCAACAAAAGTCCTGTTGACCTTGATCGATAGGATCTCTTTTGGTTTCGCCTGGGTGATGTCCTGGAGAACTACTGTGAAGTCCGCAAGGTTTTCCAATCTCGATTGAGCCCTTCGCCTTCTCTTCAAACTCGGCATAGGCTGCCTCAATGGTGTAACCCCTCAGAGCTTCAATCAGCGTCAGACGCTTGTTTCGGGATGCCAACCGTTGTCCGGATTGCCATCCGGATCCTGCCGCGTTATCGCGGCATAAATTCCATAGAAGGGATTCACCGCTTCGCCGGGAAAGTCCGAGCTGAGGGGGAGGTGCACTCCGGTTTTTCAACAGCGAGCGCCAGGCATATGCATCCTCTGACGCGCTCGGGTCCCACGCGCTTTTCAGCCCAACCCATGTCCGAGGTGCAATGGGTCTGGTTGCATTGAGGGAATAACCCCGGAGCTTTGCGAAACGCGGAATGTCCTGAGGCGCCAGAACCTGCGCATGTTCGATACGCAGTCTGGAATCACGAACGTTCGGAAACTCGCTGAGCGCGCGCGCGTATGCATCCAGCGTCATGCGATTGGCGGCATCGCCGATAGCGTGAGTGCTGACCCTGAAATCCCTCTCTGAATAGACTGGCGAGTCAGTTCATAAACTGTTGCCTCCGGAGTGGTGATCACGCCTTTGGTTTGGTGGAGCGTCGGTGTAGGGTTGAAGCAAAGCGGCGCCGCGCGAGCCCAGCGCACCGTCAGCAAAAGCTTGAATCACGCGAGATGGTCAAACGGTGCCGCGGATCGATCTCGGGCCCGCGCTCAAGCCATTCCTTCACCAGCAGTCTGATTTGCTCCATCCAGGATCGCATAAACCCTCAGCGGCATCCGGTCCTGCCGGATCAGCTCGCGGAGCGCCTGAAGCATCAACGGCGAAACGCGCGCATCGTGAACTGAAGTCAGGCCGTTGCGAACGCACTCGCGGGCGGCGAGTTCGATTGCTTTCTCAGTCTGGTCCAGGGTCAACGGCGGTATATGCTGCTCGACCAGTTCCTGTGCCCGATTGAGCAGGATGCCGGTGGGTTCACCGGTCTCTTTCATCGCGGAGAATCTTTCCGTTCTCAGGGTCCGACGTATTCTTGTTGACGCCGGACAGTGTCAGGGCTTTCTGGTTCGCCCAGGCTGCGAAGGTATGTAACCCGACCAGAAAGACGGGATTATTCGGGGACACAGCGCTCAGGGCTTCATTGGCGGGATAGTGAGCCGCCCACTTTCCTTCATCCCAACCCCAACCGACAATCCATTCGCCCGGGGCCGCAGTTGCGACTCGCTGTTTCACCAGCGCTACGGCTTCGGTTTCACCGGCTACGTCTTTCAGATTGAGACGCAACAGACTCTGGCCAAGCGAAAGCAGATGTACGTGAGCGTCGATCAGACCCGGCAGAACTGTCGCCCCCTGCAGATCAATGACCCGCGACGTGTTCGCAAAACGACGCCGAGCCTCTGCGCTGGTTCCGATCCACCTGATGCGCTCTCCTTGAATCGCAATTGCTTCCAGCAGACCCCTGGGTGGGATTCATGGTGATGACGCGGGCATTAACCAGAAGTAGATCGGCATCCGGACGCCCTTGAGAGAAGAATCCGAGGGAGGCGCCTGAATCAAGACCAGCATCAGGATCGTGATTTGAATTCCGAGTCTGGTGGGCATCCGGCGCATCAGGTGGTCAGTATACACAAGCGACTCATTAGCTCTTAGGGTTTGAACTTGGGGACTACACCCTGTTAGATCTGGTTCGCCGGGGTTAATGGTTTTTCATCTTGCCGTGGCGAATGATAAAGTCTCTTCCCAATTCGTCAATTAATTTATGAGTCAAATCCAGCATATTCACGCCCGCGAAATTCTGGATTCGCGCGGCAATCCAACAGTTGAAGCTGAGGTTCGCCTGACGACCGGCGACGTTGGTCGCGCGCGCGGTTCCTTCGGGCGCGTCAACCGGCGAGCACGAAGCGGTTGAGCTGCGCGACGGCGATCCGAAGCGTTACTGGCGGCAAAGGTGTGCTCAAGGCCGTCGGTCACGTCAACGATTTGATTGCCCGCGAGTTGAAGGGTTACGACGCGCTCGATCAGGCGGCGGTCGATAGGAAGTTGATCGATCTTGACGGCACGCTGAACAAATCGAATTTGGGCGCGAATGCCACGCTGGCCGTTTCGATGGCCTGCGCGCGCGCCGCCGCGAACCATCGCGGACTGCCGCTCTATCGCTCGCTGGGCGGCGATCAGCGCCAGAACCCTGCCGGTGCCGATGATGAACATCATCAACGGCGGTGCGCACGCCGACAACAACGTCGACTTTCAGGAATTCATGATCGTGCCCGTCGGCGCCGAGCGCTTCAGCGAAGCGTTGCGCATGGGCGCTGAAATCTTTCACACGCTCAAATCCGTACTGAAGAAAAAGGCATATGCGACGGGTGTGGGCGATGAAGGCGGCTTCGCGCCCAACTTGAAATCAAACGAAGAAGCGATCGAAACCATTCTGGAAGCGATCGGGCATTGCCGGTTACCAGGCTGGGCAGCGATGTTCTGCTGGCCCTCGATCCGCCGCCAGCGAGTTCTATGACGGCGCAGTCTTATGTCTTCAAGAAATCCGACGGGCGCAAGCTTTCCAGCGACCGAGATGATCGCCGTTCTGGAAAGATTGGGTGGATAAATATCCGATCGTTTCGATTGAAGACGGCATGGCTGAAAATGACTGGGATGGATGGAAGGCTTTGACCGACGCGATTGGCGAACGCACTTCAACTGGTCGGCGACGATCTGTTTGTCACGAACACGAAGTTTCTAGCAAAAGGGAATCGACCTGGGCGTCGCGAATTCGATCCTGATTAAGGTCAATCAGATTGGCACGTTGACTGAAACACCTTGAATGCATCGAGCTGGCCCAGGTCGACCAGCATGACCGCCGTGATCTCTCATCGGTCCGGTGAGACCGAAGATGCATTTCATCGCCGATCTCGCCGTGGCACACCAATGCCGGTCAAATCAAAACCGGTTCAGCTTCGCGCAGCGATCGCATAGCGAAATACAATCAACTGCTGCGGATTGAAGAAGAGTTGGGTGAAACGGCGCAGCTATCCGGGACGCGGCGGTTTTTAGTCAGAACCGCCTGCGGTAGCGAGGCGGGTTGATCTAACGACTGGCGGAATTGAGTGATTTTCCTGAGAGTTGAACCACCGCTACCGCAGGTGGTACTGACATAAGCAACTATGAACCTATCAGACATCAGACATCTCTTTGATTACACCGAATGGGCCAATGCCCTGGCGATGGAATGCCGCCGCAGACTTGCCTGATGAAGATCTTCGCCGCGACGTTTCGATCAGCCATCAATCGATCTTCGGCACGCTCACGCACATGGCGGGCGCTGAATGGATCTGGCTCGAACGCTGGCAGGGCCGCTCACCAGCCAAAGCCGAAGCCTGGTCGATGTGGACAGCCTGAATCCTGCGGCGACCTGGCGACCCTGAAAGAGCGTTGGCAGGAAGTTGATCGATCGCCGCGCGCGTTACATTTCAGACCTGGACGAAGAGCGACTGACGGCCGAATTGGCTTTCAAACTGCTCAGCGGCGATCCCAGTTCAATGCGGCTGGTCGATCAGATGCAGCATGTCGGCAATCACGCGACCTTGCATCGAGGCCAGGTGGTGGGAATGATCCGCCAGCTTGGAATCGATCCGCCTTCGACTGATCTGCTGTTCTATTTGCGGCAGCGATATTTCGCCGAAGTAAGACAGTGTCAGAGAGCCCGACCGTCAGGGAGGGGCAACTTCCACTGGCTGGAGCTCTTGCTTACGCGCGGGCCTCTGACACGAACAAACCAATGTCTGATACCTGGCATCGCGACGATTACGAAATCAGCACCGACCGTTCGCGTCTCAATCTTGATCTGATTCATCAATACCTCTCGACTGAGACTTACTGGGCCAGCGGCCGTTCCCGCGAAGTAGTCCAGCGGTCAATCGAAAACTCACTTCCTTTCGGTCTCTACAAAGGCAAATGAGCAGGTTGGATTTGCTCGCGTCGTCACCGATTACGCGACCTTTGCCTGGATCGCCGACGTTTTTATTCTGCCGGAACATCGCGGGCCGGGCTTGTCGAAATGGATGATGGAAGTGATGATCGAGCATCCGCAACTACAGGGATTCCGGCGCTGGGTCGCTGGCGACCAAAGATGCGCACGGGCTCTATGAAAGATTTGGCTTTATCAAGCTCCACCGGCCTGGAGCGCTGGATGGAGCGGCCCGATCCGAACATGAAAGAGAGTCCGGATTACTGGCGCATGGACGGTACGCACGCCTCCGGCGTGCCCTCAGCAGGGATCTGATAAATAGCGGACGTGAAATAGCACGCCGGAGGCGTGCGTACCGAGCTATGCCACAAAAACTCCACTTGCGCTGATCATTCTGGACGGCTTTGGCTATCGCGCCGAACGCGAAGGCAACGCGATTGCTTTGGCGGACATGCCTTTCTACGACGAACTGCTCGAGAAATACCCGCACACTTTGATCGAAGCCTCGGGCGAATGTGTCGGCTTGCCTAAAGGCGTGATGGGAAACTCGAACGTTCGGGCACCTGTGCCTCGGCAGCGGGCCGCGTCCTGCGCACCGATGTTGAGCGGATCAATCACGAGATCACGACCGGAGACGTTCTTGCACAATCTCGCTCTCACATGCGGCGATGGATAATGCCGTCAAGCACGATCGCGCGCTGCACCTCATGGGCCTGCTATCAGACGGCCTGGTCCACTCGTCACAGGAGCATGCCTACGCGCTACTGCGCATGGCGAGAGAAAACGAAGTTCGCCGGGTGTTCGTGCATTGCTTCCTTGACGGGCGCGACACGCCGCCGTCGTCTGCCGAGAAATATGTCGCCGCGATGCAGGAGAAGTGTCAGCGAGATTGGCGTCGGCGAGATTGCCACGGTGGTCGGCCGCTACTATGCGATGGATCGCGACAAGCGTTGGGAGCGAATTGAGCTCGCTTATCGCCTGCTGGTTCATGGCTGAAGGCGAGCGCGCCACCGATCCGCTGGCCGCGATTAGCGATCCTACGAACGCAATGTCACTGACGAATTCGTCGAGCCCATCGTGATGACTCGCGAGGACGGCGTTCCGGTGGCGACCATCCAGGACGGTGATTCAGTAATCTTTTTCAACTTTCGCGCCGACCGCGCGCGCCAGATTACCAGCGCCCTCGCCGTCCCCGGTTTCGATGATTTCCCGACGCCGAACCGGCCGCATACTCACTACGTCTGCTTCGCGGTTTATGACAAGACCTATCCTTTGCCGGTCGCTTTTCCGCCCGAGCTGCCGCGAAACATCCTGGCGGATGTCTTCGCGGTTGGAGGCATCGACAACTATCGCATGGCTGAGACTGAGAAGTACGCGCACGTCACTTACTTCTTCAACGGCGGCACTGAAGCGCGAGTTTCCGCATGAGAAACGGCTGCTGGTGCCTTCGCCAAAAGTCGCGACCTATGATCTGGCGCCGGAGATGTCCGCGTTCAAGATTACGGACAAACTTCTGCGCGCTATCGAGGGATCGCGAAGCGGATGTGTTCATCGTAAACTTTGCCAATCCGGACATGGTTGGTCACACGGGCAAACTCGACAAAGCCATCGAAGCCTGCCAGTACGTTGACACGTGCCTCGGCTGGGTCAGCAAAGCGATTCGTACGGCGCGCGGCACCATGCTGATCACCGCCGATCACGGGAACGCTGAAATGATGATCGATCCGAAAACCGGCGAACCGCACACCGCGCACACAACGAATCCCGTGCCGTTTCATCTAATCGACGAAGATTCGATTGGCGCTGAAGCTGCGCGAGGGTGGAGCGTTGGAAGACGTGGCGCCGACGATGATTGGATTGTTGGGACTGGAAAAGCCCGATGAGATGACGGGAAGAGATTTGCGGGAAGGGTAAGGAATCGTGTCAGAAGCCCGACCGTCAGGGAGGGCATCTTAGCCAGTTGGCCCTCCCTGACGGTCGGGCTTCTGACTACTGAAGCCAGGTTAATGAGAGAAGATGGCTACCGCAACCGAAGTCATCACCGAACAAACTCAAAGCCGCGCTGATCTCGCTCGCGCTGGATCATCAGCGCGCGCGAGGATCTCGTCTGGTTCATCGGGTCGGTTGCCGCCAGCTATCTGTTGTTGGTTCTCTACGTCACCGGAGTCCTGCCTTTGATTCCAATGGTTGCCGGCTGGGCCATTCTCATCGACGCGCCGCATGTCTTTGGCACTCTATCGCGCACCTACTTCGATCGATCAGAATGGAAGACGCGCAAGCGTCTGCTGTTGGGTTCGTTGTTGTTCTTCGTGGTTGGCCCGGCCCTGGTCCTGCTCGGCTTCGGCTTCACGTTCTTTTTCGTCGCCGCGCTTTGGGCTTACTACCATCTGGTCAAGCAGCACTACGGCTTTATGGTGCTCTACAAAAGAAGAATAACGACCTGGCGCCAATCGACAACGCGCTGGATCGTTTGCTCTTGATGTTTGCGTTCAATTATCCGTTCGTAGCCTTCATCGCGAATGACCCGACCGCCATGGCCCGGGTGCCGCCCGATTCTTCGCGGCGGGGTGAATGCGGTGGCGATGCTGCTTTTGATCGGAACGATTGTTTTGGCAATTGGCTGGTTGATTAGACAGATTCAAAGAGCCATCAGTCGCGAACCACTCAATGTGCCGAAGTATTTGTTGTTGGCTGCGGCGATCCCGATGCATTGGGTGGCGCTGGTGACGCCCATGCCGGCGAAGCCGATTGCGCTGGTCGCGATTCTGACCATCTATCACAACCTGCAATATCACCGGCTGATTTGGTTTCATAATCAGAAGTATCGGTACGCAGGCGTCTCGCCTGCCGGCGCGCGGGACGCGCGCGTACCGCAATTACGGCCCCGCGGCAGTCATCAGTCGCCGGCTGATTTTCTACATCGCGTTTGGGATTCTGTTCGGCATCATTTACCAGGGACCGCGCCAATTCCTGGGTTACCTCAATCTGCACACCGGCGATTCACCGGCGGCGCTCTCGACGCCGATCCAACTGGGCATCGCCTTTCTCTGGGGCTACGCCTTTATTCATTACTACCTCGATTCGAAAATCTGGCGCGTGCGGAGAGATCCGGCGGTGGGCAAGGCTCTCAAGATGAACTAGAATTCCAACTCGCGTGTCTGACGATTTTACCCAAATTGCCTCTCAACTGGTCGAGACTGCCGCCGGTTTCTACGCTCGTGGTTGGGTGCTGGGAACCAGCGGAAATCTCAGCGCGGTGGTGACGCGCGACCCGCTTCGCCTCGCGATTACGCCGAGCGGCGCCGACAAAGGCGCGTTGCAGGCCAAACAAATTATCTTAATTAACGATCGTGGCCAAACGCTTGCAGATACGGCTGCGAAGCCTTCGGATGAATGCCCGCTGCACATACGGAATTGCTCAAGAGCGAAATGCCGGCGCGGTGTTGCATACTCATTCTGTCTGGAGCACGATGTTGTCGGATCTTTATTTTGACGGACGGTGGTTTGACCATCGAAGGCTATGAAATGTTGAAAGGGCTGGCGGGCGTGAAAACGCACGAGCATCGCGAGTGGTTGCCGATTCTCGAGAATTCCCAGAATATGCCGGAGTTGGCAGATCAGGTCGCCGATAAATTGGCGGCAACATCCTGACGCGCATGGGTTTTTGCTGCGGCGTCACGGACTCTACACCTGGGGTAGCGACCTGACGCAGGCGAAACGTCACGTTGAGATCCTCGAGTTCCTGCTCGAAACATTTGGGCGAACTGTTTTAGCGTCCGGCGCTCGTTGAAACCGCGGAGTTGATATGGCTTTGGTGCGCATTTGCGACGAAGATCGCACGTTAACAGATGAAGCTGAGATTACCGCTCATCTGGCGGCGTGCGGCATTGACTACGAGCATTGGCAACCAGGCCATCCGGTTCCGGAAGATGCGCCTCCGGAAGTAATCCTGCAGCGCCTACGCGAAAGAAATCGACGAGTTGAAAAGCTCGGGGCGGCTACGTCACTGCCGATGTGATTGATGTGCGGCCTGAGACTCCCGGACTGGCAGAGATGCTGGCAAAGTTCAATCGCGAGCATTGGCATGACGAAGACGAAGTGCGTTTCATCAATCGCCGGTCGCGGCCTTTTCCACATTCATCCCGAAAACGCCGGCGTCATCGCTATCGAGGTCACCGCCGGCGATTTGATACGGGTGCCGCGCGGGACCTGGCATTGGTTCAATCTCTGTGACGATCGCCGGATTCGAGCCATTCGTCTATTCCAGGATGTTACCGGCTGGACCCCGCTCTACACCGGCAGCGGCGCAGACGGTAACTTTGCCCCAGTGTGTTTCGGCAAGCTACTTTCCTCGACGGCCAGTCGCGATCGGCCGAATAGATCAGCTGCGATGGGTGGTGACCTAATTTCATCGTAGCGTTTTCTCGTAGCCCAGGCGTTTACGCCTGTGGTGAGAAACAGGAGGCGCAATTAAGCCCCATTAATGGGGCTTTTGAAGCTAACCCTCTTTCATTCCCAGGCGTAAACGCCTGGGCTACGCAAAAGTCATTCAAAATTGGGCACTAACCTACCATGACATCAAGCCCACCCATTCGAGGCATCCTGCTCGATATCGAAGGGACGACGACGCCAATCTCGTTTGTCCATGAAGTCCTCTTTCCCTACGCGCGAGCACACGTTAAGAGTTACCTAACCGCACACCTCGATTTGCCAGAGACGATCGACAGTCTGGCGCAACTCAGCCAGGAACATGCGATCGATATCGAGCGAGGCCGGAACCACCGGCGCTCGGCAATGCCACCCGAGCTGCGGAAATCAATTCAGTTGTCGCGTATGTCGAATGGCTGATTGACCGCGATCGAAAATCCACCGGTCTGAAGGCGTTGCAAGGCGAAATCTGGAAGCAGGGTTATCTCGACGGGACTTTGCAGGCGCCGCTGTTTGCCGACGTGTTGCCGGCGCTGGAACGCTGGCGTCGCGCCGGACTGCGAATTTCGATTTTTCTTCGGGCAGCGTGCTGGCGCAAAACTGCTCTTCGCGCATACGCAAGCCGGCGATGTGACGGAGTTTATTGAGTCTTATTTTGATACGACGACCGGGCCAAAGACGTGTCTATGGAAAGCTATCAGCTTAATTGCGGCTGAGCCTGGGTGTGACGGCGGACGAAATGCTTTTCATTTCAGACGTGGTCTGCAGAGTTGGATGCGGCCCGCTGACGCCGGCTTTCAACACGTCTCTCTGTGTTCGGCCCGGGAATTATCCTCAGCCGGACCACGATCATCAGATCATTTCCTCTTTTGAGTGCGGCGGCGTGTGTGAGCAATAACGAATTAAAAAACGCCTCGGCGGGCACGCTCTGGTTTGTACAAAATACACGTCGCTAACGCGTCCGCAAGTCTCACATTTCAACTTAAACGTTCCCAGACGTTCGCCATCGCAAAGAAGTGTTTCCCGGTGCGAGAGCGCCTCGGTCCTGAATGGCTGATTGCCACAGCGGCATTTAAAGCCTTTCGTGAGTCTCGATATCGGTCTTGTCGCCGCCCCGCATGGCTGTCTCAGGGGTGGTACCGGAAGTGGTTTTTCAACGAAAGCGGGCCGATCCCGGTTACGCCGTAATTTCAGAATGACCAGGGCGCCTACCAGAACAAAGGCCGCAAGTACCACCACAATCGCTTTGATTGAAATCGCCCTTCGCCAGGTACGTTCACTTGGCGCATCGTCACCACTCCGCGCACTGGCAATCGCACCCCGGTTGAATTCCAAATCCGGTTCGCTTGCGCGAGGTACGCAGCGACTTTTTCCGGCGGCACATGATCGCGAAACGTCTGCAGGGAATAAGAGAGCCGCATCCCTCCCGCCGACGGCTGGTAGCTGTATTCGAAACGAAACGCGTCGTGTGGCAATCACCTCTGAGTGGGGTGTCATCTTGTCCGGTGTCGACGAGTCAATCTCAATAACCTGCGTGAGAAAAGTCGGATGTCTCAAAGCGAGAGGCATTGACCGTTGAGAGATGTTTGGCTTCGGCAGCTCGTCATAAGCCAACTCCCCGCTGAAATAATGCGCATCGTCTTTCCAGAATGAATCGATAATGTATTTCTCCTCGACAGTTACCACGTCATCCTGCTCGTTGTCATGAATTATGGGTGGTCCGTCGGACCTTATGGAAGAGGTTATCCTCAGCGTAATAATTCAGGTAGAACCTGCCGGTTTCTTCCGCCGAGCGTTGTGACCATCGATAGCGGAACAAGTCAGCGTCAGCGCCGCGATAACTCTGAGGTCACTTGCAAAGATACCCGGCCACCGGCCGCATCTACCAGGTAGTGCTCCCGCACTGCAGTTGTCGGCGTTTGCAGCCTGGGCTCCGGAATTGTCTCCAGGCTGTGCGCGTCAGGTCTTAACACCAGCGGCCCGTTCATAAAACGGATCAAAATAGGCATCGACATTGCCACGCTGCGATTCGATAGTAGGATCCAGCCAAAAGGTTCGACCGCCAATCCTGGCCTGGACGATTGCGTGGTCGAATGCGTCCGGAGAAGGTTGGTAGTTGTCCAGCACGTGACCTGCCGAGGTATTTACCAGCGCGATTGTACAGTCGATGCCCATATGCCTGAGGACCGAGCACAAAAGCAGTGATTTGTCCTTGGAATCACCAAACCGCCGGCTGAGTGTTTGCGACGGTGGCGAGGGCCGATGAGAATATGGCCCGAGCTCGATTCCCCAGATAGCGAATTTCCTGTTGGACAAAACGCAGAGCAGCAATCATCTGTTGCTCGGGCGTGTTGAACTGTCCTGGTCCACGCCTCGGCCCTGGTTTTCAGCTCGGCGGGGAGCGGTTGATCAATCTGGGATACAAACGGGCGCCGCCCGGCAGAACGATTTCGGCCTGCCAATCCGGATATTCACTTACCCCACACCGGCTGGCATGCGAGGTTCAGAACCATGACGGAGTTGAGTCTTCACTTCTTTGACCGCCGGGAACCGCAGTTTGCTCCCAGGGAGCATTCGATCTCATCGCAAGAGGTTGGATCGGGCGGCCGGATCATGGCCCTGGTTCACGGGTAAGCAGAGCGGGCGATTCGCCGGTGACAGCTGGGATCTAATGCGGAGGTTCTGATCGGTTGGCAGCGTATCGGGCAGGGTAAAGGCGGTCCGCAAAGCGGCTTACCGACCGCTGGATTGTCGCCAGTTGCCCGCTGGCAATGCATAATCGATTTCAACGTCGCCGACTCGACGTTATCTTTAAGACAGCACATAGCGGCCAGCGTGCCGGATACCTAGAATCTGATTCGTCCGAATCATCTCGCTTCGCAATCATTTTGACGGCCGGGCTTCCAGCGCACGTGGGACATCGTCCTGGCCGGCCCCGGCTCAATCCCCTGATCGAAACTTCGAATCTCGAGACGATTGGAAAATAGGACGGTTCAAAGTCAGACCGGAAGCTGGGAAAAGATCTGGTCAGGCCGGCGCCTGGTATTCGCTCTGCAACGTGGGCGGAAGAATTTCCCGTGACGCGTTGTGCCGAAACCGGTTTTTGGCACCGATCCTCGAGCAGCGTTGAGAGTGGGGATGTTCTCAGGAACCGCCATCGGGATTGGCCGCGATCGACTCTCACCCAGGCCGGCTCGGGTCTGGATTGCAAACGACGGTTTCGCGCACAGGCGCGTTGGCGATGACAGAAAAGGCGCCAGTGGGCGGCTGAGCCGAAGATGAAACGTCTTCCAGTTGGACTGATTCGCATCGCTCCCGGGGGAACTGCGCTTCTGGTCAGGTTTTTGCGAAACTGAGCTTATCCGTGGACTAAACTGCAAGACCGAAGACTCACGTCGTCGGCTGCGCTTTGAGATCGCATAAATATCTGCCACGACCTCGACAAAGTTTTCCGGATACTCAGCGGGCGGTAAGTGTCCGCAGTTGCGGAAAGACGATCAACCGCGCATTCGGAATCGTATCTCGCAATTTCCGCGCATGGTGGATCGGGATGTGATTGTCGTCAGTCACCCCAAACCAGCATCGTCGGTTGGCGAATCAGTGATGCTTCCCGTTCAATGCGATTGGCGCTCCAGTTAGCGCGCGGTGCGGATCATGGCCCGGTGCGTGTTCGCAGTCTCGAGCAAATGATGACGGGACGCGACCATGCGTTCGTTGATCGGTTTTCCCATGCGCTTGTACATATCCTGCATTCGTTTGCGCAGGATCCAGCGCGAGCCAAGGAACAGTGGGGTGACGACATCGCCGACGATCGGCAAGCGCGAAATTCTCAACAGTAATTTCTTTTTCGCTTCGTCGTTGCGTGACGGCGCCCACCAGGATCAGCTTCTCAACGCGCTCGGGATAATCAAGGGCCAGCGTCGCGGCAATTGCGCCGCCATACGAAGCCCCGACGATCGTGGCGCTCCCAATTCCCAACCTGTCCATCAGACGCTTTACCGCGTTGGCCTGCTCGTCAATCGTGTAGCGCGCGTAGCGCGGCTTGTCGGAATACCCATAACCCGGCAGGTCCGGCGCGATCACCCGGAATCCGGCATTCGCCAACGGGCGCAGGATATGGCTCCAGAGCAAATTCGACGAAATGAAGCCATGGATCAGGATGAGCGTCGGCGCATTTTCATCGCCGGCTTTCCTGGTAGTGAATGCGCACGCCATCGACGTGGGTGAACCAGGAATGCTCGGGGTGGTAGATGAAATCGAGACTGTCGCGCCAATTGACGTCGCGCGGGCGTGTGAGCAGCCTGGTCGCTACGGCGCCGGCGACCATAGCCGGCGGCTCCGGCAAGGAGATATCGCTTCTTCATCGCGGCTGAATGTTAGCACATTGAGTAAGGGTGATATCAGGCACATCTTGCCTCAGCGAAGTGGTCATTCAAACGAGGGTCGCGACGCAGCGGCTGAGATTAAAGCCCGGCGAGACCGCGCGGCTGAAACAAATCGCTTGCCGCGAACCGCGCGAGCGCTAAAGCTGCAAATCGCCGGTGAGCTTCTTGTATACTCCCTGACAAATGGCAATGCAGGGGTAACGATACAGTTAACTCAGCAGGGCATCTTGGAGAATTCAATCGCGGTGTGAATCCCGAAGGGATTTCAGTCCTCCAGCCCAGGGCTGGCGTTTTTCAGCCAACCCTGGGGAGAAAAGAAATCAAATTCGCAACCCTGAAAGGGTTGTGTCGGTTTTGAATATTGCTTGACGGTCGCTGACGCAACCCCGTCGGGGTTGGATCTCCTGGTTCTACCGTTCCCCAGGGTTGGCTGAAAAACGCCAACCCTGGGCTGGAGGACTGAATCCCTTCGGGATTCACATACCGGATTTACCGCTGATAAGATTCTGGTGAGTCAACTCTATAGATGCCAATGCAGGGCCGCGGGCGTATGACGAAGAGCCGGTCAAAGAGTGTTCAAGAACGCCCCACGGGCGATGGATCTTTAGAGATCTGCCTGCTCGGACCGTTTCAGGTAGTCAGTGGATGGTCGCGTGGTCACCGAGCGCCAGTGGACGCGCCGCAAACCGGCTCTGCTGGTTAAGCTGCTGGCCCTGCAGCCTCATCATCAACTTCACCGTGAACAGCTGATCGAACTGCTTTGGCCGAATTCCGATCCGGAAGCCGGCCACAACAATTTGCACAAAGCGATTCACCTGGCGCGCCATGCGCTTGCGAGCCCGATCTGAAGTCAGCCGCTGACTCTCATTTCATCCAGACGAGAGGGTCAGCAGATCTTATTGTGCCCTCCCGGAAAACTCTACATTGATGTTGAAGAATTCGAACACGCAGCCGAGGCGGCGATCAAAACAGAGACAGCGGCAGCCTGTGAAACCGCAGTCGCCCTGTATCGGGGCGACCTGCTCAAGTGAAGACGCTTACGAGGACTGGGCGGCAACGCGACGCGAACAGCTGCGCGAGTTGTATCACCGCCTGCTGCGCAAGCTCTCTCAGATCTATGAATCGCAAGGTGACAAGCAGCAGAGTATCGAGCCGCTCAGGAAGATTGGTGGCCACCGACCCGGCCAACGAACCAGCGCATCGCGACTTGATGCGACTATACGCGCTGGACCGGTAGCCGGCATCAGGCCCTGCGCCAGTACCAGCAATGTGTTGAGTCATTGCGCAAAGAACTGGACGCGGAACCTGGAACCGGAAACGATCGAGCTGCACCGGCAAATCGAGTCAGGGACACTTCCCCGGGCGCGCTCACCAGCGATAGCGCCCGGAGCCATCGAGTCCATTGCCATCCTGCCGCTGCTAAACACGGGCGGCGATCCCGGAGATGGAATATCTCAGCGACGGACTCACGGAAAACATCATCAACAACCTCTCGCGATTGCCGGGCTCTGCGGGTGATGGCCTGGGGCACCGTGGCGCGTTTCAAGGAAGCGGAAATCACGCCAGCTGAAATCGGGCGTACGCTCGGCGTGCGTCTGGTGCTGACGCGGCAGAATGCTGCAATTGAACGAGCGCTTGATCGTTGCGCGCCGAGTTAATCGACGCCGCCGACGGGGCACACCTGTGGGGCGATGCTGTACGATCGAAAGTTAGCGGACCTCTTCGCGATGCAGGAAGACATTGCCAGGGAGATCTCGCAAAATCTGCGCTTGAAGCTGACGGGTGAACAGACGCAGTTACTAACCAGGCGTCACACTGCAAAGCACCGCGGCTTATCAGCAGTACCTGAAGGGGCGCTACTTCCTGGTACAAGCGCACCGAGCAGGATTTGAGAAAAGGTATCGAGTACTTTAATCGGGCAATTGAAGCAGATCCCGGTTACGCGCCGGCGCACGATGGCCTGTCAGACTCTTACGCCCTGCTCGCCTTGCGTGGAATAGTTCCACACCGGGAGGCTTTTCATCTGGCTAAGGCGGCGGCCCGGAAGGCGTTGGAAATAGACAATTCCCTCGGCGAGGCTCGGGCGTCGCTGGCCCATATCAGATTGCATGAGTGGGATTGGGCCGGACTCGACCAATGAATTCAGATGCGCGCTGAAACTCAACCCCGGACACTCAATGGCTTACCACTGGTATTCCGAGTATCTCACCGCGATGGGCAGAACAGAGGAGTCGATTGAAATGATTGAGCAGGCCAAAGAAATTGATCCGCTGTCCGCGATTACCTGGGCCGGCATAGCCAGCCGGCTCTACTTTGCGCGCCAGTACGATGAGGCCAGCAAACAAATCCTGGAGGGACTCGAACTCAATCCCAACCATTTCCTGTTGCATATGAATCTTGGGAATGTCTATGTGCAAGCAGGAAGGTACGTCGAGGCTGTCACCAAAATGCAGCAGGCGGTATCGCTGTCAGGATCCAGCACCGAAGCTCTGGCCGGTTTGGCTCGAGCCTACGCCGCGGCGGGATCAAGCGGTGAGGCCCGGAAGATTCTCGCCGAGTTGACTGAACAAGTCAGCGAAGCATTACGTGTCGCCGTACAACCTGGCTAAGATCTATGCCTCGCTCGAAGAAAAGGAGCAGGCGTTTGTCTGGCTCGAAAAGGCTTACCAGGAACGCCATCCGGATTTCATCGAGCTTAAAGTTGAGCCTGTCCTCGACAACCTGCGCGCATGATTCACGTTTCGCAGACCTGCTGCGCCGGGTGGGTTTCGAGTGATTCGTGATCAGCCGATGTTGCACGAGGGTATAAAACGGGTTCCTCAACTTTTTGTGGTGCCCATCACCGAGGCTGAAAGCCCAGTGTGAATTAAACCTCAGAACTTCGAGCTTTGAGGCAACGCTAAACTAGCGTCTCTGATCCGGACGCTAGCCCGGTTCTGACACGCGTCATTCACAGATGTAGATTCCTCCCAGAGGGAAGGGCTGGGAGGGCGCAGCGGCGTTGCCTCAAAAGCCCGAGACTGTGACATCCATTCACACCGGGCTTCAGCCCGGTGTCGAACGACGATAAGAAAAAGGCGAAACCGTTGGAACGGTTTCTAATCATAATTGCGCCAAGCCCTGACACCGAGGCGTTGAAACGTCCGGTTGTGGAGATGAATGGATGGTGCTTTCGGACCGTTTTTGAGGCAAAGCTTCAGGGCGGGGTGGATCCCACGGCCTTCGCTGCTGGATGCCGCGCCTCGGCGCTGCTGGGAAACCGACCCTCGCTGGTTGAAGGTCACCGCTCTTCTGGATCAATCACCTCAAAAACATACTGCGGAAGGTTTTGGGAAGAACCGGAGAAGTCTGGCGAGCCAGGCCCGCTAGGATTGCTCCTGCTATCGAAAAACCAGTTCAGCCAACCCCACTGACGCGCTTTTCGAAACTCTCGTTTGGATAAGGAGACCAGATCATGAAGCGCACACTTTCCACCCGCAACCGGTTCCTGACTTTCGCGGCGTTCCTTTTTGTCGCTGCCTCGCTTTGCCCTGGGCGGTGATGAATATTAGCAAAGCCATTCAAGGAGCCACCCAGGCCGCCGAGCGCCCTCAGCAAGTTGAGAGGGAGAACGAACGCGAAGAGCGCGAAAAAGACGCTGTATGTCTGGGCCGGGGATCAGGCTCGCGTCAATCCCGACTTCCTGGCGGTCATTACGCTTGACGAAAGAAGCGCCAACTACGGCAGCGTGATCACCGGCCGTTCCGCTCCCGGGACCCGGCGCCGCCGGCAACGAACCGCACCATGTAGGACTGTCACGCGACGGGCGCGTCCTCGCGTGTGTGGCGGATTGCTGAGCGTTCTCAGGGCGCAGAACGAGAATCTTCTTTTTCGACGTTTCGCGTCCCACAGCGCCCCGGTTCATCTCTTCGGCAAACCCGCCTGAGTCGGCGATCACAGACGGGTTCTATCCACTGCCCGGAGGCGGCTTCCTGGTCACCAGTGATGGGAGGCGCGGAAGGCCATCATCCGGGCCGCGGTCGCGGAGTTTGATCGAAACCCGCAGTTGGTGCGCGAGTCTCCTCAGGACCCGCCGATGGATGGATTCAACCCGCACGGCATCTCGGTCCGCCCGAAATTAATTTGATGGTCACCAGCGACTTTATCTCGTCCGGCCACGACCCTGCATGCCGTCCCCTGGAGATCTCGAACTCCGCGGCAGCGTGCGTGTCTGGGATTTCAGGAAGCGAAAAATCCTGAGCACGATCACGCTTCCCAACCTCCGGCCGGCACCATCGATGTGAAATTGATTCCCGATGACGCGCAGGAACGCGCGTACACCGCCGGGATGACTGACGACAAACTTTACTTGCTGGATACGCGTGCTGGACACGGCCACCGCGGTCTTCGATTTCGCCACGATAGCCCAGGGCGGCTGGCCGCAGCTGATGCGCATGACCCGCGACGGCAAGCGCCTCTTCATTTCGATGAATATGGCCGGAAAGGTGGTCAGTGTTCGATACGTCGAATCCGCGGCGGCACCAAAAGTGCTCAAGGTGCTCGACCTGGCGCCGGCAGCGGTCCTCATTACATCGCGTTGACTGAAGATGAAAAGCGCCTGGTCATTTCTGACTACTTCCTGAATGAAGATGATGCGGGGAAGGTCCATGCTGAAGGCGGACCACCGGGTCCATGTCGCAAAGATCACCGAGAGAGACCTGAGGCTCGATCCTCGTTTCCAACTCGACTTCAACACCGCATTCGTAACCGGCCCCGCGCGTCCGCACGGCCTGGCAATCAAGCTAAGGCGCTGACGCTGATCATGGAAGTCGAAAAAACGTCTGGGGCGTGAGCCCCAGGATCGCGTCAGGAAAAGCGATCGAAGCCCGCGAAGCGGGCGACAGCGGTACGCAACGCCCTCTGGCGTGCTCTTTTGGGGGCCATCCGCAGCACGCCGGAGGCGTGCGTATTGTCCGCTGACGTCCGCTCCAAGGCGGATCGGATCAAATCGCGCGCTGGGTCTCGAGCGCTTGGCGAGTTGGATTGTGGGCGATGACCACCGTTGGATGGGAGATCGCTTTTCGCGAATCATCATAGGTGCCCACCGCAATCAGTTTATTGTCTGCGCTTCGCAGGCGAACTGGCGCACCGCCCTCACAATTCACAACCGCACTCTCAATCTTCAGGTCGATGCCGTGAATCGTTGTGCGTTACTTCATCCGCGGTTAGTTCTATTGCCGGAAGATGAGACAAACCGCGTCAGGCGGGATTATTTTCGATTCAGCAAGGTTTGAATCCGAAAAGTCTTTTAAATTGGTCAAGAGTGATCGCGTCGTGAATCGTCAAAACGCCCTGCACGCGTCCAGCGCAGCCCGACCAGATGGCCCCCACATCGAGTCGCTTGCCAAATCTTCGGCGAGCGTGCGCACACATAAGTTCCCGCAGAACACACGACGCGGGCGCGGAGGTCCGCGGTCGCGTCATCATTAACCTTCAGCCAGGGCCCTCTCCTTGAATCACTTCGAACTCGCGAACAGTGATTTGCACTGATTTTCGCTCAACCTCTTCGCCCCGTCGGGCCAGCTCGTAAAGCTTCCGTCCCATCTTCTTCGCTGAATACATTGGCGGTAGTCTGTTCGAGCTCGCCGCGAAGCGAGCCATCGCCGTCTCAACTTCTTCCCGGTGAAATTCTGTGGCCGCAATGGTGAAACTGTCTGGCAAGGCGAGCTCCGGTGAGGTCTCCGCGTCCGGTCGCATAACCCAGCCAGAATCGTGGCTTCACGTATTCTTTTTCGGCGCCGCTCAGGAACCTGTCGCGCAGGCCGGGTCGCCGGCCAGCCAGGACGACTAACACACCGGTGGCAAACGGATCCGAGCGTCCCCCGTGTGACCGACCCGCGCCGCTCGCCGATGATCTTGCGCACGCGCGGGCGAGCGACATCATGGGAAGTCAGGCCGGCAGGCTTGTCGATATTCAATGCTCCATCCATAGCAGTATGTCGGTGA
>ERZ1370068.10288-contig-900_pt1 | contig 19740 bp, 29 predicted proteins | sample MGYA00561227_ERZ1370068 | MGnify/ENA primary metagenome ERZ1370068 (study PRJEB38410, sample SAMEA6850437) | metagenome | study: Metagenomic assessment of the ecological functions of the soil: analysis of the soil microbiota associated with the...
CTGGATGAAGCGGGCCGTCCGCGCGTGAAGTTTAAGGGAAGAATCATATCCCGCACGAACATTCGATTCGATTGTCTACGCACTCGGCGGCACCACGCCGGTAAATTTCCTCCGGTCTCTCGGCGTTGCGTTTGAGAATGGAATGCCAAAAACGGATCGGTCGGGCGAGACGAACGTGCCGGGCCTCGTTCCTGGTGGGCGATCTCACCGTGGGCAAGACGGGCGGATCAATTATCACTGCCTTTAACTCGGCGGCGCGAGCGATCAAGCGCGTCGACAAACCAATGCGTTTGGAAAAAGTGTGTGCTGCCGGTTCTGCCGACCTGAACTCTACAACCGCACTTCTTCACATGACAGTCGGCGCAGCCAGTGGGCCCTTTCAGGCTGGGTCGCGCTTGCTTTGATGATCTCGTGACAGGAAATGCACTTCGTACGATAGGCGACGTCGTTCGTGAGTTTTCCTGATGGTGGCTTGCCGGTAGCTTTTGGATAGACCACGCCTTTGGGTGGGAACTCGGCGGTTTCCTCGGTGGCTTCCTGAAATGGCAATTGCGGCATCCTTTTACGGGTTCTTTCGAACTGTCCAGTTGCGCCGCCGTTAAGATCGCTTTCCGTTCAAATTTCTTAAAGTAAGGTTCGCCGCCCGACGCCGATGGCTGATCGGTGTGATGACAGTAAACACACGCGTTGAAGTTCTTCCCGTCCATCGCGTGTTTCGGGTCAGTGTTGTGCTTGGTGTGATCGAAAGCAGCTTCAGGTTTGCACTCGCCCCATTTTGGATCGTTACTGTCCTTGGAAAAGATGATCGGCTTGTCAGGTTGGGACGCGCTTGAGGAAGGGACTTTGCTCCCATCGGTGTAGACCGCGTGCGGAGGAGTTTCGCCATCGACATAATTCGAAACTCCTCTGGCGGATCGCGTGTTGAGCAGCATACCTGCCGTCAGCAAACTCAACGTCAACGCCAAACCAAGTAGCAATCTGAATTTCATTCGCGTCACTCCCGGTTAGATTCGTCAGCGCTTTAAGATACCGAGCGGGGAAAGAATTAAGGGAGCAAAAACCAGAGCTTCGAAAGGGCTAACGTCTAATTTGTCGGACCTGAGAATAGTTAGGCTCACCGATGTTGGCCAAACAAATGGGAACCTGCAGGTAGTGCCCTGGATTTGAATGACTTTTGCGTGGCCCAGGCGTTTACGCTCCGGGAAGGGAAAAAAAGGATCAGTTTCAAAAAGCCCCGTTAATGGGGCTTTCATGGTGCACCTTTGTTTGCCACCCAGGCGTAAACGCCTGGGCTAGAGAACGGCTTCAGAGGACTTGGGTCACCACCGAACAGCAATGCTGCGGCCAATTCACCCTGACATCTGAAACCCTTCGCGCTTGTGACATCGCTTACAGTCATGAGTATCCGCGTCGCCAAAAGCACGGCGTCCGTTGTGGCAGGTGGTACAGCTTTGCGAACTCGACCTGGGAAAGTGTTCGACTCCGGAGATCGAGCTAACCTGTCGGCCCTGTGGTAATCCCTGCGGCTTCACGTTGTGGCACGCAGTGCAGACAAGGCGCGCGCGGCCGGTATGGTCTGCATGGCTGAAGCTCACCCGGTAACTCGCCGCACTGGTGGAAGTCGGTGAGTATGAGCCAGACGAGTGACACACTCCACAAGATGAGAGATCGCTCGCCGGTTTGCCGGGCGAGTGACATTCATAACAGTTCTGGTGGGCATTCAAACCCGTCAGGATCGTTTGAGCTACGCCTCCCCTTGCGGGTGAGTGGCATGACGCGCAGCCAGCGGAGGGTTTTGCGTTCTCCTTTCCCTGCAGGTGCTGCGCGTGATCAAACTCAGCGCGAAAGCTCCGCAGGGAAGAGAACTTTTCGTCGGCGGATTTGACGAACTCAGCCCCTCAGGCGTGTGGCAGATGGTGCAGATCGGATTGACCTCACTGCTTCGATTCGCTGCCGTGAATTGAACCATGTGAGCAGCCGGTGCAGTCTTTATGTAGCGGAAAAGCGGGAGCCGTACCAGCGCCTCTGCGGTGACACGATCCGCAGTTCTTGCGATCCATTAAGTCGGCATGTTCGCGTGGACTTGAGTGTGAGAACTTCGAGTAATCAGCATTCGCCGGCGACGCGATGGGTGAACCATGCTTCGTTTCGCCGACAGAGCAGACGCATACACCAACACAGATGGCCAGCAACACCCGGCGGATCGTTCCAGAATTGAAAGCAGTGAGTCGCACTTGCAAAGCTCGATTATCGACGGGCCACGCGCCTCTCTCCGGGACACGGTTGGCCTATCACCTGGTAATGCGTGCAAGGCGGCTGTTCGCGTCCAATGACAGATGTGTGACACGCCACGCAGGTGTACTTCCTGGCAGTATCCTGCTTGTTGGTGATTTCAGAATAGATAGTCTCGCTCGTACTCGGTCCCGTGGAAATTGATTTGAGGGAAGAATGGCACGGACCACATGCGGCAATAGGCACGTCCGCCTTCGGAATATTGAGCGTGGTCATTTGCGCGATGTTGATATGGCACGTCGTGCAGCCCAGGTCATGGTTGTTAACTTCCGAGCCATCCGGTGACCGCGTGTGCGTGTTGTGACGGAACTTGAGCGAGAAGCGCTTCGGCACATCTTTGGGCCAACCCCTAAACCAATCTGATCGCATTCGTCGAAAGCGCCGGCGGCTGAATGATTGTCAGCGCTCTCGTTTGTGTAGTCGGTGGCTGCCAGATGACAGCCGTTGCAGTCATCATGCGTTGGTTTCTGCGCCTGCCAATGACAATTGAAGCAAGCTGCATGACCATTTTCCCTGCCGAACCCCGGAATGGTCCGAAAGGTGTCGCCTTCGATTTGCTTGAACGTAGGCGTCCGCTTGAACAGAACCAGGCAAAGGCATGACTCCGCGATCGTCTGTGAAGTGGCAGGTCGCGCAAATGTCTCTGCTTGAATCCTCGGTTGCGGTTCGACCAAAGATGTGTTGACGAACAGTCCTCGCCGATTCAGATCATTCCGATCGATTGAGCGCAAACACGCTCTCATGTAACCCGTGCGGATAATAGCCGGGAAATTCCCTCTGGCGATTGCATCGTCCAGCCTCTCTCTGGGAAATGCGCGTAGAGATCGTTCGCCGTTGCGCGCGGTGAAACGCGCGTATGGCAGACGGAACAAATCTGAGGCTTATCGCCGCGATAGACTTGTTCACGATGACAACCAAACAGGAATCGTGATAAGGGAAACCCGATTTCGATTCCGGCTTTGTCTTTGCGCTGATTCGATCAGGTTGAGCCGGCGAAGAAATGATGTGGCAAGCCGAGCACTCCAACGGCTTCTCTTCGCATCTTTGCGGTGATCTTCGTGTTTGAAGACTGAGTAGTCCCGGGAGGCTTTGGGATTACTCTTTGCCGCAGGTCGTCTTTGGCCGGAACGTCGCTGCGCCAGAGTCGAGATCCCGAACGCTGCCGGCCTGAACAAATAACGCGACCGTGAATGTCGTCGCCGTCATGAACTTCACGGATCTAAGGCCGATTCGGTTCATTTGTTTTCGATAATGATGACTTACTGAGCAGCCGGTTTCGGTTTCGCCAAATCGCTGATTGGTTTGCCCACGATAGTGTTCTTCTTATTGCTGGCGGCAAATGCCAACATTACTTTCGTGGCGTCGTTCTTGTTAGGTGGCCCATCGACATTGATCGGCTTCGCGCTCTCCCAAACGATTTCATTCCCGTCAATATCGATAGGCGCAACGTTCGATACGTAATAAGAACCGGGACAGAGGTCGTAGAAGAATCCGATGCCATCTTTGTCCGTGATAGTGCTTCTCAGGCGATAGTCAGTTGCGATCGCGCTTTCAATTTTGCTGACTGAATTCCTGAGCCACTCAGCGCGGGCTTCAAAAAACCCGACGCGCAGCTTCGGATCGGAGAAGCGGCGCGTAATTCGTGATCATCTTCAGCGCGAGATCGGCGTTCCCTTTGAGGTCGGCCAGCGCATTCCGATAAGCCTCATTGAACTCCGGCACGCATTTCTGATCTCCGCCTTCACAATTAACCTCATTCGTCGTGAGCGCTCGACAGTAGATGGTTTCGCAATGGTTTTCTTCCAACCACCTTGATTAACTCCGGCTTCGCTCCCAGGCGGCGATAAAACGCACTTAGCGCAGGAGCGGTGGTTACGGTCTACGTTCGCAGCCAGATTGAATGGACAGGAAGAGAAAGAAGCGCTTTCACGCGCGAGTTTCAACTTGTTTGCGCTCACCATCAGGCATTATTTGAATTACACCCGGCGAAGCGCCTTCTTTACATGGTGGGGAGGGATGGGGATTGCAAGCGGCGGCCGAGCGCCTGCGCGACACTCCCTCAGAATCGAAGTGCCCATTCCATAGCCCGAGGCTAAACAGAATGAGGAGAGCTGCGGTTATGAGTATTCGTCCCATGGTAAGTCGACTCGAACCACCCGCGCGTTTAATTGATCAGCACGTGCGCTGGAATCAGTATCGTAACCCTCTCACCTCGTATATTGTTTTCTCTAAGCCTTGGCGCCTTGGTCAGAGGAAGTCGAGACAGTCTGGTACCGGCCACGGAGGTTTGGGCGTCTGGAAACGTAGAATCTGACACTGCTTTTCGTTTGCGCTGCTTCTGCCCTGGGGCTCACGAACGCGCTCGGCCAATCGGGGCTCCCTGCGCGGGCAGGTCACGGATCAGGAACGGCGCATTTGCTGTCGGCGCAAAGGTCACCGCGCGGTCAGCAAACGGTCAGACTCGGACAGTTACAACCGACAAAACTGGCGTCTATTCTTTCGCAAACCTGCCGAGTGGCGAATACACGATTGAAGCTTCCGCTGCCAGTCTGGTGCTGCAAGAACCGGTGAAGATTACGTTAAAGGCCGGAGCTCAGACGCTCAATCTCCAGCTCTCCGTATTCATTCCTGAACAGAGCATCACCGTGCAGGAGAACAACCGCACTGCTGTCAGCACTGATTCGAATTCCGAATGCCAGCGCGCAGGTGTTAAAGGGCGAGGATCTTGATGCGCTGGGCGACAGTCCGGAAGATCTTCAGGAGGCTTTGCTGGTCTCGCCGGCCCATCTGCTGGACCGAGCGGCGGGCAAATTCTTTATTGACGGATTCAGTGGCGGGCAACTTCCATCAAAGGATTCCATCCGCGATTCGCATCAACCAGAATCCGTTTTCGCCCGAATACGACAAGCTTGGTTTCGGCCGTATCGAGATTTTGACCAAGCCGGGATCAGAAGGCTGTGGCGGCTCGGCTTATTACAACTTCGCCAATCAGTTTTGGAATTCGCGGAATCCGTATGCGGCGCAGAAAGCGCCTTTCATGCTGCATGAATACGGCGGCAACCTAACCGGCCCAATCAATAAAACGGTCGTCATACTTTCTCGACGTGCGGCGTGATGACATCGACAACGGCTCGAGTCGTCAATGCTGATCGTCGCTCGATCCGCTGACGCTCCTGCCGACTTCCCTTCACGGACACGCCGGTCACGCCCCAGAAACGTTTTGGAGTTAATCCGCGGATCGATTATCAAATCAGTCAGAATCACACCTTAGTCGGTTCGCTAGCAATTTCAATCACAGCGACATCAAGGACGCGGGTATCGGAGGCTTCAACCTTAGCTCGCGGGCTTTTGAAACCAGGAATACCAAGTCACACGCTTCAACTCACCGAGACTGCGGTGCTCAACAACACGACGATTAACGAGACCGCGATTTCAGTTCTTCTCGTTCAACCGCTGAGATCATTCCGCAACAGTCGTCCCGATCCGGCGTTGCTTGTCCTGCGGCAGCTTCAACGGGTGGCGCGCAGACCGGTCATGCCTTCAGCACCTGGAACAGCTTCGAGTTGCAAACAATACTTCGATCGCGGCGGGAAAACATTTCTGGAGATTCGGCGCGCGATTGCGACGCAGAGATAAGGTGTCAAGCATCTCCGCCGCAGAATTTCGGCGGCAACCTTCACCTTTGGTGGCGGCAATACGCTGGCGCCCATCGTGATCAATCCTGCTTCGTGCGGCTTGCCGGCCGAACGCGGCGTTCGCCTCGATCACCTCGATCGAGAGATATCGCCGCACCTTGTTATTTCAAAATCTTGGCTGTACGGCAGCGCAGATTCGGAGTGCTTGAGGCGGGGTCGACACAGTTCACGATCAGCGCGGGCCAACCCGCTATATCAGGAAGTCAGTTCGATGTTGGGCTCGTTTGTGAGCGAGCGACTGGCGCGTGAGTCCGGCTCTCACTTTAATCTGGGACTGCGATACGAGGCGCAGAACCAATATCCAGGACTGGCGCGACTCTGGCCGCCGCGATTCGTCGCTGGCCTGGGCGCCCGGTGCTACCGGAACGACAACGCCGAAAACTCAAGATCAGTCGACCGCGCGGGCTTCGAGTTTTCTACGATCGCTTTGCGCTTGGCGAACACGCCTGAACCGCGATGCGCTACAACGGCATCGTTCAGCAGCAATACGTAGTCACCGAATCCTGATTTCTTTCCGACGGTTCCAGCCAGTGCCGGTAATCGCCGCGTTTCAGACGCCGCAGACGATCCAACAGATCAGTGCGACGATCCGCGCCACCTTACATCATGCAATCGGCCGTAAGTGTCGAGCGGCAACTGCCCGCAACACAACTCTGGCGATTACTTATGCGAATGCGCACGGCCTGCACCTTTGCGCTCGCAGGATATCAACGCGCCTTTGCCCAGGGAACTTTCAGTCCCCTGCGTGCCCGGCAGCGGCGTATATCCGCTCGGCGAAGCCAGGTGCGGTCTTCCAGGTGGAATCGTCTGGTCTCTGCAATCAGAATCAGTTCATCGCCTTTCTTAATTCGCGTTACAGCAGAGAAGCTTCATTCTCAGCGTCATATGTCTTGAATTACGCGCGCAGCGACACGGACGGCATCGGCACGCTCTCTCGCAAAGCCTATACGACTTCACCTGGCGAGTATGGGCCGGCGGCGACTGATGTCCGTCACCGCTTCACCCTGAACGGCACCATCAACACAAAAATGGAATCTCAGGTTAAGTCCTTTCCTGGTGATCCAATCCGGTCCGCCATTCGACATCACGATCGGGCGCGATCTATATGGAACGACGTTGTTCAATGCTCGTCCGGGAATCGCGACCGATCCTAATAAGCCCGGACTAATTGCACGACAAACTACGGTCTGCTCGATCCAAACCCCACGATCAATCAGCCGACAGCTGACGCGTAACTTTGGCCGTGGTCCCGGTCAGTTGATGGTGAATCTGCGCGTACAGAAGATTTTTGAATTCGGCAGAGGCGAGAACTCAGGTGCGTGCCGCGACGGGACAACCAGGAAGCGGTCCGCGCGACGCCGGCCGGAGTTTTTACACCCACCGCCGGGACTGCTGGCTCGGCGTCAGAGGCCGGCCACCGATACAGCCTGACTATCTCAATGTCGGTCCGCAACATCATCAATCACACAAATCCCGGGCCTATCATCGGCAACATCACGTCGCCCGCTGTTTGGTCTGGCCAAACCAGCCATCCGACGCGGGCGGCTTTGGCTTCTCAGAGATCGGCCAACAATCGTCGTCTGGAATTGCAGACACGGTTTACGTTTTGAGTAGGTTGTGAGGTCATAGCGATTAGAAAACGCCACATCGATTCGCACTCTAATCGCGCTTACACTTGGCGCATTGCTATTGCGTGTTCCACGCCAAACCACCTGCCGGTCGATGCCCATCCGAACCAGACCGACGCAATGCAGAACCAACTTCGGCAAGCTCTCGCCGTAGATAAACTGCCGCTGAAGGTCCTGGCTGACATTCCGCTGACTGGCGGGACGACTCGCCTTGATTATCAGAGCCTCGATAGCGCCAGTGGTCGTCTTTACATCGCGCATCTCGGTTCGGACCTAATGACGGTCGTTGATGTTAATAAGCAGGCGATTGTCGGTGATGTAAAGGACCTGAAGCACGTGCACGGAGTCCTCGCTGTGCCTGAACCCATCGTGTTTATGCTTCAGCCACCGGCACGAATGAATTGGCGGTAATCGATGATAGGTAGGCCTCGGTGGCCGAGAACACGAACTTGCCGCTGGTGATGTCCACCTGCCCGCCGCCGAAGTGCTTGGCGTAGAGGCCGCGCGGCACGGAGCGGATGATGTCCTCGGGGTCGTCCTGGCCGGCCAGCATGAACGGTGTTGGTCATGCGCGGCATGGGGATCGAGCGCGTAGCCCTGCCGCCGGCCGTTGCCCGTGGCCGCCATCTTCATGAGGCCGCTGTTCAGGCGGTCCTGCAGGTAGCCGCGCAGGATGCCGTCCTCGATCAGCACCGTGCGCCCGGGCACGTTGCCCTCGTCGTCGACGTTGAGGCTGCCGCGGCGGTCAGGGATCGACGCCGTCGTCGACCACGGTGACGCCCGGCGCGGCCACGCGCTGGCCGATGCGCCCGAGAAGGCGGACGTGCCCTTGCGGTTGAAGTCGCCCTCCAGGCCGTGGCCCACCGCCTCGTGCAGCAGGATGCCCGGCCAGCCGGGGCCGAGCACCACCGGCATCGGGCCGGCGGGCGCCTCCTCGCGCCCGAGCAGCGTGATCGCCATGCGCGCGGCCTCGCGCGCGAAGTGCTCGGGCGGCTTCTCGTCGAAGAACTCGGGCCCGATGCCGGCCGCCGCCGCCCGCGCTGCCCTCGCGCCGCACGCCGCTTCTCGGCGGCGATCACCGAGACGCGGATCGAGAAGAGCGGCTGGACGTCCTCGACCAGGACGCCCGCCGGAGTTCGCGATGCGCACCTGCTTGGTCTCGTCGGCCAGCGTGACGATGACCTTCTCGATGCGCGGGTCGTAGCGCGCGCGCCGCGCGGTCGGCCCGCTCGCACGAGCGCGATGCGCTCGGGCAGGTCGAGCACGCCGATGGTCGGCCGGCGCGTAGCGGCGGTCCACGGCGGCGCGGGCGACGGCCTGCGGCGGCACGCGTGCGCGGTGTCGGAGGCGATGTGGGCCGCGGTCTGCGCCGCCCGGGCCATGGCCGGCCACGACAGGTCGTCGGTGTAGGCGTAGCCGGTGCGCTCGCCCGACACCACGCGCACGCCCAGGCCGCAGGTCACGCCCGGCGGAGGCCGTGCGGATGATCCCTCTCCTCGAGCAGGATCGACGAGGTGCGGTGGTGCTCGGAAGTACAGGTCGGCGAAGCTCGCCGCCCGCGCTCGAGGGCCAGGGAGAGCAGCCGCTCCATCTCGGCGACGTCGATGTCGGCGGGGCGTGCGCGCGCCCATCGTCGGTCGGCCATGCGGCGCCAGTCTAGCTCAGGCGACCCGGTTCCGCCCGCTCTGCTTGGCGCGGTACAGGGCCAGGTCCGCCTCGCGGATGAGCGTGTTCGGCGGAGTCCACCTTCTCCGAGGGGGTAGGTCGCGACGCCCACGCTCACGCGTCACCGGGATCGCGGCGACATGCCGAGCGCGGAAGCGGCCGCGCGCGCCGACCTTCTGCGCGGACGCGCTCGCCGGTCAGCCGGGCCTCCTCGTACGCGGTGTGGGGCAGCACGGCGATGAACTCCTCGCCGCCGTAGCGGCCCACCGCGTCCACCGTGCGGAGGGTCTCCTTGATGATGCGGCGCCAGCTCCCGCAGGACGGCGTCTCCCGCCGGGTGCCCGTGCTCGTCGTTGATGTCGCTTGAAGTGGTCGACGTCGATCATCAGGATGCTGAAGTCCTCCTGGTAGCGGCCCACCGCTGGACCTCGTTGGAGCACGAGGTCGATGAAGTGGCGGTGGTTGTAGAGATCGGTGAGGCTGTCGCGCGATGGAGAGGTTCTGCACGCGCTCGAACAGCCGGCTGTTCTCGACGACGATGTGGGCCTGGTTGGCGACCTGGTGCCCAGGAAGCGCTCCGTGTCCGGCGTCGAGGCGGCCGACCGCGCCTCCGGCCACGGCCAGGATGCCCGCCACCGGCCTGTTGGGTCACGACGGGGAAGCAGGCGAAGCCGCCCAGCGCCGTCTCCTCAGCGCCCGGTGCGTCGCCCGCGGGCGGACGACGACGCGGGCGCGCACGCTGGCGAACGGCGCCCCGTGATCGCGGGTCGACCGCCTCCGGAGCCGGGCCTTGGCTTCCTCCACGCACCGCCGGCGACACCGGCCGGCGCTCAGCTGCAGCACGATCTCGAGCGTCGTCCACGTCGAGCGAAGGCCATGCCCCCGACGGTGAAGTCCACCACGCGGCCCACGAGGCGCCATGACGGAGGCGAAGGTCTCGTCGAGGCTGCACGAGGCTGCGCGCCACGCGGCCGATCTCCGGAGAGGATGGTGGCCTCGTAGAGCTTGCGGTCGAGCAGGTCGTTCACGCGGCTCAGGAGGTCCACGAGCGCGGCCTGCAGGCGGCCGTGGGCGGGGCGCGGGCGGGCCCGGATCGCCGGAGAGCGATGCGCTTCACCCAGCTCAGGATGCGCTGGGGCGCGGAGTCCTTGGTGATGTAGTAGTCCGCGCCCGTCTGCATGCCCCAGAAGCGGTCGCCGGCCTGGTCGCGTGCTGGTGAGGATGACGACCGGCAGGTCGCGGGTGCGCGGGCTCCGCTCTTGAGGAGGCGGCAGGCCTGGTAGCCGTTCAGGCGAGGCATGATCGACGTCGAGGATGACGAGGTCCACGTCCTCGGTCATCGCCTTCTCGACGGCCTCCAGGCCGTCCCGGGCCTCTGACGACGCCGAAAGCCGGCCTCCGCCAGCATCTTGGACGAGCATGCTGACGACGAGCGGGCTGTCGTCGGCGATGAGGATGCGGGGGTCGTCACGGCAGCAGGAGATCTCCGACGCTGAGTGACAGAGGCGGCGTATCTTATCATGGGGACTCGAGCTCCTCAGGGAAGCTGAAACTCCGAGGCGTGCTTCCTGCGTATTGACGTCGGAATTGAAGATGGGACTAGCGCTGGCGGAGGTGCGAATGACGACGCGGCGCAAGCGGGTGATCGCGGGCGTGGTGGCGGTGCTCGTCCTGGGCGGCGTCGTGGCCTACAGCGTCAACGCACGCACCGGCAGGCCAGGTCGCCCGTCCAGACCCAGAAGGCGGCCGCCGGGAGCTCGATCTCGGTCGTCTCCGCCTCCGGCGAGATCAAGCCCAAGCGGTACGTGAACATCAGCGCCAACGTCTCCGGGCCGCATCGAGCAGCTCCTGATCAAGGAAGGGAGACCGTGCGCAAGGGCCAGGTCCTCGCCCGCATCGACTCCACGCCGCATCGCGGCCGGGGAGCGCGCAGTCGGCGGCGGCCGCGCTGAAGGCGGCCAAGGCCGACCTCGCCCGGGCCGAGGCCGACGTGGAGGTGTCGCGCCTCGCCTTCGAGCGCACGAAGAAGATGCACGACGACAAGCTCATCTCCGACCAGGTCTTCGAGCAGGCGGACGCTGAGCTCGAAGATGAAGACGGCGGCCGGTCGAGGCGCCAGAAGAAGCGCATCACCCAGCGGGAGGCGATGCTGGCCTCCAACCGCGACGACCTCGAGAAGACCGACCGTCGTCGCCCCATGGACGGGGTCGTCACGAGCCTCCAGAAGGAGGAGGGGAGACGCGTCATCGGCGCCCAGAGCTTCTCGCCCACCGTGATCATGACCGTGGCCGACCTGTCGGTCATGGAGGTCGAGATCATGGTGGACGAGACCGACATCCGCAACGTCCGCTCGGGCCAGGCCGCCGAGGTGCGGGTGGACGCGCTCGAAGGGGTCAAGATCAAGGGCGAGGTCACCGAGATCGGCTCCTCGGCCATCCCGCGCGGCCTGACCGAGCCAGCAGGTCAGCGAGCACCAACACCGCCAACCAGGCCAAGGACTTCAAGGTCGAGGTCACGCTCGAGGACCCGCCGCGCCACGCCTGCGGCCGGGCCTGAACGCGCACCGCCGACATCACGACCGCCCAGCAAGGAGAACGTGCTCGCCGTGCCCATCCAGGCCGGTGGTCGTCCGGGACGATCAACAAGCGAGGGCAAGGTCGTGGACCCGCGCAGCGCTCCAGGCGTCCGAGAGCCGATCCCACCGCCTCCGCGCCAGAAGGGGCAGGAGAAGGAGGGCGTCTTCGTGGTCGAGCGGCGGGCAAGGCCGAGCTTCCGGCCCGGTCAAGACCGGCATCATCGGCGAGACCGAGATCGAGATCGGCGACGGCCTCAAGGACGGCGAGCGAGATCGTCACCGGCTCCTACAAGACGCTGCGCACCCTGCAAGGACCAGGCCAAGATCAAGCTCGAGGTCAAGAAGGCCGCACGTGAGCACGCCGACCGCGCGCCGCCCGCCGTCCGCCGCCAACGGCGCCCTCATCCGGCGCCGAGGACCTCTGGCGCACCTACGTGATGGGCGGCGGAGGAGATCCACGCCCTGCGCGGCGTGAGCTTCACGATCGCGCCCAGCGAGTACGTCGCGGTGATGGGGCCGTCCGGCTCGGGCAAGTCGACCCTCATGAACCTCATCGGCTGCCTCGACACGCCCAGCCGCGGGCAGCTACGTCCTGCGCGGGCAAGGTCGTCTCGCAGATGAACGACGACGAGCTGGCCGCCATCCGCAACCGCGAGATCGGCTTCGTCTTCCAGACCTTCAACCTGCTGCCGCGCGCCACCGCCCTCCACAACGTCGAGCTGCCGCTCGTCTACGCGGGCGTCCCCGAGCGAGGAGCGGCTGGCCAGGCGCGGCGGCGCGCTGGAGATGGTCGGACCTCGGCCGACCGCATGACGCACAAGCCCAACGAGCTCTCGGGCGGCCAGCGCCAGCGCGTGGCCGTCGCCCGCGCGCTCGTCATGAGGCCCGTCGATCCTGCTCGCCGACGAGCCCACCGGCAACCTCGACTACCGCCACCGGCGAGGAGATCATGCGGCTCTTCGAGAAGCCTGCACGCCGAGGGCAACACGATCATCCTCGTCACCCACGAGACGCGACATCGCCGACGCACGCGCACCGCACGATCTCACATCCGGGACGGGAAGATCGAGAAGCGACGACGAAGAGCGGAGCTGATGCCCTTCTCCGAGGCGGCGCGGATCGCGCTCGCGGCCCTGCGGGCCAACAAGCTCCGCTCGTTCCTGACCGTGCTCGGGATCCTGATCGGCGTCTCGTCGGTGGTGGCGGTGGTGGCCATCACCGAGGGCCTGGACCGCTACATGGCCAACCAGGTGCTGCTCGCTCGGCGCCAGCAGCTTCAGCAGTCCAGAAGATGCCGGACATCATCACCAGCCGCTCGGTGTGGCTGGAGATGCAGAAGCGCAAGGACATCACTCCTCACCGACATGGACGCGGTGAAGGCGGGCTGCGACGCGTGCGGCGAGGTGGGGGCGCACGTCGCGCACCACGCGCACCGTCAAGTGCGGCCGCACCAAGCAGCCCGACGTGTGACGATCATGGGCGTCACCGAGAACATCAGCCGCATCGGCTCGGTGCGCGACCTCATCGCCGGGCCGCCAGCTCATCGCAGGACGACGTCGACGCGCGCGCGCCCGGTGGCGGTGATCGGGGCCGACCTCATGGACGCGTTCTTCGGCCAGATCGGAGCCGCTCGGCAAGGACGATCGTCGTCGACAACCACGAGGTGCAGGTGGTGGGCGTGGCCGAGCGCAAGGGCAGCGATCTTCGGGAGAGCCAGGACAACTTCGTGTGGCTCCCCATCACCACCTACCGCAAGTTCTACGGGAACGCGGCGCTCCATCGTCATCTCAGGCCGAGGCCCGGAGCATGGACCGTCATGGAGACCGCGCAGGACCAGGCCCGGGTCGGTCATGCGCGCGCGCCGCCACCTCGGCTTCGCCAAGCCCGACGACTTCAGCCATCGAGACCGGCGAGACGGTCATGGACCTCTGGCAGAGCGCCACCCGCGGCATCTACGTCGTCACCATCGTCGTCACCGCCATGAGCCTGATCGTGGGCGGGATGGTGGTGATGAACATCATGCTGGTCTCGGTCACCGAGCGCATCCGCGAGATCGGCGTGCGCAAGGCGCTGGGCGCCCGCCGGCGCGACATCCTGCGGCAGTTCCTGGTCGAGTCGGTGCTGCTGTCGGCGCTCGGCGGCGTCCTCGGCGTCCTGGGCGCCACCCTCTTCTCGATGGCCCTCGCCGCCGTGCTCGGCGGCATCATGTCCGCCGACTTCACCGCCCCCGTGCGCCTGTGGGCGGTGCTCGCTGGCCCTCTTCGTCTCCAGCGTCGGTCGGCCTCGTGGCCGGATCTACCCGGCCAGCCGCGCCGCCGCCCTCGACCCGGTGGTCGCGCTCGAGGAACGAGTGAGCGATCGTCCCGCCGCATCGCCGTCCGCGCTGGTCCGGTGCTGTTCGCGCATGCGCGAGGCCGTGGGCATGGGCCTCAGGCGCCATCCAGGCCTACAAGCTCCGCGCCGGCCTCACCATCCTGGGCGTCGTCATGGGCATCATGACCGTGACCGGCATGAGCTCCGATCGTGGCCGGGCTCAACGCGAGCATGGCCAACCAGATCGAGAGCCTCGGCTGCGTCGGTCCTGCTCATCCGCCCCTTCGCGCCCGGCGAGCACGTGATCCGACGAGGAGTGGCGCCGGCGCAAGGGCCTCGCCTGGACGAGATCGAGGCGATCGCCGCGCTGCCCTCGGTGCAGCGCGATCTCGCCGATGGAGCTGATCCGCGTCGAGATGATCAAGTACGGCAACCAGAAGGTGCAGGACGCGCACGATCCTCGGCACCACCGCCGCCTACGAGACCGTCCACGACGCCTTACGTGCAGAAGGGCCGCTTCCTCTCCGACATGGACGTGGACCGCGCCGTCCGCGGTGGCGGTGCTCGGGCACCGACGTGGTGGACGCGCTGTTCGCGGGCGCTGGACCCGGTGGACAAGGAGATCTTCCTCGACGGCCGGCGCTTCCGCGTCATCGGCGTCGATGGAGCGCAAGGGCAAGTTCCTCTTCCAGAGCCGCGACAACATCATCCTCATCCCCGCGGGCGCCATCCAGAAGCCGGGACACGCGCTTCAACTTCCTGGTGGCCGACGTGAAGCCGGTCTCGCCGGCGGTGATCGACAAGGCGGTCGACCAGATCCGCGAGGCGGTGCGCCGCAAGCGCAAGCTGCAGCTACCTGGAGACGCGACAACTTCGCGGTCGTCACCCAGGACACGCTCACCGACCTCTACCGCCAGATCACGGGCGGCATCTACATGGTGATGATCGCCATCTCGTCGATCGGCCTCGTGGTGGGCGGCGTGGGCGTGATGAACATCATGCTCGTCTCCGTCACCGAGCGCACGCGCGAGATCGGCGTGCGCAAGGCGCTGGGCGCCACGAAGCGCGACATCCGCTGGCAGTTCCTGACCGAGGCCATGACCGCTCACCGGCGTCGGCGGCCTGCTCGGCATCGCCATCGGGGCGGCGTCGCTCTGGCTCGATGAACACGTTCTCGCCGTTCCCGGCCGTGATCCAGCCGCGCTGGGTGCTCGTCGCGTTCCTCACCGCGGTGGCGGTGGGCCTCATCTTCGGCCTGTGGCCCGCGGTCAAGGCCGCCCGCCTCGATCCGATCGAAGCGCTAGCGCTACGAGTGAGGCCTGCACGCGCGCTTGACCTCCGCCGCGCCGGGGGCGTAGGCTCCGGCCGACTCCAGGAGGCGAAGTGCGCCGAGGCACGGCTCGCCGCGGCGCCCGCGCGCGGGCCCCGCCCACGGCTTCTTCCAGAACGTTGCCGGCCTGCTCTTCTCGCCGGGCGAGGAGTTCGCGTCCATCGTGGCCCGGCCCGCGATTCTGGATGCCCCTGGCGGCCTGGCTGATCCTCGGCATCGCGTTCACCGCGTTCTTACCAGCAGAAGGTGGACCGCGCGGGAGCATCCGCGCGCAGATCATCGAGCTCGGGCCGCGCGCCGACAAGATGGCGCCCGGCCAGATGGAGCAGCAGCTCGGACAGCGGGGGCCCTTCTTCCGGGCCATCAGCTGGCGAGCTCGGTCATCCTCGCGCCGCCCATCATCGTCCTGATCGTGGGCGGCGTGTATCTCTTCGTCTTCCGCTTCTTCTACGCCGGGAACGTCACGTTCGCGCAGTCGCTCGGCCATCGTCACGTCGGTCGTTCTGCCTCGCGCGCTGGTGGGCACCCCCTGATCCTCGTGGTGATGGCGATGAAGGGCGACTGGAACATCAACCCGCAGGAGGCGCTGCAGGCCAACCTCCGGATGCTCCTGCATCAAGCAGACCGCGTCGAAGCCGCTGTACAACGCTGGCCGAGAGCCTGACCTCTTCACGGCCTGGGCTGATCTGGCTGCTCTCGACCGGCTACGCTGCGCCGCCACCCGCCGCACCACGGGCGCGGCGGCGGGGGAGTGATCGGCGTGTGGGCGATCTGACGTGCTGTGCAAGATCGCCTGGGCCGCCATTTTCAGGCCGCGACTCTTCCCGGAAGAGTCGCCCGCCTTCGCGGCCGCTGGCTTGTCAGGCCCGCGGCGGCCCGGATATGATGATCCTTCTGCCGGTGCGCCCCTAGCTCAGCTGGATAGAGCAACAGACTACGAATCTGTAGGTCGGGCGTTCGAATCGCCCGGGGCGCACCATTCTCTGCAACCCCTGAAACCCGGATGTACCTAGAAATGCTTCTGACTTCAAGGTGTCAAGCTGTCGTCTGGCTCTGTTTCATGCGTGTTCCCGTGCTTGACCAGGAAGCTTCGGGCTGGTTGCACCCCGGTGCACCCCCAGAGTCGGACCCAGGTGTCCAACTGGGCGTCGAGCGATTCGAACATGCCCACCGTGACGCTGACCGCCAAGAGCGTTCTGGCGCTCCCGCCCGCGAAGGCGGGGCCAGAATCGACTACTGGGATCAGAAGGCCGCCGGCCTCGTCTTGAGGGTCACCGGCAAGGCGAGGACGTCACAGCGCGTGGTACCGCATGAACGGCGCCCGCGCGGCGCTTCACGCTCGGGCCAGCCGACGAGATCACCCTGGCGGATGCTGCGCGCGAGCGCCCTGAGGTCCGGGCCCAGAGACGCCGCGGGGCTGACGCCGTCGCCGTGAAGCGGCCGCCGCCGCCGAGGCGCAGAAGGCGCAGGCTCGTGGGCGAGACTTTCGCCGACCTGACCGCCCGCTACCTCGAATCCGCAGCCACGAGGCGACGCGGATGAAGAGAGGCGAGGCGCTCGCGCCACGGACGCTCGACGAGTACCGCCGCATGCTCAAAAGCCGACGTACTCCGCTCTCAGGCGGAATCGCGCCAGGTGAGATCACCAAAGCCCACGTCCGCGCCCTCGTGGACTCAATCCGTGCCGAGGGCACACGGTCCACGCGGAACCGGGTCTCGCCGTGCTCAAGAGCGTTTTCTCCTGGGCGCTCGCAAGGATCTTGCTTGCGACCTCGCCCTGCGCCGGCCTCGCGGCCACGAGGGAGCATCCCCGAGAACGGGCCCACAGCGACGCCGAGCTGCGCGCCGTCGTCGAGGCCGTGTCCGACACCGAGCTTGAAGAGCCGTGCCCCCATCCCGTTCACTGCCACGAGGTCCGAGGAAGCGCGCTCGGCCCGGTGGGAGGACATGGACCTCGAGAGGCGCGTATGGACCATCCCGGACGTGAAGCAGGGCGGGACGCACGTGCTCCCCTCAGTACCGGCGCGATGAAGGTCCTCGCTGGCATCAAACGCGCCGAATCGCCCTACGTCTTCCCGGCGCGCACCAACAGCGGGCTACGTCGATCACCCGCAGAAGGCCGTTCTGAGGGTGCGCGAGCGGTCGGGCGTTTCCGACTTCCGCCTGCACAACGTTGAGGACGACGGTACGCACGCGCGCTCTCCGAACCGGGCGTCGCCCCGACGTGGGAGAGCGCATCCTCGGGCACACCATGGGGAAGATCCGGTCGGTCTACGATGACAAGGTGACTCAGCTGTCCCGCAGATGCGGGCTGCCATGGAGACTCGGGCCCGGACCCTGGCCGGCCTCGTGAGCGGCGAGGGAGCGGCAGCGCCGCGGACGTGGTGCCGATCCGCCGATCTGGAAACCAATAAACGGTCGTTCGACTGCTATACGTCGCAAGAGGCATGACGCGCCCATCCCGCAGAAGACCTCACCGCAGTCGCTGATCTTCGTGCAACGCGCCAAGCAGGCTCGCTCGCGGCTGCCTGACATCGTGAGCCAAATCGAAGACCTTGTCCGAAGCGTCGATCCGTCGAGCTCTTGTCCCATCACGCTGCTCTTCCAAACGCACCCTGTCGACAACAACCCAACTGGGCGACAAGCGGCGGAGTGGCAAGTCCGCATCGAGTGGGCTGACGGCTCGTGTTCTCGCGCGCGGCCTTAGCGCGCCTGCGCTTCCGGCTGTGATCGACTCGACAAATTCTGATCCGCTGGAACGACTGCTCGATGACTACGTGGTCTGCAACGATGACCTTGCCTGGGAGCCTGCTGATGGCCCGTCGGACGAGCAAGCATTAAACCCGATCGCTCATTCAGCTAGAAGCGATACATGTCCGCGGCGAAGCTATTCCAGGCGCAACTCCAGTACACATGGTACGGAGCTCTATTCACCGCACGAGGAGTGGTGTATCGCGAACCTCGGCTTTACGGCAGGACGTGCGTACGTCATCGCGAGAGCCATATCAGATCGTCTCGCCGACAAGATTCACCGCTGCTGGCGAGGCCGTGAAGAATGCATCGTGAAGGGCGCAGGGTTGACCCGGCCCTTTGCATTGACTCTAGACTTGCCACCGACCATTCGAGACGCCCTGGCAGTGGCCTACCTACTTCGGACCTAGAGCCGTTCGCTAAGTCGATTGGCATGGTTTGGTTTTTTGCAAAGTCGCCAGAGATAGTTGATTCACCTGGCAGGAACTGCAACAACGCCTCGCAGGCCAGATGGACCCGCGCCGCGTCGCCGCCTTCCTCACCTTGCTCTACGCCCGCGGACAGCGTGCGGGGAGAATCTGACCTTTGGTCCTGCCGCCGCTCGCGAAAACTCCGCTGATTCACCACAGTGTCCGGTTCTATCTGTTTGTGCCGGGATTGTTGTTCGAGGCAATGTTCTACGGGTTTCACTCGGTTGTTTGCCGATGAAGCGTATCGGCCGCGATACGACGATGCTCGCGCCCAATGGTTAGAGCGCTCCACGGTCGAGGCGTTCCGGAGGATGTTTCGCAGACGCGAACCGGACGGTTTCGACTACGGGTCATAAGAAGTATCGACCGAGCTCGATTTGCCTCATCCATAATGACAGCAAGCCGATCCTAATCGAGTGCAAGCGGAAGAACCCGACGCTTCGAGCGCAGCGGTGATCGTGGCACGCCCTGAAGGACGTCGATAAGGCGATCCTGCAGCCGCTGGTGCAGGCGAAACGAGCCCGCGACTACATTCAGCAACGTGAGAGTGCCGACTTCAGGAGGTAGAGAAGCGCGGTAGAAGGGAGTTTCGCCACCGGCCGGCGTGATTGTCGTGTACGCGCCGATGTGGACCGGACGTCTTCCGTGACGATGGTCGGACCGGAGCCTGGTCGTTAATCGCGGCGAATCTGGCGCGGCTCGCGCCGCTGGGCCTCTTTCGGACGGCGAGTATCCATGGGCGCTGTCGCCGGAATGACCTGCACGCCATTGCAGAGTGCTTGAGCCTCTGCCGTCGGCTGTTCGATTATCTCTCAATGGCGATGATGTCCAACGCGAGCCCAGATTTCACTTCCACGACGAGTGGGACCTGCTCAGCGTGGCCCGCGCGTCGATATCAACGACCCACGGTTCGCGGATGACCTCGTCGCGTCTGATGGATTCGACGACGACCTACAGGACTACTACTACAGCCTCAGCAACCCGATGGTCAAGCAATACGTAACTGAACGAAGTACACGAGT
>ERZ1370068.2799-contig-1928_pt1 | contig 19737 bp, 21 predicted proteins | sample MGYA00561227_ERZ1370068 | MGnify/ENA primary metagenome ERZ1370068 (study PRJEB38410, sample SAMEA6850437) | metagenome | study: Metagenomic assessment of the ecological functions of the soil: analysis of the soil microbiota associated with the...
CCCATGGAGATCGATCTCGAGGGCAAGGTCGCCATCGTCACCGGTGCGGGCCGGGGCATCGGCCGTGAGATCGCCGCGACGCTCGCCGGCGAGGGCGTCACCACCGTGCGTCACCGACGTCCGGCAGGAATACCTGGATGCGTTGGCCGACGAGTTCGCGCGGCGGAGCTGGCGCGGACAGCAGCATCGCTGCGACGTGCGGGATGCCGCGCAGATCGAGCGCGTCGTGGCCGCGGTCGTCGAGGCCTTCGGGCGCGTCGACATCCTCGTCAACAATGCCGGCGTGGCGGCGGGCGGCCCGGTCGGAGACGCTGCCCGAGGAGACCTGGGACCTGAACCAGGACGTGAACCTGAAGGGCACGTTCCTGATGTGCCGGGCCGTGATCCCCGTCATGAAGCGCCAGCGCGCCGGGCGCATCATCAATGCCGCGTCGTTCGCGGCGATCACGCCCATCGTCGGGGCGCGGCCTATGCGGCCTCCAAGGCCGGCGTGCACTACTTCACGCGCGTCCTCGCGGGCGAGCTCGGGCCATGGAACGTCACGGTCAACTGCTATGCCCCGGGGATGATCCCCACCGAGATGAACCACTTCGCCGAGGCCGCGCCCGAGCACCAGCGGCGGCTCCTCGACACGCTGACCCTCCGGCGCTGGGGCGGCGCCCAGGACGTGGCCAATCTGGTGTGCTTCCTCGCCTCCGACCTCGCCGGCTACATCACCGGCGCGCTCATCGACGTGAGCGGCGGCAAGCTCGCCACGCAGATCCCGCGCCTGGCCTGGGAGTCCGCCGCCGCGGCGGGCGACGTCACGCTCGAGTAGCCCGCCGGCCCTCACCGCCAGCGAGACGATCGTCGCGTCGCCGCTGCCACTCTTGATTGCGTGCGTGACAGAGATCAGTCATCTGATGTACGGTCGGTGCATACGACGGGAGGATCTCGCCATGCGCACCACGCTCAACCTCGACGACGACCTGCTCGGTGAGGCGCAGCGCCTCACGGGCATGACGGAGCGGACCGCGCTCATCCACGAGGGCCTGCGCGCTCTGATCCAGCGCGAGAGCGCCGGCGTCTCGCGCGACTGGGCGCCACCGAGCCGTCACTCCGGCTGCCGCCGCGCCGGCGCGCCGGAAGCGCGAAGGGCAAGTGATCCTCGGTCGACACGTCGGTGTGGGTGGAGCATCTCCGCTCGGGGAATGTCGACGCTGGCCAGCGAGCTCGGGGCCGGACGCGTGCTGGCGCACCCCTTCGTGATCGGCGAGCTGGCCTGCGGGACCCTACGGAACCGGCGCGAGGTACTCGATCTGCTCGGCCGGCTCCCGTCGGTGCCGACGGCCACCCATGCCGAGGCGCTCGACTTCCTCGAGCGGCGCGCCCTGATGGGCCGAGGCATCGGCTTTCGTCGACGTGCACCTGCTGGCCTCGGCGGCCCTCGCCGTTCCGGCTCGCCTGTGGACCCGCGACAGGCGCCTCGCGGCTGCGTGCCGCCGAGCTGGATCTGGCCTGGGGTAGAGGCGTCATTCCCGGGCGTCCGGGCGTGGAGATCGGACCGGTTGGTCTACCTCTTCCCGGTGAGCTGGGCGCGGGCCAGCGCCGCCCCCGCGGCCAGCGTGGCGGACCTTCTGGTTGCACATGTAGCGCGGCGACCAGCCGAAGCCGCAGTCCGGGTTCACGGTAGAGCTTCTCGGCCGGGCACACCGCGAGCACGCGCCGGATGCGCTCGGCCACGTCCTCCGGCGTCTCGGGATAGAAGCCCTTGCACGTCGATCGACGCCCGCGCCCAGCTCGCGGCCGTCGCCGTACTCCTTCCAGACGTCGAGCTCGCGACAGCTCGCGGCCGGCGAACTCGAGCACGAACTGGTCGGCGCGCGCCTTGAGGAGCCCGGGGAAGTACGGCTCGATACGTGCGGTCGAAGCGCGAGCGGCCGAAGCGGTTGCCGAAGCAGACGTGAAAGGCGAGCTTGGCCTTGCACGCCCGTCGGTGGCCAGGTTGAAGAGACGCGCCATCTCCTCGCCGGAGACGTTGCCGCGCGCGGGCTCGTCGAGCTGGATGAAGTCCGCGCCCGCCGCGACCAGGCCCCTGAGCTCGGCGTTGATCACCTCGGCGAAGCGCTCCGCCACGTCGACCACGCCCTTGTAGATGCTTGCCCGGATGAATGCGCGAGCCGAAGGTCAGCGGCCCCGCGCAGGTCGCCTTGACGCGGTGGCTCGTGTGCGACCTTCAGGTACTCGAACTCCTTGACGATGCCGAGGCCGCCGCTCGGGCGTCTCGATGCGGCCGATCGCCTCGTAGCGCGTCTGCTGGTCGTAGCCCCACGGGCCCGGCCTTGCGCCGCACGGGCAGCGGCTCGATGCCCTTGATGATGGCGTAGTACGAGTCGACGTAGCCGTCGAGGCGGCGCACCTCGCCGTCGGTGATGATGTCGATGCCCGCGCTGCTCCATGTCGCGGATGGCGGTGTCGGCGGCGTCGTCGAACATCTCGTCCAGGTCGCCCGGGCCGAAGTCGCCCTGCCTCGTAGCGCCTTGACCGAGGCGAACCACCAGCTCGGTTTTCCGTGGGAGCCGACGACCGCGGTCGGGATCAGGGGCAAGGTCATCGTGAACGTCCTCCGATTATCCGCGAAACCCCGGCGTCGCGCCAGGCGTCGTCCGGCCGGCCGGCGAAGATGATCTCGCCGCGCTCGATCACGTAGAGCCGTGCGGTGCTGCTCGGGCACATGGTGGATGTTGGACTCGGCGATGAGGAGCGCGCGGCCGAGCCCGGTGATCGCCGCGATGCCGGCGCTGACGGCGGGGATGATCGCGGGCGAGAGACCCTCGAACGGCTCGTCGAGCAGCAGCATCTCCGGGTCGAGCGCCAGCGCGCGGGCGATCGAGAGCATCTTGCGCTCACCGCCGCTCATCTCCGGGCCCTTGCGCGCGGCGTAGCGGCGGAGCGCGGGAAACACGTCGTACGCCTGCGCGATGCGCTCGGCGGCCGGCCGGCCGCTCGGCGCGCGTCCAGGTGGCGATCTCGATGTTCTCGGCGACGGTGAGATCCGAGAAGATCCCGGAGTCTTCCGGCGCCCAGCCGAGCCCGAGCATCGGCGATCTCGTGGGTGCGCCGGCCCTGGATGGGCCGGCCGTGGAAGCTCGACGGTACCGGCCCTGGGCCTGAGGTACCCCATGATGCGTTCGGAGCGTCGTCGTCTTGCCGGCGCCGTTGCGCCCCACCAGGCAGACGACCTCGCGCGCGCCGACCTCGAGCGATACGCCGCGCAGGATCTGGCTCGTCTGGATGAAGACGTCGACGCCGGTGAGACTCAGCATGCAGGCCGAGGTGTCACGGCCTTGCGGCCGATGACGGTGTCCATCACGTGCTGGTCGGCCAGGATCGTCGCCGGCGGCCCGTCCGCCAGCACCTTGCCCTCGTGGAGGCGCGATGATGCGGTCCGAATAGCCGAAGACGATGTCCATGTCGTGCTCGACCTGGACGATCGCCCGGAGCCCGATCAGCTTCGACGCCGCCACCAAGGTGTCCATGATCGCGGTCTTGTCCGCCGTACTGACTCGCCGACGTCGGCTCGTCGAGCAGGATGATCTCCGGCTTCAGCGCGAACGCGGAGGCCACGTCGAGCAGCTTCTTGTCGCCCTGCGGAGCTGCCGCGCCGGGATGTGCCGCTTGTCGGCGAGCCGGAACAGCTCGGCGACCTCGAGCGCGCCCGCCTGCACCTCACGATCGCGCGCGAGCGACGCGAAGAGCCGAGTCGCGCGTCCGAGTCGCGCGACCACCGCGGCCTGCAACGTCTCGAGGACCGTGAGATCGGGGAAGACCTGGACGAGCTGGAACGAGCGGGCCATGCCGAGCCGCGCGAGGCGGACCGGACCGCCGCCGCCGATCTCCCGATCCTTGAACCGCACCGTGCCGGCGCTCGGCCGCGTGACGCCGGTGAGGATGTTGATCAGGGTCGATTTGCCGGCGCCGTTGGGCCCGACGATCGAGACGAACTCGCCGGCGTCGACGCCGAGGCTCACGCCGTCGAGCGCGCAGAACTCTCCGTACATCTTCCGGAGCCCCTCGGCCTGGAGGATCATGCCCGACCCGTCAGCGCCGGGCGGCGGCGAGTGACGAAGAGCCCACGAGGCCATCCGGCGCGAAGATCACGATCACGGCGAGCATCGCCCCGAAGATCAGCCGCCAGTAGGGCACGACCGACATCACCCAGTTCTGGAGATAGATGAACACGAAGGCCCCGACGACCGGACCGAAGAAGCTGGTGAACCCGCCGAGCAGGGTCATGAACACGATGTTGCCGGAGTGCGTCCAGTAGGCGAGGGTCGGATCGACGTTCCCGGTCGGCGGGCCCAGGAGCGCGCCGCCGACGGCGGCGTAGATCGCGGAGATGACGAAGGCGTAGAAGCGGTGGCGCGTCACGCTGATGCCCAGGGTCTCGGCCTTGACGGGATTGTCCCGGATCGCTTTTCAGGCACAGTCCGAACGGCGAGTGGACGATGCGCCACATGACGAGCGCCGCGAGGGCCAGCACTGCCAGCGAGTAGTAATAGTAGGGCCCGACCAGATAGTCGATCTTCGGCATCGCGTCCAGGCCTCGCCCGAGCAGGGACGGGCCGCAAGAACGGCGTGCCCTCGTCGCCGCCGGTCAACCGATAGAACTTCAGGACGAACGTGTAGAAGAGCATGCCGAAGGCCAGGGTCAGCATGCCGAAGTAGATCTTCACGTAGCGCACGCAGAGCGCCGCCACCGGCGCCGCCACCAGCGCGCCGAGCGCCGCGGCGACGAGCAGGATCACCTCGAGCGAGCGGATCTTGGCGTGGGTCGTCAGGAACGCGCCGGCGTAGGCGCCGAGTCCGATGAAGAGCGCGTGACCCGAACGAGACGAGGCCCGTGTAGCCGAACAGGAGGTTGAGCCCGAGCAGGACGATCGCGTAGGCCATGAACGGCAGCATGAGGAGCACGTGATAGGTCGAGGCGACGAGCGGCGCCGCGGCGATGGCCGCGACTCCGAGCCCGACGGCCAGCGCGGTCTTCACGCGGCGGCTCCGCCGAAGAGCGCCGCGCGGCCGCGCCACCAGCACCGCGATGACGATCAGGTAGATCAGGAGCATCTCGAGCTCCGGGTACACGGAGATCGCGATCGAGCGGAGGATGCCGACGACGAGCGCGCCGACGAAGGCGCCGCGCATCGAGCCGAGCCCGCCGATCACGACGACCGCGAACGCCTCGACGATCAGCTCGATGCCCATCTCGCTCATCGCCGCGGTCGACGGGATGACGAGCGCGCCGCCGAGGGTGCCGAGCGCGGTCCCGAGCGTGAAGACCTTGGCGTAGACCCGGCGCATGTCGACGCCGAGCGCCTCGGCCATCTCGCGGTTGTCGGCGGTCGCGCGGATGATCCGACCGAACGCGGTGCGCGGTGAGCAGCCAGCCGATGCGCGAGCGCGATGGCCAGGCTCGCCGCGATGACGACCAGGTTGTAGACGGGCACGGTCGCGCCGAAGAGTCGCACCTGACCATAGGCGAGATAGAGCCCGCCCGTCGATCGGCGGCGCCGTGCCCCAGGTGAGGCGGATCGCGTCCTCCATCATGAGGACGATCGCGAACGTCATCAGGAGCTGGAACGTCTCGTCGCGATCGTAGACGAAGCGGAGGAGCCCGCGCTCGACCACCACCCCGACCGCGCCGACCGCCAGGCCCGCCAGCGCGAGCGGCACGATGAACAGTGCGGGCGGGCCGCCGGCGCCCACGTACCAGTCGACGGCCGAGACACCGACGTAGGCGCCGAGCGCGTAGAACGAGCCGCACGCGAGGTTGAAGATCTTCTGCACGCCGAAGACCACTTGGAGACCGGCGGCGACCAGGAACAGGCACCGACGCGTGAAAGAGCCCGCTGAGGAGAACGTTGACGGCGTGGGCGACGGCTACACCTTCCAGCCGTTGATCCACTCGAAGAGCTTCGACCCGGCCGGTTTCATCGCTTGCTTCGTGGAGACCATCTCGATGGGATCGATCGTCACGAAGTCGTACCCGTTCTTGTGGGTGGTGATGCCCTTGATAGAAGTTGCACATCTGCACGTGATCCTCGCGCCAGCTGCGCCGGCCGGAGAGCGACTCGATCTCGAGGCCCTCGAGCGCGCGGACCACCTGCGCCTTGTCCGGCCACTTCTTGGCGCGGCCCGGCGGCCTTCTCGACCGCGACCTTGTAGGACTCGGCGTTGAAGAACGCGTGGTCGCACTCGTAGGGCGGGTACTCGTTGTACTTCGCCTTGTACTCGCGGACGAACTGCTTGAGGAGCGCGCTGGCCTTGGGATCGTCGAAGTACATGGTGTTGTAGCCGAGCAGGAGCCCTTCCGGCGTGAACTCCTTCTTCAGCGAGTCGTGGACGCCGCCGGCCGTCGTGAACACGCCCTTCATCGTCTTGAAGAGGCCGACCGCGGCGGCCTGCTTCATGATGATCGTCGCGTCGCCGGACCAGAACGAGCACATCAGCAGATCGGCCTTCGACTGCTGGATCGCCGCGATGTGCGAGGTGAAGTCGGTCACCCCGAGCTTGGGGAAGAGCTCGAGCACGAACTTCACGTCGGGGATGTAGCGCTTGAGCACCGCCTGGTAGGACTCCCAGCAGTCATGGCCGTAGGAGTAGTCGTTGCCGATGCCGGCGACGGTCTTGATGCCCTTGAAGTACTTCGGCGTCAGGATGCCGGCGACGATCGCCTCGACCTCGTTGTCCACGCTCTTGAAGGCCCACTTGGGATTCGGCATCGTCTCTTCGACGCCCTTCTGGGTCGTGCCGTCCCAGGAGAGCCACGGCGTGCCGAGATCCTCCGCCACCGGACCGAGCGCCAGGGTCACGCCGGTCGAGATGCCGCCCACGACGACGTCGACCTGGTCTTGCAGGACGAGCTTGCGGTACCGCTCGACCGTATCTTTGGGATTCGATTCTTCCTCGACGACCAGCTGCACGGGCCGCCCGAGGATCCCGCCGGCCTTGTTCACGCGCTCGGCCCACCACTCGGTGCCGCGAAGCCCGGCGGCGCCGACCGGCGCCGCGACGCCGGCGCGGATGACGAGGACGCCCACCTTCACCGGACCGGTCGACTGAGCGTGCGAGGCCCGAACGTCGAGCCGCGTCGCCGCGGCCACGCCGGCGCCCGCGCCCAGGACCTTGATGAACTGCCGTCGTGAGGTCGTGTCGTGAATGCGAGTCATCGTGAGGCTCCTGGTGTCGGGGTCGCGGCGACGAGAGCCGGCGCCCGCCTAGATCAGTCCCAGCCGTTTACGCGCGAGCCGCGCGCCGGCGGCGAGGCGCTTGAGCTCTCGAACGCGACCCAGCGGGGCACCGGAAAGAAGCCGCAGTCGGGCACGGCCGACAGGCGCTCGACCGGAATGAACTTCGCGCAGAGCGTCGAGCCGCTCGGCCACGTCCTCCGGGCTCTCCATGTAGAACGACTTGACGTCGACGACGCCGCACGCGACATCGCGGTCGACGCCGATCTCCTTCCAGTGCTCGATCTCGGCCATCTCGCGGTTCGCGTACTCGAAGACGAACTGCTGGCAGCGGGTCTCGAGCAGCGCGGGAACATCCAGCGATAGGAGCGCTTGCCGCGCGGGCGCGACAGGAGGTTGCCGAAGCAGACGTGGTAGGCGATTCGCGCGCGCACGCCCTCGACGCAGGCGTTGAACATCTTCACGTATTCGCCGATCTGTCCGGGCACGATCGCCGCCGAGGGCTCGTCGATCTGGATGTAGTCCGCGCCCGCGTCGACCAGGGCGCGCAGCTCGGCGTTGATGGCCGGGACGAAGTCCCAGCAGAGGGCGAGCCGATCGTTTCCGTACGCGTCGCCGGGCCGGAGCTGAACGTGGATCGAGAGCGTGACCGGCCCGGGGCAGGTGGCCTTCACGGGCCGGTCGGTCTGGGATTTCAGATACTGGAACTCTTCGACCACGCCGAGCCCGCGCGGCACCGTGATGCGCTGCCGCGGCCGGTAGCGCGGCGCCGAATCGTAGGCGTAGAGTCCCGTCTTGCGCAGCGGCTCGACCGGCTCCAGGCCGTCCATCTTCGCGTAGAAGGTCTGCACGAAGAAGAAGCGGCGCATCTCGCCGTCGCAGACGATGTCGATCCCGGCGCGCTCCTGATCGCGGATCGCCAGCTGGGTCGCATCGTCGAAGGTCTCCTTCATGTCCGTCTGGCCGTAGTCGCCGGCCTTGATCTTGTCGAGCGCGGTCCAGAACCAGCCCGGAAGCCGTGGCTCCCCATCACGTGGGTCGGAATCGGAGGCAGGGCGGCTGTCACGCGCTGTTGTTTATCAGAGGGCCCGGCGCTTGGCAATGGCACCGCCTGGCCTTCCGACGGCCCGGATGGGCCGTGACATCCGGAATTTGTTGGAGAAATGCGGCCGGGAACGCACGGTATGATAAGTATCGCTCGGCCGTGAAGTACGTGAAGTTACGTCGCACAACTGTCCAAATCGCGGCAAAACGCGGCAAGGCGCGCGCCAATACGCGCCACTGCGAAGCGCTCAAAGTCGGTGGACTCAGGGTGGAGTTACGCCGCTTTGCTCCCCTTCAGTCATCGACGAGAAACACCAGCGCCAGCGCGCGAGATGAGCCGAACCACAGCGCGACCATCTCCCTCGAGCGGGGGAAGGTCGACGGGCAGCTTGTGCACGGCGGTGCTCTCCATGACGAGCTCGCTCTGTGGATCGACGTAGATCCGCCGCCCGCCGGACGCCCCAGAGCATGAACATCCGACGCTCGGCCGGGCAGGATCCACGTCTGGTAGCCGGAGCCGAAGACCGGGGTGGCCGGCGCCCGGCCGCAGATGCGGTTGATCCTCCCGTACCGTCGTCGCGTCCATGATCCACGGCGCGGGAATGACCTGGCGCCCGGGCCAGTTGCCGTCGTGGGCCAGCGGCAGCGCCCGAAGGCGCGCGTAGTCGCGCAGCACGGGGCTGAGGCAGGCGTACGTGGCCTCTCCTGCCCGGAGTTGTCGACGAGCCACGCTCGCATCGGCCTCGGCGCCGATGAGCCGCTGCCAGATCCTCTGACCTCGAGGTAGTCGGCTCGGCGGGCGGGCGGCTGGCCGCAGCGCGCAGCACGAGGCGCAGCACCTGGGTCTCGGCGGAGGCGCAGGTATGAACTTCGTCCCGGCGCGGCGGTCGCCCGCTCGTTGAACGGCGTGACCGCGCTCGGGCCGCCGGCGACCGATGCCGAAGCGGTACGTGTCTCGCCACGGTACGCCGCAGCAGATGTCATCGACGCCGCTGTGCTGCTCGTCGAAGCGCACGCCCGACCACATCTGCAGAAGGTGACGAAGCGACGTGCGCCCACATGCTCGGTGGCAGCGAACAACAGCGCGGGTGCCCGCGAGAGCAGAATCGAAGGTGGCCGGCGAGCGCGGCGGCACTGCCCCTGCAGGCCCGCGCGGAGGGCGAGGCGTCGGCCCTGCGACTGCGGCGGCCGCCGGGCGGGTACCTGGCGAAGGTCACACAGTCGCTCACGACGCTCATCCACAGCAGTATCTGGGCGAAATGGGACAGCCGGCTGTCTCAGCTCGTTACCAGCGGCGGCAGCTTGTTCATGCAGATCCCGATGCCCGATCGCGCCACGGGAACGGTGAGTCGCGGCCTCCGACAGCGGCCTCCACTCTCGAGCGCGACCGGTGGCGCGGGCGACCTCGAGCCACGCTCAGTCGCAGCCACCGCCTCGAGCTGCGCAGGCGCATCCTCCCGACGGTACCTCAGGCTCGCGATAGCCCAGGCATCCCCTCTCCAGCTGCACGAACACCGCGTGGACGCAGCCCTCGATCCGTCCGCCGCCCTCGAGGAACGCTGAGAACCGACCGTGAGCCAGATGAACGCGTCCGCCGAGCTGGGTAGAGCGACGATCTCCCGAATCGTCACCCGGATGGGCGTGACGTGGGCAGAAGTCTTCCAGCGCCCCCTGCCAGAGTCAATGGTGATCACCGCTCTAGGCACGAAGAGCGGGACCAGATCGCAGCGCCCCCGCTCCATCGTGTCGATGAAGGCCTCGATCTTGTCGCCGATCAACCGCTGGGCCTTCAACCGAAACCCGCGGTGTCTCGCTCGCCTTCGGCATCGACCGACAGGCGCCGGCCGATCGCTCTCGCCGCGACATTGGTCAGGTCGAACGATCGGAGGCCGCGCAGGGCGAGCGGGTAATCAGAGTTCCAGTCAGGCCGCGGAAGTAGCGCTGACGGTCGATCCAGCGCCGGGGCGAGGACGAGTGGATCATGCAGGTTCAGATCGCGCACCGGGTCGCCGACGAGTGGTCCGCATCGAGGATCGCGTTCACCGCGCGGCACTTCGCCTCGTTGGCTCCCTCCATCGTCGCCAGGTCCGTGTACGTCCGCACATAGTCGAAGCGAGGAACAGATTCGAGATCGCCCGTCGTCGCTTCAGGCCTCAGGTACCAGTGCTCGGCCACGTTGACGAGCAGCTCGACATTCGTGACGTGTCCGTGCTCTTCGACGATGTCCTCGTCGAGGTAGATCGTGGCTGGTTCCATCCCTGGAGGAACGGCGAGGCTCTTCGGAGCTGGGCCAGCACCTCCTCCTTGATCTCCTTGCGCGTACACTGGTTCGCCGTCTTGCCGTTCAGGCCGGGACTCTTCCGGTCGGAGTGTCGACGGACAGGATGTCGCGGATCGTCGTGTCGCCGTAACGCGACAGATCGGTCTTCAGAACTGGGCCTGAGCCAACGACGTGAGGGCCCACTTCGAGGTCGAGGTGCATGTAGTGCCCGGCCTCGAGCGGAGCGTCTCCCGGAAGTAGAACTGGATGCCCGTCATCGACTCGACGTCCTCGCTCAGCTTCACGATGTTCACGAGGCTCGGGTCGATAATACAGACTCGTCGTCGGTCGCGATGAGCTTCGCCATCGCCTCGACCGGCACTGCCGCGACATAGTACTTGGCCTGACGACTTCCCGGTCGACGACCAGTCACGCCGATCACCGGTCCGGGCCGACGTTGAACGCCTTCTCGGTGGTCCCGCGACGCCACTTCACACCGAGTGTCTTGAGGTAATCGACCCACGGGTCGATCAGACCTCGTTCGTCAGCCCGTTCGAGACTCGATCGGCGCTGACACCCGGCGTGGCGAGGTCGAACAGCATCTGCAGCAGCACGTTGCCACCGTTCGGGTGCTCACCTTCTCGGGGTCCGCGGCCACGAGGCACGCGTCGTGCTGGCCAGATATTTCTTGTAGGCGTCGGAATGACGGTCACCCTCGATGAACTCCCACCAGCTGATCTTTTCATACTGCTCAGTCGCCGCTCCTCACAGCTGGTCAGCAGCTGCCAGATCTTCCCGATGTAGGGCGATCTCCCGAGCGCTGCATCCGTGCGCTGCTGCACGACCCCGCCCCCAGGAGCGGCGTTCCCAGATCATCGAACGAGGCGGGGAACCGGGTTGGAAACACCAGCTGCTTGTCCCCGATGAAATCGATCGCCACCCGCGTGGTGCCGACGAGATTGTCGATCACGGTCTTTCCGGTCTGGCGATACGGAATCCGGGCCATGGTGTCGGGCAAGTGCTTGTAGAACCGGGAAAGAAGCGAAAGCCGTGCTCGCACGGCAAGTTCAGATGTGACTCTCCCGCGGAATCGGGCACGCCCTGGCTCGTGCCTTGCCGCCAGCGATCTCTCGGTGCTCGTAGACAGTGACGTCGTAGCCACGCTCAGCCAGCTCGTGCGCCGCCGACAGGCCCGGCGACACCGCCCCGAGAATCGCCACCGTCGGTCAGGACGCCCGGGCATCGACCGCGAGACGATCGACTTGAAGATCCGCGGCGCCCGAAGCGGCGCGGGGACAGCTATCGAATAGGGCACGGCGCTGGGCCCCGGCAGGATCCCTTCGGCCCGGGGGCAGTACAGCCGCCCGATCGCGACGTCGACTATACCGGCTTTCGCATCTCGATCGCGATCGGAGAAGTCCCCAGCGCAAAGCTCGCATCAGGTCGAAGCGGCTCTCGTCGTAGTCGCCGTAGGTCTGGACGAGCGTTTGCTGAAGGCGCCCACGCGGGAACCGAGTAGGCCAGGAAGTTCCGGAGCTGGCGGGAGGTGTTCGATTTGCGAACTTCGAGCGTGAGAACGAACTCGCCATTGTGGTACCACTCGCAGCAGCGCCGATCGCCCACATCGCCAGGCGCGATATCGCCGACCTTCTTGGGGAAGTTCCATAGCTGCGTGCCGGCCTCGAACGACTCCTCGGTCGTGACCGGCTTGGCTGCCAGATGTAGAGATCCGAGGTCGCTGAACCATTCCCGGGAGCGGAAGAGCGGGATCGCCGGGAGCGGCAGCGCCGGACGGGAGACGGACGGGAGGCTTGTCACTCCGACACTCGTTGCACGCGCACAATGGGGTCGCACATCGCTTAGTACTCGAACGCGCCCAAGGTGACGACGCCGGTGCCCAGCGCGCCACGGTGACAGGCTCCAGTCCGACGACCACCGCGGGTAGCAACCGGCGGATGGCCTCCGCGGAGGCGGGAAAGTGCCGAGCGGCAGGCTCCCGGTTGGCAGTGCCGCGCTGCGGCAACTCGAGGCGGCTCACTGGACGCCCCGAACGGGGACGGTCTGAGGGCACGATCCCGGCAGAAGAATCCGTCCCCGGCCGAGGTTACCTAACCGGTCAGCATGGTTCTCTCCTTGCGCGCCGCCTAGTGATGCTGCTCGTCGGCCTCCGGGTCAGGAATCACGCATCTCAGCGTACAGGGCACTGGGCGGTCGCGGCGATGACTTCTCGGAGCCAACGGCGTCGCGCAAAGCTCCGACACACCCAGGCGAGGCCCGTGCTCGCAGTGCTGCCAGCGAGGGCCGCATCTCGCGCTCGCCCCGCGGAACGATGGCCTCCTCGAAGTGGGAGCGGGCGTCGTCCAGCCGCCCGCTGTGCAGCGCGATCTCGGCGGCCACCCGATGCGCGTGGCCGGGGAACCCTCGCTCTCTACTCCGGCGCTCAGCCAGCGCGGGGAGGCTTGAGCGATCACAGTCTCGGCCGCGACCACATCGCCCGGCGAGGAGGCGGCTCTCGGCGAGATAGAGTCTGCCAGGCGGCGACACACCGATGTTGTTCTCGCCGCCCTGCGCCGCCGACTCCAGCGGCCGGCGGCCAGCGGCGCGGTGTTGCCGGCGAGCGAGTGCGCTCGACCGAGCATGGCGGCGGCGGGTCGGGCCCAGAGGGTCATCTCGGCGGACTCCGGCGACCTCGTACGCGCGTGGTGGAGGATCGAGATCGCCCGGTCCAGCGCGCCGCAGATCGCATCTCACCACCACCCAGACCCCAATTCGCCGCGACCACGTTATGCACGTCGTTCGACGCGTCCGCGGTGGTGACCGCAACTTCTTCGGCGAGCACGACCGCGGTCGGTCGTGCTCGCCGAGCTGCGAGCACCCCCAGGCGAGCCATGTCCGCTGACGTGGACGACGTAGTAAGACTTGAACCGTCCGGGGCGGCGGAGGCAGCCAGGTCGGCGATGATGCGCTCGAGGAACGTCGCCGCGCTGCGGTAGTCGCCAAGCGAGGTGTGCAGGATTCCGAAGAGCTGGTTGCAGTCCACTCGGAGCGCGAAATCGTCAGAGCCGGTTCGCGAGCGTGAGGGCTTGCTCGACCATCGTGAGCGCGCGCGCAGTGTCACCGAGAGACCCAGTGGTTGCTACTCGTGTGCGCGAACACTCGAGCCAGACGTCGCTGATCGCCCGGGGCCTCGGCGAGGCATCGGGAGCTGCCTCCTGCAGAGAATGTCGAGCCCGCTCGACGGCTCGCCGAGGGCCACAACATATTCCGGAGGGTCGAAGCGTCCGTCGATCGCCAGGGCCAGCGTGTCGCGGGTCGGCGAAGCTTGTCCGTGGCGACCAGCGCCTGGCGCAGCGCGCTGACCGCCGCGCCCGGTAGGCCGACCGCGCCCACCGCCTTGGCCGCGGCTCGGCGCGCAGTAGGCACGCCTTCTCCCACTGCTCACCGTTGAAGGCGGCGGGTGCGCTGCTTCCTCCACGTGGTCCTCGGACGCGGTGCCCGATCTCGCCTCGATCGCCGACGAGGCGGGGACCCGTGCAACGCGCGCCGGCGATCCGCCGGCAAGCTCGATGTAGACGACCTCCTGCACCAGCGCGCGTGACGGAACGCGATGCCTGGAATCTTCCGGTCCCCGCCTTCGGAGAGGAACTGGGCGCGCTGCAGCTGATCAGGGGGCGCACTGGAATGCCGGAGCCCGCAGGTCGGCCACCTCGGCCGGGATGCTGACGGCGCCGCCACCGCCGACGACCACGCCGCGGCGCTGGTAGCCGCTTGTCCTCGGCACGCAAGGCGGTCGATGCGCTCGGACAGAGCCGCCTGGACGGTGGGCGGGACCTGAATTGTGCGTGGACCGAGGCTGCCAGCGTGCTTAAGACCCGGCGTGCCCGGCGACGATTCCGGACTCCACCAGCGTGCGCACGGTCTCCTCGACGAAGAACGGATTGCCCTCCGTTCGTCCGACGATCGCGTCCTTCAGCGGCTGCAGCATCGCTTCGTTTCCGGAGGCTCGTCGAGCACGCTGCGCACGCTCGCCAGCGCCGAGCGGCTCGAAGGGTTATCTGCTGGTAGTACGACCTACTGGAGTCCACTGGCATCGATGCTGCGGCCGATGGGTAATCGGCAACAGCACCGACATGCCCGCCGGGCGGTCGACGAGCGTGTCCAGCACCGCCTGGCTGCTCGGAATCCCGATCCAGTGGACGTCTTCTACGGTATGACGACGAGTGGCTGACGTGGCTGAGCTCGGTGAGAATGAGCTGGCAAACCGCCTCCAGCTGACTCGTTGACGGCGCTGCGCGGGGTCAGCCGTCGAAGCGGATCCTCCGGTCGGCAGCGCATCTGAGCAGGGCTGAGCGTCGCCGGCAGATTTGTCGGCGGCGAGCGATGCTCCCCGAACATGCCGGCCGACCGGCTGACGGCGTCGCGCACGCTCCGCGCGTCCTCGGCCTCGTCGAGGTCGAAGAGCGATCGCACGATCATCGATGACCGGCAAGAACGGAAATGCGGCGCCGTGCGACGGGCGTTGCGTCTCCAGCACCCGGCGGCCGCGTCCGGCGGCGATCATCCGGCGGAATTCACGTGAAGCAGCCGCGATTTTCGATCCCCGCTTCACCGCTGACCGACACGACCTGCCCCATGCCCGCTGGTGGCCGTGGCCAGACGCCGGACCAGGACTTCCAGGTCGTAGTTCCGGCCCGACGAAGCTGCCGCCGTCGACGAACGGCACGAATCCCACGACCGCTCACGGCCGGCGAGCTTGAAGACCGGCCCCGCGTGGTGCAGTCCCGGCACCTACCGGCACCAGCTCGAAGCGTCGCGAGAGGAAGCGGGCAGCCGCAGCGCTCACGCTCGCGGTGTTGGGCGCCGTCTGGCCGGTGAGGCTCGCCGGGACCGTCGAAGCCTCGCGCTTGGAGTGGACGTCGATCGCGGGTGCGCTGGGCAGCCGCTTGCGGACGAAGACTCGGCGACGTGGATCGCGAGCGTGACACGCGGGCCGCCGTTCCGCTCGGCGCAGCTGCGGACAGCGATCGCGAGAAGTGCGGCGTTGGCCGCGTCGTCAGCGCGCGACTCGTCGTCGATCACCTCGAGACCGAGGACGGCTACCGCCGCCCGGGGGCTCACGTCCTCGACGCGCGACCGCCGAACATCGCCTGCCTTGTCCACGACGCGACGCCAGAACGCTTCGTCGACGCTCCAGCGCGCGCGGTGCCGTCGGCGTGGGAGATCTCCGCCCCGGAGCACCGTGAGCCGGCGGCTGACTCCCAGAGAATCGCGCCGGCCAGGCCACGCGTCTCGATGTGGCGGGCGGCGGCGGCGCGATGTCACGCTCTCCTCCACATCGTCGCCGCGAGGCGCCGCCCGGGCCGCGCGACGTCCGTGCGCAAGCCATACCGCTGCATCCGGGCGCTTGACGGTGTTGCGCGTCGACTCATGAGCCGCGGGCGGTCTTCGTGATGTTCAGCCGGTAGCCTGGAGCGCGTCTGAGCAGCTCGCGCTGCCGATGCTCGTCGATACCCAGTCCGGCACCTCTTGAGGCTCCGTCTCGACCGGCACGCGGACCCGCGTGTCCTGGGGTACCCAGCGCGAGAGAGCGCCGTGGCCGGAAGACGATAGAGGCCCGTCGCCGGGGCGGCAGCACCACTCGTTCCATGAGGTTGGCCAGCTCGCGCACGTTGCCGGGCCAGCGTACGCCAGGAGCGCTGCTTGCGCGTCGGGACTCGGCGCGCTTGCGCGGCAGGCCGTAGTCCTGGCACGCGATGCTCAGGAACAGCTCAGCCAGGGTGATGATGTCGGTGCTCCGTTCGCGGGCGGGGGCAACGACGAACGAGATGACCGCCGAGGCGCTGAAGTGGAGATCCTCGCGGAAGCGCTCGTCGCGACACGTCGCGCCGGAGGTTGCATCGCTGGTCGCCGCGATGATCCACACGTCGACCGGCTCCCGCGCGGCGCCGCCAACCGGCGGACCGTCTGTTCCTCGACGACCTTGAGCACCTTACCCTGCAGGGTCGGCGGATAGAGCCGACCTCGTCGAGGAACAGCGTGCCCGCCGTTCGCGGCGTGAAGAGGCCGAGCTTGGCCTGGCGGGCCGCTCCGGTGAAGGCGCCGCGCTCGTGCCCGAACAGCTCGGTCTCGAGCATCGATCTCGGAATCGACGCTGCGGGCGGGACTCGATCAAGGGCGCTGCCTTTTTTCGAGCACTGACTGGTGCGGCGGCGGCGAGCAAGCGCTTTCCAGTGCCGGTCTCGCCCAGCAGCAACAAGATGGGCGGCATCCAGTCGAGCGTCGGACCGTCTTGCCGAGCAGGCGCTGCACGCTCGTCCGCACTGGCCGCCATCCGGAGGGCTTTTCTCCGATCAGCTCGTCCAAACTGTTCACGCGGGCGATCCTAACGTCTCCCCTCCGGCGTACTCAAGCGAGGCGGCCGCCGCCACGAGGCGTGGCGAGGTGGAGTTGACCGCATGGACGCGCTACTAGACGTCGACCGGCTGCTCGAAGCCTTTCTGGCACCGCAAGCCCAACGGAGTTGCCTCGAGGGCGCCCCGGAGGGCGACGTAGATTCGCTGGGTGACGAGGACCTGGCCGGCTTCAGCCTCGGCGCGAAGGCGCGAGGCGAGGATTGGTTCAGGCCGGCCCGATGGCGGCGTAGTCCACTCCGCTGGTCGAAGCCGATCCGGGCCGAGTGGCTGGCCTCACCGAGCGCGATCCCGATCCCGACGCTGAGCCGGTACCCGCTTCGACCCGCCCAATCGACAGGTCGTTCACGACATCACGCATCGCGCGCCGCCATGTGGACCGCGCGCAGCGCCTGCTCGCAAAGCGACGGGCCATCGAAGTACACCATGACGCCGTCCCCGGTGAACCGCTCGAGGATGCCGTCCGAAGTCGACGATGGGGGCGATGCCCGGCGGCTAAGCGCTCCGAGCACGTCGACGATCGCGGCGGAGGGCGCGGAGTGGCAGAACGCGGTGAAGCCGCGCAGATCACTGAAGAGCTTTCACGTGGTAGCTCACGGCGCTTGAACGCGAAGGCTCCAGCTCCTCGCTCGAGGTCAAGATCAGCAGCTGCAAGACCTGCGGGGACAGGCAACGAGCGGAGCCATAGAACTGCTCGGGGCTCATGACGTCCTCGCGCGGCGGGCCCTCGACATCTCCAGCACGCTCTCTTCCACTCCGAGGCGGGGAATAAGGGCAAGCCGGTTGCCAACCATGGGCACCAGTTTTCAGCTAGTTGCGACTATGGGAGGCGCGTGCTGGTCAAAGCTGCTGACCGGCAGATCGATCAATGACGACGGGCGCCGAGGTAGCGGGTCGAGTCCGGATCCCGGCCACAGCACTTCGCGCGGGTCTCGGGCGGGAGCACTACGCATGCTCCGGCTGGCCCGGTCGCGATGGCTCGTTGGCGACGTCCAAGGCGGGGAGATCCGGGGCTCCGAGATCGCGGTAGAGAACTCAGGACCAGCGCACGTCCTCGAGGCGACTTTTTGCGGCCAGGGCTTGTCGAGGGGATCGCGTAGAGCCTCTGTCTGGCATCGGCCGGTGGCGTGCTGCGCGGCATGCACGGTGAGAATGGTGCGCTTGCCCTCGGCGCGTCGGCCCGCAGCGCCGCCCCTTCCACCCTCAGGTCGAGAGGTCGTCGGATCTGGAAGGCGACACCGGCGGTCGAAAACTCGCGCAAGAGGACGAGGTGTTCATCGCTACCACCGCCGATCACGCCACCCCCGACCGTCGCCAAGCTCGGGCGCCCGTCTTCTTGGCGGTGCAATCAGAAGTAGTCCTGGAGCGACACGTCCTTCTTCGTTCGCAAGTTCAGATCGAGCGTCTGTCCCTCCACCAGCTCGAGGCCGTACTCGACAAAGAGGTGGAACAACCGGAGCTTCACCGCGTCCGTATGCGGAGCCTCCCGAGAATGGAGAGGGTGGCCAGGGGAGAAACCGTCACCGATGTTGACGGCTTGCCCGACGCCGTGGCGGACCCACTGGATTGCTGATTGCGGCGCCGGTCATCGCCGTCGGCGATATCGTCACCGTGGATCAGCGAGACGTTCTGCAGGTGCTCGACGGCGGCCGCGAACTCCAGACCCGCCATCTCGGGCTCGCCGAAACCTCGCTCGAAATGACCGCGAGCGCGGCGCGGAGTCGCTTGCCGCCGCTGGCGATCACCAGGCGCTGATGCCGGGCCGTAGCGGTGCGACGTCCGGCACGCAGCAGGCTGCTCCGAAACCGCTGGAGCTGGGCCCCGAGGCTCTGGAGGAAAGCCACCGCAGGTCGGCGTCGAGCGCTGCCGGTTTTCAGCCTTGCCGCCGTGTGCTCCGGACTGGCATCTCCTGTACGGCACGGAGCGCCGCGAAGCCACTGCTCACGACGAGATCGGTCAACTTCGCTGCGGTCTGCCCCGCTGAGGTCAGGTAGCCTCTCCTTCGCCAGTCCTGAACGCGGAGACCGCGCCGCCTCTGGCACTCCTGGACGCTGACCTCGTCATGGCAGGCTGTCTCCGAGCTTGAGCCATCGGTCCCGCGACGAGCAGACCCAGCTCGATCGCCACCTTGACGGTCTTGCGCCGATGCTCTCATGGCCTCGGCGGCCAGGCGCGCGTACTCGACGTTGGCGTCGTCCGCTGACAGCGCTTCACGGTGAGTGTGAATCGCTTTCGGAGGTCATCTTGTCCGCCATCGTCTGCCGCCCCTTCGCGTCGGATCTGAGGCATCCGAATCTAGGCCGTTGGCATCGGGTTGTCAACGCGGTGAGATCACACCTGAAGTTACTTCAGCTTCAGGGCTCGCCAGCCATCGCTTCTCCACGCCATACCCGGATGACGCACGCGCGGTCGCCTCCACGATCTTCCGGCGGGGTACTGTGCGAACGAGGATGTCGTTCGTGATCTTCGAGCCGTCGAGAGCACGATCGAGGCGTAGGAGTCGCGCAGGCCCATAGCCGGTCTCCTCTGGTGCAGCGTCTACAAAGAGGCAGATCGCATGGCGAGGCGATGGTCGAGCTAGCCCTGGCCAGCGCCGTGGGACGTCGCCGTCCGACCGAGACGCGCTGCCTCTGATCCCCTGTCAGGCGATTACCTGCCCGCCTGGTGCCCGGCTAGGACGCCTGGAGATGCACGCGACGGGAGCCGTTAGCTGCGCCAGTTCGCGCCTATACGCGCCACGTCAGGCGCCAGTGCGACGTAAGTCGCGTTTCCGCAAGCTGAGTCCGGTATGATAAGAGTA
>ERZ1370068.6735-contig-570_pt1 | contig 19736 bp, 22 predicted proteins | sample MGYA00561227_ERZ1370068 | MGnify/ENA primary metagenome ERZ1370068 (study PRJEB38410, sample SAMEA6850437) | metagenome | study: Metagenomic assessment of the ecological functions of the soil: analysis of the soil microbiota associated with the...
AGTTACGTATTGCTCCCGATCGGTGATCGGGCTGGCTCGAGCACGCGCGACTGCACTGCCGGATCGTGCCGGCAGCTCGCCAGGACCTCGAGCGGGCGCAGAACGGCGGTGGTGCGGGCCGAAGCGCTTCTCCGCGGTCGGCGAGCTGACCTGCGGGGTGTGGCCCACGACGACCAACAACCCGCTGGCGATCATCCCCGGGCAGGTCGAGATCCTGCGCGACGACGCCAAGGACGACGCCGCGCGCCACGGCCTCGAGCTGATCGACAAGGCGGCGCGCCGGGCCGCCGCCGTCGCCCCGCTGACCTTGCGCCAGTTCGCCGAGCCCGCCCACACCCCGGCGCACGCCGTGCCTGCCTCGGCGCGCTGGCGCGGAGGCGCTCGCGCGCCAGGGAGAGCGCGGCTCGCCGCGGAAGGCATTGCGCTCATCACCGCGATCGAGGAGAGCGCGCCGGTCTGGGCGGACGCCGGGCCAGCTCGACCAGCTCCTCGGCCATCTGGTCGACAACGCCGCCAGGCGATCGCGAGCGCCGGTCGCGGCGGGGCGATCGCGGTGCGGGTCGCGCCGATCGTCGCGGGCGTCCGGCTCGAGGTCTTCGACGACGGCCCCGGCATCGCGCCCGAGCACCTGCCGCGCGTCTTCAACCCTCTTCTTCACCGCCCGCGAGGGCTCATGCGCGAGGCTCGGCCTCTCCGTGGCCCACGGCGTCGTGCGCGAGCACGGTGGCGGCATCTGGGCGGAGAACCGCGCCGAGGGCGGCGCGCGTCTCGTGGTGGAGCCCGCCGCCGGACCTCCGCGCGCCGCGCGGGATTGATTGATTGGAAGTGACGGGGGGAGCGCAGGCGCTCCCCCTCACCCCCTCCCCCACCCCCTGACGCGGCTTGATCGAAGTGAGGGGGTGAGCGCCGACCGCTCCCCTCACCCCCTCCCCACACCTGACGGCTTCGCCGCGTCGCTCTTTGGCGCTGCACACGAGTGCTGGGCGCTCGCTCGGCTCCTGTTTGGCGTGCTAGGCTCGGTCATCGCGTTTCGAGGCTGTATCCCGGACCACTGAGACCGGAGGACCCCCATGGCGACCCAGCCGAGCACGCTCTTCAAGAATCTCGAGTCGCCGCCTGCGGTGGTCAAGCTCGCCCCGGAGCTGGGAGGGGCGCTGTCTCACCGCGATCCACGACCACCCCGAGCTGGGCTACCAGGAGGTGCAGGCCTGCGGCTGGCTCTGCGAGCTTCCTCGGCAAGCCAGGGGCTTCAAGGTCGAGCGCGGGCGTCGGCGGCGTCGAGACCGCGTTTCGCGCGACCATCGAGATCGGCGCCGGCGACCGGGCCGACGCATCGCGATCCTGTGCGAGTACGACGCGCTGCCCGGCATCGGGCACGCGTGCGGGCACAACGTCATCGCGACCGCGGGCGCGGGCGCCGGCGCGGCGCTCGCGGCCGTGCGAGCGCCAGCTGCCCGACGGGCGCATCCAGGTGATCGGCACGCCCGCCGAGGAGGGCGGCGGCGGCAAGGTGAAGCTGATCAAGGCCGGCGTGTTCGAGGACGTGGACTGCGCCATGATGATCCACGGCTTCGACCGCACGCTGCTCCACCAGGACCTGCTCGGGATCGTGCGCGCGCACCTTCGAGTTCGCCGGGCAAGGCCTCGCACGCCTCCGCCGACCCGTGGGAGGGCGTCAACGCGCTGGACGCCTGCATGCAGACGTACAACGCGGTCAGCATGCTGCGCCAGCAGGTGCGCCCCGACTGCCGCATCCACGGCATCATCACGAACGGCGGCGCGGCGGCCAACATCATCCCCGAGTACGCCGTCGGCGATCTTCTACGTGCGCGCGCCGCGGATCGACACGATGTGGGAGCTCTACCGGCGCGTGATCGCCTGCGCCGAGGGCGCGGCCCGAGGCGACCGGTGCGACGCTCGAAGGTCGACCCAGCACGACGATGCGTCTACGAGCCGATGAAGTCGAGCCGACGTGCTGCTCGACCTCTTCGCCGCCAACATGACGGCGGCCGGGCTCGTCGAGGGCGAGCCGATCCCGGACCGGCTGGGCTCCTCCGACGTCGGCAACGTGAGCCAGGTGCTGCCGACGATCCAGCCGATGGTCGGCCATCGCGCCGACCGGCATGGCCATCCACACCCGCGACTTCGCGGACGCGGCGGTCAAGCCGCTGGCGCGCGCGGGCATGGTCGCCGCGGCCAAGACCATGGCCCTGACGCACCTTCGATCTGCTCGCCGATCCCGCCCGGTCGACGCGGCCAAGGCCGAGTTCGCGCGGCGGTGAGGCCGGAGGCGCACCGATGACAACCGACCACGATGACCGCCCGGTGAGCGCCGCGCTCGACGAGACGCCAAGGACCCGCGTCGCCGAGGCGGTGGACCGCGCTCGCCGACGAGCTCGAGCGGATCAGCCATCAGATCCACGCGCAACCCTGAGCTGTGCTTCAAGGAGCACAAGGCGGCGGGCTGGCTCACCGAGTTCCTCGAGCGGCAGGGCGCCGCGGTCGAGCGCGGCGTCGGCGGGCTGCCGACCGCGTTCCGCGCCACCATCGCGGGACGCGGCGCGGGCCCGACCATCGCGATCATGGCCGAGTACGACGCGCTGCCGAACATCGGCCACGCCTGCGGGCACAACGTGATCGCGACGCGCGGGCACCGGCGCGGGCGGCCATCGCGGCCGCGCTCGGCCCGCTGCCCTTCGCCGGGCCGCATCCAGCGGTCGATCGGCACGCCGGCCGAGGAGGGCGGCGCGGGCAAGGTGCGGCTGATGGACGCGCGGCGTGTTCCGCGACGTCGACGCCGCCATGATGATCCACGGCCGCTGCGGCACCCAGGTCTGGCGGCCGAGCCTCGGCATCATCAAGGTCAAGTGCGAGTTCTTCGGCCGCGCCTCGCACGCGTCGTCCTGGCCCTGGCGCGGGGTCAACGCGCTGAACGCGATGATCCAGCTCTTCGTCTCGCCTCGACGCCATGCGCCAGCAGCTCCGGCCCGACGCGCGCGTGCACGGCGATCATCACCAAGGGCGGCGACCAGGCCAACATCATCCCCGAGCACACCGCCGGCGAGTTCTACCTGCGCGCGCCCGACCAGGACTACTGCCGCGAGCTGCTGCGGCGCTTCGAGGCCGTCGCCGAGGGCGCGGCACCGCCACGGGCTGCACGGCGAAGGTCACGCGCGGACGCGATCATCCACGACCCGCTGAAGGCCAACTTCGGCGATGGCCGAGCTCTTCGCGCAAGAACCTCGAGCGGATCGACTTCCCGGTGGATCCCGACGACGGCGAGGCGGGCTACGGCTCGACCGACTGCGGCAACGTGAGCCAGGCGCGATCCCGACGATCCACCCATACGTACGGATCTGCCCCGACGGCGTCCCGGGCATCTGCGCGCGAGATGGCCGAGGACGATCACCCTGGCCCGCACGGGAATGGTCGCCGCGGCCAAGGCCCGGCCATGACCGCCCTCGACCTCCTGGCGCATCCGGGAAGAACTCGCCCGCGCCAGATCCGAGTTCACCCGCCTGTAAACTCGCGGTCGAGGTCTTGCGTTGGGTGCCGTCGCCGCGCGGCGCGCAGACCTTAGCTCTTGCGCGACGCACAACGCAAGACGTGACCCCGCTGACTGACCCCCTACCGGTGCGGATGTAGGTGAGGCGTGGTGGGTCAGAGGCGGTCGCCGGGGCCGATGCATTCGGCGGTGCCGTAGATGCAGGCGGCGGGGCCCCAGCGGGAACGCGGGCGGCTGCAGCGGCGCTCCGGCGCGCGGCGGCGAGGAACGACGTGTTGAGCTCGACCGTCACGCAGGGGTCGTCCACCCCAGGCGCGTGGTGATGGCCATCCACATCGCCGCGTCCGCCGCGGCTGCGAACACCGGCCCGCGACCGCGCCGCCCGGCGCTCGAACGAGGGGCGGAACGGCACTGATGGTGCAGCGCCCGTCGGCGACGTCGGCGATCCGGAACCCGTAGTCCGGCGCGAACGGCGGCTCGCGAGCAGCGGCGAGCTCCTCCGGCAGCGCCTTCATGGGCGGCTGGCGCGTGGAGATCACGCGCGACCTCATCCCGGTCGCATCCCGCGCCGTCACGCTCCGCCGCGGGTCGCGTCGAGGCGCCTTGACGATCTGCGCCCGGTGATCGAGCGCGTGGAGCCGTAACGCGCTCACCGCGTAGGCCTTCCAGTCGAGCCTCCTCGACCCAGTGCACGGGCACCTCGCGGCCGTCGGGCCTCGCGGGCGTTGATCACCATGATGATGGGCGCGCGCGCGTCGAGCGCGCCTTCGCGTCGGTCGCGCGCGGCGAGACCTCCAGCGCCTCGGCGTGAAGCCGGCGGAGCTCCGCGATGAGATCGGGCCACGGCCGCGCCAGCGGGTCCGCGGACAGGAGCCCGCCGGGACCGGCGGGCCTGAGGGGCCGGCGGCCGGCGAGGAGGGTCCGCGCAGCTCGTCGATGCTCGGCCGGTGCGTCTGCACCAGGTGGTCCACGACCTCGTGGACTGACCACTCGTCTCCTCGCGGGCGGCGCCGCGGCGTCGGCCGCGCTCACGCCGGCGACGCGTCACCTCGAGCCGCGCCGGCGCCCGCGGCGCAACCCGCTCAGCGGACCTGCGCGGCGGGGAGCCGCGTGCCCTTCTGCTCGAAATACTCGCGCGCCCAGAGCTGCTCCGGTCGCAGCGGCGTCGTCATCGCATCCTCCTTCGCCGGGGCGCGGCGGCGCCCCAGACACGCCAGCAGCGCCGCCTCGCACACCCGCTCCGCCCGCGCCGGCGGCATCAGCGCGGGGTCGAACGTGAGCTGCAGCTGACAGCCCGTCGAGCACGGTGAGCACCAGGCGCCGCCGCCTCGTCGGCGCGCACCGGCCGGAACACGCCCTCCGCCACATCCGGTCGCGATCAGCCTGGCCGATCAGCCGGCGCGTGCGCGCATACGCCCGCGCGCTGAGCGCGGCGAGCTCGCGGTCGTGCAGCGTCTCGCCCCAGAACTCGATGAACACCGTCCACGCGCCGCGATCCCGCGCCGCCACCTCCAGGCACGCCCGGATCAGCGCGCGGAGCCGCCCCCGCGCCCCGCGCGCGCCACGGGCCTCGGCGGCGACGCGCCGGTCGAGGTCGTCCGTCACCCGGCGCGGCGGCGGCGCAGGGATCTCGCGCTTGTCGCGAAGCAGTAGTGGAGGATGCCCGGCTCAGCCCGGCCTCCGCGGCCACGCGCTTCATGGTGAGCCCGGCGCAGCGTGGCCGGGCCAGGCAGCGGATCGTCGCGGCCACGATCGCCGCCCGCCGCGCCGGCGCCACCACCGGCCTCGGGGTCACCCGCCTCGCTCCGCCATCGCCCGCTCAGCCTCTCCTACGTTGATTGGTCAGTCAATCAAAATATGACCCGGCGAATCAGGGCGGGGTCAGATCTGCGTGGCGATCGCGCGCGGTCGCTGCGGGCGGGTCCGGTGCGTGTGCAGCGGAAGCGCGGAAAGGCCCCTGCCGCGCCCCGCCTGAACGTTCAGGCGGGTGCGGCGGATCGGCGGCAGATCAGGCGCCGGCAGCTGGCGCCGCGGCGAGCGCGGCCTCGTAGTTCGGCTCCTGGGTGATGTCCTTGACGTATTCCGCGTGCTTGACGCTGCCGTCCTTGCCCACCACGAACACCGCGCGCGCGGCCAGCCCGGCGAGCGGGCCGTCCTTCACGAGGACGCCGTACGCGGGCGCGAACGACCGCTCGCGGAAGTCCGACAGCGTCTTCACCGCGGTGACGCGCCGGCGGCGCCGCACCAGCGCTTCTGCGCAAACGGCAGGTCCATGCTGATCGTCCACACCTCGACGCCGGAGCCGAGCCCCCGGCCTCCTGGTTGAACCGCCGGGTCTCGGTGTCGCACACCGGCGTGTCCAGCGAGGGCACCGCGCTCAGGATCACGACCTTGCCGCGCGGCGGCGGACTTCAGCGAGACGGGCTGGAGCGCGTTGTCGGTGACGGTGAAGTCCGGCGCGGCCTGGCTGCGGCTTGACCTCGTTGCCGCCGAGCGTGACGGGGTTGCCGCGAAGGGTGACGGTGGCCATGGCGTGATCCTCCTCGGAGATTGTCGGATGAGCATCCAGCGAGCGGCCGCGGTCGAGCCGTCGGCTCGAGCGATCGGGCGAGCCGCCGGCTACTTGAGCGCGTCCGCGATCCGGGTGACGAGGTACCGAGGTGGCCGATGTAGTCCTCGGTGCCCTGACCGCGCCCGGCGTCTGCGGGAGCACGACCACCTTCGCCCGGTCTCGCGGGCGACGGCGCGGGCGGTATCGGCAAGGTACCACGTCTCTGACAGGATGGCCCGGCCCGGGTCTCCTTCATCGATCGGATGAGGACCGAGAGGTGCTGGGGAGACGGCGGCACGCCGGGCCGATCCTCGATGGTCCTGCCGTCGACCAGGCCGAACGCCCCGGAGGAAGTAGGGCCAGCTGTCGCGGTGACTCACGATGCGCGCCCCGCCGTGCGCGGCGAGCAGCTCGCTCGGCGGCGGCGACGCCGCGGCCACGCGCTCGAGGAACGCGCGGCGATTCGCCTCGAGTCGGCCCGCCAGCTCGGGCGCGACACGCGAGAGGCCCTCGACGAGGGTCGCGGTGACCCGCGGCATGTTCGCGGGATCGAGCGTGAAGTGCGGGCTGCCGAGCGGATGCACGTCGCCCATCGACCGGTCGACCGGGCCCCTGCGGAACCTTGAGGACCCTGATGCCTCGCGCCGCCTCGATCACGTACATCGAGCCGCGCAGGAGCTTCGAGTTGCCCGCGGTCTCCACTGATGGCGTCGATCCAGGCGTCTTCCCCGAGGCCGTTGCGCACGAGCACGTCGGCGCGCCGGACGACCAGGACCTGACTCGGGCGGATCTCCATGTCGTGCGGGTTCTGCCCGAAGCGGGCGACCGGCTCGACCTCGGCCAGGTCGCCCACGACCGCTCGCGTGATCGCCCAGAGGTCCGGCAGCGTCGCGCCGCCACGCGGAGGCCGGCGTGGGCGTGGCCAGGCGCCGCCCCGGCGACGAGCGCCCACACGACGAGCCCATGAACGAGGACGGCGGCGCGCGGCAGGCCTCGGACGCGGCGACGAGCCATGGAGGCTGAACCGTCAGAACCGCTCGGTGGGATGGGCGCCCAGGATGAACGAGCCCTGGAGGAACACCCGTCGGCGTCGCGACCCGCCCGCCGACGTTGTCGGTGTGCGTGTACTGGACCCGGAACCGCAGGAACTCGGACGGGCGGAACTGCAGGTGACGGCGACAGCGCCCATCTCGCGCCCGCGCTCGGTCGGTTGCTCCGTCCAGTCGTGACGCAGGCCGATGGCCCACCGCGGCTCAGGTCAGACCCGGCCGTACGCGTAGTAGCCCCAGCGGTCGAGCCGACGGTCGCCCCCACCCGCCTCGTCGGCCACGCGGCGCGAGCCGAAGAGAACCTCGGTGGCGACGGTGACGACCGGGAATCCGTAGCCCACCGCGGGCGACCACTTGGTACTTGAGCCCGAGGCCGGCCGACCGTGCTGCGGCGCTCGTCCTCGGTCACCCCGGTGGCGGCGGACATGTCGACCTGGAGCCCTCCCCAGTCGCCCAGCTCGAAGAAGGCTCCGCAGGCGACCGATGGCCAGCGGATCCCGGAGGCCGCCGCGTCCGAACGCCGTCTCGTTGTCGCCGTTGAAGACGCCGACCGACACCTCCTGGTAGAAGGGCCACCACGGCAGCAGGGCCATCGCCTCCAGGCCGACCTCGCCGTTGAGCTGCTCCTCGCCGAAGAAGCGGCGCAGCACGACGGGCGATCGACCTGCAGGCAGATCGTCCTGGTGGACGCTGTTGGAGGAAAGCCGAACCGCGGCCGCATGAGACCCGAACCGCGGGGTGATGCCGAGGGAAGCGCGAGCAGGGTGACGTTGGCCTCGTCCAGGACCACGGTGAACTCGCTGTCGCCGCCCTCGTGGCCGGGCGCCTCCTGGCCGGCGGAGATCCGACCACGGCGCTCGCGTACGGATCGACCTCGGCCGAACACACCGAGCGAGACCTCGCGCGGGAACACGCGATTCTCGCGCCCCGGGAAGGTGCCGTCGCCCCGGCGCTCGTGCTCGCTCGAGGTGAAGGCGGCGACGCAAGTCACCGGACGCGCCGACGTCGAAGAGCAGCGCTCCGACCCGGCTGCGCGAGCGCGAACGGCTGCCGGGGGCGGAGCAGATCGAGCGGCGACCGGACCGTCCGCGGCCGGCCCGGGAATCGGCGGCGCCGCGGGAGATCCCGGCGCCGAAGGGGCGGGCGCAGTTGCCACGGCAGGCGCAGGAGCAGGCGCCGCAGCAGGCGCCGGTGCCGGCCCGGCGGCCGGCGAGACCGGTCGCTCCCGGCCTCCGGGGCGGCGGTCGTGGCCTGACCCGGCGCGCCGGCAGACTGCGAGGCTTCGAGCTCCTGGATCCGCTGTCCGATCGCGCGCAGCCGTTCCTCGTACTGCTGGCGAACCGACTCGAACTCGCGCCGGAGGCTCTCGACCTGCGCCTTGAGGTCGCCGGCGTCCTGCGCCGCGGCCGGGCAGAGCGGATCGAGAACCAGCGCGCCGCACGCGAGCGCGCCGCAGAGCGCCTGCGCGATCGCCCGGCGGCGGATCACGCGGAGGAAGGCGCCGGCGGCGAACCGGCGCGGCGGCGCTCCGCGGCGGTCTCCGCGTCGCGCCGGCCCGTCTCGCCGCTCGACAGGTCGGCGTAGCGCATCGCCTCGGCGAGGGCGCGATGCCCGGCGTGCTCGCCGATCAGCCGGTGCATGGCCTGGCAGACCCGGCGATAGGCCGGGTGCCCCTGAGGCGCCGTGCGCAGCTCGATCATGTGCATCGCCTCGCGCGCGTTCATGCTCCATGTAGAAGCGCACGCGATACGCCATGGCCACCGCGTACGGCGCCGACCTCGGGCAGCCCGGCGGCGACGAGCGCGTCGTGGAGCGCGGCCGATTCCTCCATGACGCGCGCGCCAGTCCGGGACGCGCGCCGGCTTCGGCGATCTCGCTCACGACCGCGAACCCGTGGCGCGGGCTCGAGCGGCTGCCACTCCGAGCGTCAGCAGGCGATGGCGCTGGAGGTCGCGGAAGGCGCCGTAGTCGGCGAGCACGTCGAAGCGATACGCCGTGCGCTCGAACGCGCGCCCGGGCTTGTGGCGCCGGTTGCCGCGGCGCGCCGACGTACGCGGCGAGCACGCGGCGCGCGCTCGTCGGTCAGAGCTTGCGGGCGACGGCGAGGAGCTGGTCGTCGGGCAAGTCGCGAGGCGGCGTAGCAGCGCGGCGGCGATCACCTTGACCTCGCCGTCGGGATCGAAATCGGTGAGGATCGACCTCGTCGCCGCGACTCGGGCTCGATTCCGGCGAGCAGGTCGCGCGCCACCCGACGCCGTCGCCTCGCGGGTGGACCGCAGGTAGTCGGCTCCACACGCCGCCGCGGTCGGGGCGGTCCAGCGCGCTTCAGGAACGCCGGGATCACGGTGCCGCAGCTCGACGCAGCATCGAGCTCCGCGTAGTCGCGCACCTCGCGCGAGCGGATGCGCGCGCATGCGGAGGCAGCAGCGCCTCGTAGGCCTGGCCGGTGCCGAAGATCCCGACGTTGGACGCGCGTGGCCGCGGGCAGCAGACCGCGCAGGCTGTCGAGCGCCTTCGCGCGGATCGTCGTCCGGTACGCCGCCGTCGGCTCGCCCGCGGGCTGCGGGCACGCGGCGATGCCAGTACGCGCGCATCGGCTCGATCCAGCGCGCGTAGGTCTCGAAGGCGCGGTCGAGCGTCGCCGACGTAGCGCGCGCGGAGCGGATGCCCGTCGAGCTCGGCCGGGACGTGGTACTTCCAGCGGCCGCCCGGCCGGTCGGTATACGGCACGTAGCGCGTGGACTGCTCGAGGTACGCCATGAGCCGTCCCCACTCGAGCACCTTGGTCAGGATGTTCGACGCGCCCTCGCACGCCAGGTGCACGCCGCCGAGCTGCGCCACCGAGTCGTCGCCGTACTCGTTGAGCACGCGCTCGTAGAGCTGCGTCGGCGCGCGCCGTGATCGGCGTGGGCGCGGCGCCGGCGGCGTCGCGGCGACCTGTCGGCCGAGAACTCGTCGAGGAACAGCCGGCGCAGCGATTTCGCGCGAGCGCGAGTAGCGCGCGAACAGCGCGCCCTTCACGACCTCGGGCAGGTTGACCAGCGCGAACACCGGGCCGTCGAGGTTCGTGAAGTAGGGCGCCAGCGCCTGCCGCTCGTCGGCGGTGAACGTCTCCACGGCGGCCATCTTAGCAGCGGCCGCACGCCACTCCCTAGCCTCCGTAGCCCCAGTTCCAGCATCGCGAGGCGCTTCGCGCCAGAACCACTCGTCGCAGAGGGCGTGCTTCGACCGCGCGATCGCACTCGCGCTCGGTGAGGTTGGCGGTGCACATGAGGTCCCTCTGCGCCCGGCAGCAGCAGGCGCCGCGGAGCTCCGGCCGCGCCTGCTCCGCCGTGGAGCCGGTGGTGGCGAGCGCGGCGAGGACCGCGGCGGCGCCGGCGAACAGCGCCCACCCGCGTCGACTCATGGCCCGTCTCATTGACCGATTTCACCACCTCCCCATACTGCCGGCAATGCGCTCCCTCGCGCGATCGCCGCCCTCGCGTTGCTGGCCATGGTCGCGCGCGCAGCGGCGGCGGCGGACGCGCCGGTCGTCCAGGCCGTCGTCACGAGCGGGCAGTCGGCGCCGGGCGGTGGCTCGTTCGAGCGGTTCACCGTCGAGTCCCAGCCCATCGTCGCGCCCATCAACTCGCGCGGCCAGGTGGCGTTCTTCTCCACGCTCCGCGCGCGGTGCCGCCAGCGAGGGGCTGTTCCTCGCCTCGGGCGGCCGGATCGCGAAGGTCGTCCTGAAGGCGACGTCGCCCCCGGCGGCGGCACGATCTCCGGGCTCGGCCGCCATCCCCTGCCCGCGCGTTGAACGCCGCCGGCACCGTCGCGTTCGCGGCCGCGGTGACCGAGGGCAAGACGGTCGAGGGCATCTTCACCGCGACGCAGGCCAGGTTGCGGGCGGTGGCGCCTCGCCGGCGGCTCGGCTCCGGGGATCGCATCCGGCACGTTCGCGACCCTCGAGGCGCCGAGTCCTCAACGATCGCGGCGACGTGGCATTCCTGGCCAGCGTGCGCCGCGGCCGGGAGACGGTGGAGGCGGTCTACGTCCACGCCGCCGGCAAGCTCGTCAAGGTGGCGGCGCAGGGCGACCCGGCGCCTGGCCGGCGGCTCCTTCGCGGCGCGTTCGGCTTTCCCGCGCTCAACAACAAGGGAGCGGTGGCATTCGGCGGCCGTGGTGGAGGGCCCCGCCGTGCCCGGCGGCATCTTCGTGAGCGACCGCGGCGCGGTGCGGCATGGTCGTTGGCGCGCGGCGAGGAGACGCCGGTGGGCGGCATCTTCGCCAAGCTCTCCGAGCGCATCGGCTTCAACGACGCGGGCGTCGTGGCCTTCCACGCGTTCCTCAAGAATGGCCCGGTCGCGGCCGGAGTGTTCGCGATCGATGGCACCCGGCGATGGAAGGTGGCGGCGATCGGCGACGCGGCCCCCGGCGGCGGCAGCCTGTCCCACTTCGGGCTCTGGCCGGCGCTCGACCGCTCGGGCGCGGTGGGCTTCGCGGCGTCGGTGGACGGCGGGCCCGGCGCGGTCGCCGTCCTCGTGGCCGACGGCGCATCGACGCGGCAGGCTCGCCGGCGTCGGCGATGCAGTGCCCGGAGGATCCCGGCTCGCCGCCCTCACCCTCTACCCGCTCGTCGCGATGTCCCCGTCGGGCGCGGTCACCTTCGCCGCCACGGTGTCCGCGTCGCGGTCGGGGACGGCCCCGGCGCCCGGGCCCGGAAGCGAGGGTATCTATCTGATTCCTCCCCGGCTGATCCTCGCCCCGGCGCGCCGAGTCCGGCCGCGAAGCGACTCAGTTCATGTCGTAGGGCGGGTACTCGACGAACACGTTCGCCGCGCGTGATCAGGCGGTGCGGGTCGGCGTGCGCGTCGGCACCGCCTCGCCGCGCAGCATGCGGACCGCCAGCGGCAGCACGTCGTAGCCGTAGCGGTCCAGGTAGAACGCCACCGACCCGATGACGATGCTGCCCCGGTTGTTCGGGATCGATCTCCTTCCGATCGTTCATGCCGCCGTGGATCGAGCGGTCCAGGCCATGGCTCACGATGGCTCGCGTCCCGCAGGCGGTTGGCGCTCTCGAGCGCGGACTTCGCGGCCAGCGCGCGTGCGCGTCGTCGACGGCGGCGATCAGGAGCTTTGCTGGTCGGGTGCGCGGCCAGCAACTTGCCGAGCAGCGGGGCCACCTGCGCCGGATTGCCCTGCGTGTCGAGCGAGATCGTGACGCGACGGCCGGGCAGGTGCTGGGCGAGACCCGCGGCGACGCCCTGAGGCGCTCGGGGATGTGCTCCGCCCGACGAGGAGCCGATGAAGAGCAACCAGCCGCGACTGGCCTCGCCACGTCCGGCCCCGAACTCGCCGAGCGCGCTCCCGGCGATCCGGCCCGCGGCCAGGTTGTCGGCGCGTGTAGAGCGGCGCGCCCGCCGCCTAGTAGCCGACGGCCAGCAGGGAATGCCGGCCGCCTTCAGCTTGCCCGCGATCGCCGCGTTCGTGGCGGCGTCGCGGTGATAGAGGATGTAGAGGCTCACGCCCCGGGCGATCGCGTCCTCCGCGTTGGCGAGCGCGCGCGCGTTGTCGCGCTGGTTGTCGTAGAAGACCACATCGACCGGGTACTGCCGCGCGGCGAGGACGAAGCTCTCGCCGGACCTCGGCCCCGGTGAAGCCCGTGCCCTCCAGCGTGACGCCAGGCTCCTCCGTGAGGTTCGCGAAGCGCGACTACCTGCGCCGCTGCCCTGCGCGCCGGCCGGGCGCGCCGCGGGAGGCGAGCACCGCGGCGAGCCCGCCGGCGAGGACCCAGACGCGCCGGCGCTGCCACCCGTGAACCGGATGGAGCGCCGGCGGCGCTGCCGCGACTTCCGGCAAGGGAGAACCCGGTCTAGCGGATGCCCTCGATCGCGACGAAGTTGCCGGTCAGCCCGACGGCCTTCGGCACCGTCATGCTGAAGAAGAACGTCGAGCGGCCGGATGCGCTGGCGGCTCGCCGCCATGAGGTCGGTCCGGACGTTCTCGATGATGTGGATGCCGTTGTCGGTGAGCAGCATGTTGTGGACGATGAAGGCTTCCTTCGGGTCCTCGCCCGGGATGACCTCGACGCCCCACGTGTCGTTGCCGACGGCCACGATCTTCTGGGAGATGAGCCAGGTCGCCGCGTCCTTCCCGATGCCGGGCTCGCCGGAGTTGTAGGTGGCGTTCTGCGCCGGGAACTGCTCGAAGAGATCGCCCCACCCGGTGTGGATGATCACGATGTCGCCCTCGCGCAGGGTGGCGTTGTACATCTTGCAGCCCGGCCTGGATGTCGGCGCGCGGTGATCACGGTGCCCTTGTCGAGGCACGGCTTCCTGCAGGCGGGGTTGCGTCTTGAGCTTGCCCGCGGCCTGGATAGACCTTGACCATGTCGACGAGGACGCCCCGCGTCGCGAAGGTCTTGAGGTGCTCGAGGCCGAGCCGGGTCATGTTGTTCTGGTTGATGTACTTGCCCATCGGCGTCTGGTTGTAGTAGCAATCCTTCCGGCCGATGTGGCCCATGCCGTCGAGGTGCGTCCCACGTGGCTCTGGCTGAGCCAGCGTGTCCTCCATGTAGGTCAGCTCGTTCTCGCCGAGCGCCGCGCCGGGCGCGAGCGTCGTCGCGGTCAGGATCGTCTTGGTGAAGCGGGTGCCGAAGAGCGGGACGCCGTCGGTCGAGCGGATAGGACATCGCGATGACGTCGCCGCTCTGGATCTCCGCCGCCGCGGCCTTGGTCACGGCCGGCGTGACGCGATTGGTCGCGCCCGTCTGATCGTTGGGCCCCCACGGAGACGGCCGGGCATGAGCGCGCTGCAATCCGTTTGCGCGAGAGCCAGTGACGCGTACGCGAGGACGGCGATTCCGACACCGGTGGCGAGCGGGGACTTGAGCCTCATGGCAGCGCACCTCCTCGACGTTGAAAGGGAACTGCGCTTCGGGACATCGCCAGTTATGACGCCGGCCGGATAGCGAAGTCAAGCGTGCCGACGAGCGGAGACCGCGCGTTGACCCTGCTTTCGCGACAGCGTGGGATACTGCGCGTCGGAAACGCCACGCGGACGCGGCCTCCCCGCGCGGCTCTATGAATACGGACATCGCCACGCGGGCAGCCGCAACCGAGTGGCCCACGGTCAACATGCCTTCGGCATGTTGACGAGCAAACGGACAAACCATGCCAAACATCACCGTGCAGTGGTACGCGGGCCGGACCGACCAGCAGAAGCGCGAGATCACCGCCGCCATCACCGAGGCGATGGTCAAGATCGGCAAGACCACCGCCGATCAGGTGCAGATCGTCTTCCAGGACATCGAGAAGTCGAACTGGGGCGTCAACGGCAAGCTCGCCTCGGACTGAAGCGCGATCATGATCGACCTCAAGGGGCATCACGCCGGCGACCGTCCTGCCCTGACCGCGGACGCGCAGATCGACGAGCCCGAGCTGCGCCGCTACATCCGCTGGATCGCCGGCCAGGGCATCCGCGCGGTGGCGGTCAACGTCGACACCGGCGAGGGGCCGCATCTCTGGCACGAGGAGCGGCTCCGCGTGCTCCGCATCTACAAAGCGAAGAGCTGGCCGGCCGTGGCATCCCGGATCGTGGCCGGGCTCGGCGCCTCGTTCACGGCGCAGGCGGTGAAGTATGCGAGGGAGTACAAGGCCGCCGGCGCCGACGCGTTCTCGGTGTTCCCGATCACCGCGTACCTCGGCCAGCCGCTGTCGCCCGAGGTGCCGTACGCGTATCACAAGGCCATCGCCGACGCCGCCGGGCTGCCGATGGTGATCTTCACGCTCCAGCCCGCGCTGGGCGGCACCAACTTCAGCGACGAGACGCTGGCGCGGCTGATCGAGATCCCGCAGGTGGTGGCGATCTAGGAGGCGCGCTCTTCGACGCCAAGCGCTTCCGCGAGATCGTGGACGTGGTCCGCTCCGCGCCGCGGCGCATCACCGTGCTCACCGGCAACGACAACTTCATCTGGGAGTCCTACCTGCTCGGCGCCGAGGGCCTTGCTCGGCGCGTGCGCAGTGACCACGCGCACCCACGTCGACGTGTACGACGCGGCGGCGCGGCGGTGACTGGGCGACGGCGCGCACCACCGGCGACCGGATCCAGCGCCTGGTCGACGCGATCTTCGCGGCGCCGGTCCGCGACTACCGCGCGCGGTGCAAGGAAGTACTGGTGGATGCAGGGCGTGATGCGACAACGCCCACATGCGGCCGCCACTCACCGCGGTGGGAGCGGAGGATCCGGCAGCGCCTCAAGCGAGCGCTCGAGGAGGCCGGCGAGCTGTGGCGCGGCGCGGGAGCGCGAGCGCGGCAGTGCCGGGCTCGAACGGCCGGCTTCATCCCCATCGAGGGTGGGCACTACTACCGCGAGGCGCCTCGAGGAGGTGGTCCGCGCCGAGGAGCTCGGCTTCGACTCGGTGTGGATGGAGGAGCACCACTCGGTCGTCGACCACTACTGGCCCTCGCCGCTGCCGGTGCTCGCCGGGCTTCGCGACCCGGACCTCGCGGATGCTGCTCGGCACCGACATCGCTGGTGGCGCCCTTCTACCACCCGGTGCGGCTGGCCGAGGACGCGGCGATGCTCGACGTCATGTCGGGCGGGCGCTTCGTGCTCGGCATCGCGATCGGCTACAAGCCCGACGAGTTCGCGCTCTACGGCGCCGAGCTCGAGAAGCGCGGCGCGCGCTTCGAGGAGCAGCTCGCGATCATGCAGGGCCTGTGGACGCAGGAGTCGCGTCCACTTCAGGGCGCCTACTACACGGTGGAGGGCCGGCTCGAGCCCAAGCCGGTCACGCAGCCGCACCCGCCGGTCTGGATCGGCGGCTGGGGCGACATCACGCTGCGCCGGGCCGCCACCCTGGCCGACAACTGGATCCCGGGCCCGACCGCGGACCTGCGCGCGGCTGCTCGCGCGGCAAGCAGCAGTTCCTGGACCGACCGCGCGGCGGCGGGCCGGACGGCGCCGGTGACCGAGTGGCCGCTCACCCGCGACGTCATCATCGCCGACACCGACCGGCGAGGCGCGCGAGCTGGCCGGAGGAGCACATCATGGTGCTCGTACCGCAGGGAGTACGCCGGCGGCTGGCGGCATCCGTTCATCGACGCCTCCATCGCCACCGATCTCGACACGGCTGATGAAGGACCGCTTCCTCATCGGCGGGCCCGAGCAGGTCATCCGCGAGCTCGCGCCCGTTCGTCGAGCGAGTACGGCGTGACCCACCTCATCTGCCGGCTCTTCTTCCCCGGCATGCCGCACCGGCACATCATGCGCGAGCTGGACCTCTGCTGGCGAAGGAGGTCCTGCCCGCCTTCCGGTGATCAACCGCCCCCGGACCGCTCTCGCGAACGCCGGAGCGAGGCGGGTGCGGTGCGATACCGAAATGGCATGGCTCTCGCCTACAAGCTCGTCTCGCTCGCTGGCCTGGAACGCGGCTCACCCGCCCAAGCTCCCAGCCTCGCCCCCGCCGAATACCGCCGGTGCCGGCCCGGCTGTTCGACTTCAGCGCTCGAATCCCCGGTCGGGATCGCGGCCGGACCGCTGCCCAACTCGCGATGGATCAGGCGTATTCTCGGCTCGGGTACGGGCTGCTCACCTACAGGCACCGTCGGACGGGGCCCGCGCCGCGCTGGCGCCACCGAACCTGATTTCGTGCCGTTTCGGCGACCCCGCCATGGTCGAGGTGGGATCCCGGCGCCGCGTCGACGCCGGCGATGTGACCTGGGCAGTGTCCTTCGGGCAGCCGTCTCCGGACCCCGAGGAGTGGCGCGCCGACGTCAGGCGGAGTGCGCGACCGGCTGGGCGCCCAGCAGATGCTGATCGTCAGCGTCGCGGGCACCCCGGGCCCGAGGGCGACGCCGAGCAGCTCGCCCGCGACTACGTCCGCTGCGCGACATGGGCGGCGGACGCTGGCGCACGACGTGGTCGGATCCTGCTCGCCTCCCGGCGGCCGCCGGGGAGCGCCCGGCGATGGTGTACGAGCAATCTCGCTCGCCGGCTACATCGTGCAGGAGGTCCGTCGGGCGTTGGGCCACGCGACCGACGATCGCCAGCTCGGCGCCCGCAGAGTCCCCGGGCGCTCCATGACCCGGCCTCCCGCCTCGCGCCGTGGCTGGACGGCTTCACCCTCGTCAGCGGGATCCCGCGCCGGGTGGTGAAGGCCGACGGGGCGGCCGCTTTCCCGGCCCGGGGCGGGAGACCGCCTCGGTCTCCGGTGGCGAGGTCTACGAGCACTGCCGGGTCCAGATCCACGAGCTGCTGGCGTGGCGGCGGGCGGGCGCCGCGGGATCCGGGCGGTGCTGGCGGTGGGCGGCCTCACCACCGTGGAGCGCGTCGCGGAGACGCTCACCGGGGGCGCGAATGCGGGGCGATGCGTGGCGACCGGGGCGCTCGCCGATCCTCCTGGCCGCCCGCTACCGCGCCGCCCGCGTGATCTGTCCCGAACCGACAGGTCTCCGCGAAATCCCGTGTGATACGCTGCGCCCGATGCGCTGGCTGATCGTGCTGCCCTTCGCGCGCGCCGAGCACATGGGGATGGACCTGCGCGACGAGCTACGCGCCTGGGCCACGAGGTGCGGACCTTCGCCTACCGCCGCGACAACCCGCTCTACAAGAACCGCGGCACCAAGGCCGCCTACCAGCTCTGGATCCTCCGCCGGCTCGAGCGCGCGTGCCTGGCGCTGGCGGCCCGACGCTGGTGCTGGTGATCAAGGGCGGGCCCATCACGCCCGGCCTCATCCGGCGGGTCAAGGCGCGCATCGACACGCTCTTCCTGAACTTCTTTCCCGACAACCCGCTGTGGATGATCCCGTTCGAGTGCATCGAGGCCTACGACGCTCTTCTTCACCAAGGAGCGCTACGCGCTGCGCGCGCTCGAGCCGGTCGGCCTGCGCAACCTGCACTACCTGCCGATGTACTGCGTGCCCGAGCATGCACCATCCGGTCGACGCCCGACGCCGGAGGAGGCGCGCGCGCTTCGGGCGCGCGATCAGCTTCGTCGGCAGCGCGCTACCCTACCGCGAGCGCTTCGTGCGCGAGCTGGCCGGCTATCCCGCTGCGCCTCTGGGGCGGCGGGCTGGGACCGCGGCGGAGGCGCCCGAGGTGCGCGCCGATGGTGGCGGGCGGGCCGGTGTGGGGCGAGGCCAAGCTCGCCGTGTACTGCGGGCTCGACGCTGTCGCTGAACCACCACCACCCGATGAACGACATCGTGGGCGTGAACACCCGCGGCCTTCGAGCTCGCGGCGAGCGCGGCGTGCCAGGTGGTGGACGCCAAGGACGAGCTCGCCCACGCTCTTCACGCCCGGGCGAGGAGGTCGGTCGTCTACCGCGACCTCGGCCGAGCTGCGCCGCGCAGCTCGACTACTACCTCGCCCACCCCGACGAGGCGCGCGACATCGGCGAGAGCGCGCGCAAGCGCGCCCTCGCCGAGCACACCCTGCGCCACCGCATCGAGGACGATGCTGCGCCGTCGTGCGCGAGCGGTTCGGACGTGACCACTGTCGTTCGCCACCGCGCTGCGCTGCATCGAGTGCGGCACGCGAGCATCCGCTCGACTACCGTGCTCGAGTGCACGACGCTGCCGCGGCCTCCTCGAGCTCACGCTACGACTCGGAGCGCGCTCGCGCCGCGACGGGCCCGGGCGTCTTCACCGGGTCGCGGCCTCTGGCGCTACGCGCCGGTGCTGCCCATCGCCGATCCCGCCCACCGCGTGACGCCTCGGCGAGGGCAGCAGCCCGCTCCTCGACTGCCCGCGCGCTCGGCCGCCGGCTCGGGGTGCGCCGGCTCCAGGTCGAAGTTCGAGGGCGCCAATCCCGACCGGCACCGTGAAGGACCGCTCCTCCGCCACCGCGGTGGCCGCCGCGCTCCAGTTCGGCTTCCGCGCCACCTCGGTGGTCGAGCTCGGGCAACGCGGGCTCGTCGATCGCCGCCTACTCGGCGCGGGCGCGGGCCTGCGCTCGCTGATCTTCGCCTACGCAGCGGACCTCGGCGCCCAAGCTCCTGCACATGGCCGCCACCGCCACCGACCTCGTCCTCTACCAGGGCGTCTACGACGACCTCATCACCATCTGGGATCGGCTCGTCGAGGAGCGGCTCTTCTTCGACTGCGGCGCCTCGCGCAACGCCTACAAGCACGAGGGCAAGAAGACGCTCGCCTACGAGATCGCCGAGCAGTCGGGCTGGCGGGCCGCCGGACGTGGTGGTGGCGCCGGTGGCGGTGGGCGAGACCTTCATCGCGACCGCATCGCGGCTTCGCGGAGATGGAGCGCGCTCGGCTGGATCCCGCGGCGCCGCTGCATGGTCGCCGCGCAGGCGACGCGGGCCAACGCGATCGCGCGCGCGTGGCGCGGGCAGCGGCGCTCGCGCCGCTGAAGATCGGCTACACGGTGGCCGAGGGCCTCGCCGCCGGCAACCCGGGCCGGAAGGGCGAGTGGGTGCTGCGCATCCTGAGCGAGACCGGCGGCGCTGGCCGGCGACGCGGAGGACGAGGAGATCCTCGAGACGCAGCGCGCTGCTCGCCCGCACCGAGGGCATCTGGGCGGGAGACTGACCGGCGTCGCCACCCTGGCGGTGCTGATCCGTCGTCGCCGCCGCGCCTGACCCTGGCGCCAGCATCTGCGCGATCCTAGCAATACGTAACTGAACGAAGTACAA
>ERZ1370068.5100-contig-414_pt1 | contig 19732 bp, 21 predicted proteins | sample MGYA00561227_ERZ1370068 | MGnify/ENA primary metagenome ERZ1370068 (study PRJEB38410, sample SAMEA6850437) | metagenome | study: Metagenomic assessment of the ecological functions of the soil: analysis of the soil microbiota associated with the...
GTTGTCACTTCGTTCAGTTACATGTGCAGCGACATTGGCAGCCAGATCTCTGAATGGAGGAATCGAGATCAACAGTCGATAGGAGACTCACGGACAATGATCGCCGTATCCCTCCGCGGCAGCCATGTCTGTCTCTGCGCCCGATGTGAAAGGTATGAGTCTTGGCGCCAGGGATGATGTTCGTAAGAGCAGACGCAGGAGGGCTCTAATTCATTCGCCTGCAGCCTGGTGTTTCGAGATCCGCGAATACGATGTCGAGCTTATAGACTGCCATCGAGGACGCGTCAGCGCCTACGATCTTCACTCCCGCTACCTCGATGACATCGCAAGCCTCGCTTTGCGCAAATGTGGCTGGCTGTCAATGCGCGTTCGAAGGCTCGTCCTGCACGACTAGGACAAGAGAGGCAGACCTTCCGGCGGGGCCTTCCGCGGTAGTAAGAGTGCGCCAACATGGCGATCCTTTCCCACGCCAGTCGCCAATCGAGGACGGTGGCGTCATCGTCGTCAGTCCGCCATGAATCGTCGGCGCCAGAGGCTGCGTTCGAAAGCTCGGACCGCAATTCCCCTGGTCCAACTGCCCGTTCGATGCGATGCCCGCGGCAGCCTGCGAGGGGACGCGGAGGGGCTCCCGCTGAGTGTCCCTGCCGGGGATTCTCGCCAAATGTTAGATTACCTCATTCAATTGCTCGGAACAGTGAAGAAAGGGAGCGCTGCCGCCCCGGTGGAAGAGGCTGCTCGCCTGCTTGGGCGCTCCTGCGGCCACACGACGAGAGACTGGGCGACAGACCCTTCTAGGAGCGGCAAATCGAAAAACGCAAGCTGCCGCATTGATTGGCTTACGATAGCGGCTGATGGCGGTCGACCAGCCACGGATTCGACTTCACGGCGCTCCAGTTATTGGTAGGGAATTGATGTCGAATGGTCAAAAACTGAACCGACCGGCGGGACATCACGCCGCCTCTCGATGATAATAGCGCAGAAGCCCACCCAATCGCTCGCGGCACCGCACTGGCCCCTCGCGCTGCCGATCCGTCTGCCCGAGGAAACAGCAGGACGTTGCCCTTCCCCTGATGATTCCGCTCGGCATGGAAATGGTCGACATAGTTGCTCAGCGCCCGCCGCAACGAGCGCTCGCCGAAGAGGATCACCTTGGACAGGCACTCCTCCTTGACCGACCTGACCCAGCGCTCCGCATAGGCATTCAGGTTCGGACTGCGCGCCGGCAGCGCGAGCGGTTCGACCCGACCTGATGCAATGATGGCCCGGAACGACCGCGTGAACTTGGTGTCGCGGTCGTGCAGGAGATAGCGACAATCCCGCAGCGCGCCGCAATCGTCCATGGTCGCGTTCCGAGCGATTTGCTTCATCCACGCCTCATTGGGATGAACGGTGATCCCGGCGATGTACACCCGGCGGCTCTCGAGGTGGATGAAGAACAGCACGTAGTAGGTCACCAGCCCGCGCAGCGTCAGTACCTCTGCGGTGAAGAAGTCGGTCCCCGCCAACAGCGCCACGTGGGTCCGAATGAAGGCGGCCCACGTGGTCGTGCGCTTGCGCTCCGGCGCCGGCGGCAGACCGTGGCGCCGCAAGAACATTGCCAACCGTTTGATCGGAAATCTCGTACCCCAGATTGGCCAGCGCCCCCGCAATCCGGTCATAGCCCCAGTCCCGGTTCTCGCTGGCCATGCGAATGATCAGCTGCTCGACCTCTCGCTTGATCCGCGGTCTGCCCGGGCCTCGACGCGCCTTCGAGCCATCGAACTTGCGGGCGACAAGCTTGCGATACCAGCCCAGGATGGTGTCCGGCCGGGCTATGGTCGCGACGTCGGCGAGAACCTTGCGGCCCAGCCGATGACCGATCTCGCCGAGCACGCCTCGCTCGGCGTCCGAAAGCTTCAGCCGACCATTCAGCTGCGCCTTGAGGATGCGGTTCTCGGCGGCCAGATATTCGTTCCGCGCCAGCAGCTCCTGGTCCACCGTCCCCGTCACGTAGGCCAGGATGCGCGCCCAATCCATAACCGCCCCTGCCCTACACCGGCCCTCGGCGACGGCATTCATGGGCCGTCCGCAAAATTGTACTGAGCCGCCTCAGGAACTGCTATCCGACGCCGCCTAACCGAGCTGGTTTGTCGGCCGTTTGATGCGACCCTACGAGTTCCGGACCGCATGCATTTGCGAACCGCCCAGCGTAGGCCCGATTTCAGGCAAGTCGCTGCGAAGCCACGTGTAGACCAAGATCCTCGCCAACCTCACCCTGATCCCGGCGACGGAGTGGCATCGGCTGGGATAGAACAGTTTCGATAGCGTTAGATCGTTCGCTGTCTACGTTCCGGTGTCATCGCGCGCGGGTGAAATCCCGCGCTGAAGCCGAAGGACCTTTCCTGCAGTCTCAAAGGTCCTCGCTGACCTCCGCGAAACAGGGTTTTTCGTAACTCCAGCTCGTGCGACGTCAGCCCCTGACCGAACCGGCCGTCAGTCCGGCGACGTAGTGCTCGACGAAGAACGAATAGATGATCGCCACGGGGATCGAGCCGAGCAGGGCGGCCGCCATCAGCTGGCCCCAGTAGAACACGTCGCCGCGCACCAGCTCGGCGATGGCGCCGACCGGCACCGTGCGCACCTCGGTCTTGGTCAGGAAGATCAGCGCGTAGAGGAACTCGTTCTGCGCCAGGGTGAAGGCGAAGATCCCGGCCGAGATGAAGCCCGGGCCGCACAGCGGCAGCACGATCTTGACCAGGGTCTGCAGCCGGCTGGCGCCGTCGATGCGGGCGGCGTCCTCGAGCTCGATCGGCACGGTGCGGAAATAGCCCATCAGCAGCCAGGCGCAGAACGGGATCAGCAGGGTCGGGTAGGTCAGGATCACCGAGGTCAGCGTATCGCCGAGGCCGAGCCGGTTGATCAGGTCGGCCAGCGGCACGAACAGCAGCGGCTGCGGCACCAGGTAGGTCGCGGCGATGGCGAAGGAAACCATCGTCGCGCCGGCGAAGCGCATGCGCGCCAGCGGATAGGCCAGCATGGCGCCGAACACCAGCGAGATCGCCGTCGACGTCACCGCCACCAGGAAGGTGTTCCAGGTCCACAGCAGGAAGCTGGTTTCGGTGATCAGGTCGACGTAGTGCTTGAGCGTCGGGTGATGCACGATCAGCGGCATGACCTTGCGGCTGTAGAGCTCCTGGTTCGATTTCAGCGAGGTGATCGCCATCCAGTAGAACGGGAACAGCGCGAACACCAACGACACGCCGAGCGGCAGCCACAGCGTCAGCAGGCGCACCCGCCAGCCGCGGCGGTCGACCGTCATGACGTGCCTCGACTCGCCTCATGAGCGCGGCTCTGAGGAGCGCGTATCGGCGTTCTTGGCCGACGGAGCGCGCCATCCTCGTGGCGCTTCTTCGTGGATCACGCAGCCCATGAGCGCCGCGTGAGGTGGCGCGTCCCAGCGATGATCATGACTTGGCCGGGCGCATGTAGATCGCCATGGCGAGGATGATCAGCGCCAGCGGCGGCACCATGGAGAGCGCGATCGACGCGCCCTGGCCGAACTGGCCGGCGCCCATGGCGATGTCGAAGGCATAGGTGGCGAAGACATGGGTGGCGTTGGCCGGCCCGCCGCGGGTCAGCACGTAGATCAGCTGGAAGTCGGCGAAGGTGAAGATCACCGAGAACATGGTGACGATGAAGATGATCGGCTTCAGCAGCGGCAGGGTGACGTAGCGGAAGCGGCCCCAGCGGCCGGCGCCGTCGATGGTCGCCGCCTCGTAGAGCTCGGGCGAGATGGTCTGCAGGCCGGCCAGCAGGGTGATGGCGTAGAACGGCAGGCCGCGCCAGGTGTTGACCATGATCAGCGAGAACATCGCCAGGTACGGGTTGCCGAGCCAGCTCGGGCCGGGATTGGCGATGCCGGTCGCCATCAGCGCCCAGTTGATCACGCTGAAGGCGGGATCGAGGATCCACTGCCAGGCGATGGTCGACAGCACGGTCGGCACGATGAACGGCAGCAGCAGCAGCGCGCGCGTCAGGTTCTTGAAGCGGAAGTCCTGGTTCATCACCAGGGCGAGCCCCAGGCCGCCCACCATCTTCAGGAGCGTCGCGCGCGATGGTGTAGACGAAGGTGTTGACCACGACCTGCCGGAACACCGGGTCGTGCCAATCGGCGATGAAATTGTCGAGGCCGACGAACACGCCCGGCTTGGCCACCGGCCGGTCCTGCAGGCTGATCCAGATGCCGTAGAAGAAGGGATAGCCGACCAGCGCGACCAGGAAGGCGACCGGCAGCGCCACCATCAGCCAGCTGAAGACGCCTTCGCGCTCCAGCCAGCGTCCGAACGAGAACGCGGGGCGCCGGCGCACCGCCGCCGGCGCGAGGACTGCCGTCATCCGCCTACGTCGCTCTGTAGATCTGCTTGAGCTGCCCCTGGGCGTCGGCGATCACCTCCTTGGTCGACTTGCCGGCGCAGGCCTGGCGAACATGTCGATGACGACGAACTTCGCGATGGTCTCCGACTGCGCCCGGCTGAGCGGCGCCGGCCAGCCCGGCAGATGCGCGGTCTTGAGCGCGTCGCGGTAGGGCAGGTTGCGCGGCTCGACCTTCCACATCGGCGCGTCGTCATAGGCGTGCAGGAACGGCTGGTAGTAGGTGACCGCGATGTCGTACCAGGGGCCGGCCTGCTTGGGCGCCATCAGCCAGCGCAGGAAGTCCTTGGCCGCCTTCTGGTCCTTGGTGTGCGCGAAGATCGAATGGCACAGCGGGTTCAGCATGTGGAAGCGACCCTTCGGCCCCTTGCGGATTCTCCGACTGGTCGATCACCTTGGCCATGTCCGGAAAGTCCTTCTTGGCCGCCCACAGGATCGATTCGGCGTTGTTGGTGCAGGAGATCTGCTCCGACAGGAACGCCTTGTTGTTGTTGACGTCGGTCCAGCCCAGGCAGTCCTCGAACATGGTCTCCTTGAAGAACTTGCGGCAGAAGTCGATCGCCCGCGCGGTCTCGTCGGAATCGATGACGATGGTCTTGCCGTCGGCCTCGACCTCGCGGCCGCCGTACGACCACAGCAGCGGATAGAGCCAGCCGTGATTGTCGCCGAAGCCGTGGCCCAGCTCGAAGCCGAACGGATGGCCCGCCTTCTTGAGCTTGATGCCGGCCTCCAGCAGCTCGTCCCAGGTGTCGGGGAACTTGTCGTAGCCGGCCTGCTTGAACCAGTCGGTGCGCCAGTTCATCAGCTGGCCGATGTTGCCGAACAGGATGGCCTTCCACTTGCCGTTGACCACCACCGCTTCCTGCGCCGATTCGTACCAGCCGCCGCTTTCCTTGCCGATCTCGACGGCGATGTCGCTCACGTCGACGAACTTGTCGTCGAACAGGAAGGCCCAGTTGAAGCCGATCGCCGTCATGTCGGGGCCGCTGCCGTTTTCCGCCGCCGTGGTGACGCGGGTCTGCAGGCTGCCGACGCTCACCACCTCGTAGTTGACCTTGATGCCGGTCGCCTTCTCGTAGGCGCTCGCCAGCTGGTTCTTGAAGAAGGCGTCGTAGGGCGGCACGAACGAGCTCTCGTGCATCATCGTGAGGCTCTTCGTCTGCGGCCCGGGCGGCGGCCGGGCCGAGCAGCGTGCCGGCGGCGCCGAGCGCGCTAAGCTTGAGGACGTCTCGCCGAGACTGACGCGAAGAAGCGACCATTCCCACGCCTCCCTTTTGCTTTTTGCTGGCGAAGCATAGCCGAGGCCCACGGACGTCCACCACCTCGAGTGGCTCGCCCAGCCGCTCGGGGCCGGCACTGGCGGGCAGCCGAGCCATGCCGGCTTGAGCCGGCGTGCCAGCGAAAGATTGAAGGCCGTAATGCGGTCGATCGACGGGACGTCCGCCCTCCTCCATCTCACCGGCTCGCAGGCGCCCGCGCGAAGTAGGCCTTCGTCTCGCACCTTGCCTGCCGCCCGGCAGGGTACGGGCGCCCTGCTCGTCGGCGCCATGACCGCTGTTGGCGACCACGGTGGCAGCGGCCGCCGGTGATGGCGCAGTGGCGCGCCCGCCGGCGTTGTAGCGCCCCGTCACGCTGCGCGCCGCCCGCGCGGGCATTCGCCGCGCAACATCGCCCATTCCTCGCACTGGTAGTTGTCCGGCGAAGATGCAGGGCCGTATTGCGCCGCATCGAGGGCGGCGCGTTCGATGCGGAGCGTGCCGCACTTTCTCGATGCACCGCACGGAAGCGGGATTGGCGAGCTGCGGCGCCGGCGGCGCCTCTGCCCTTGGGCGGACGCCGCGCCGCGTGCGCCACCAGGCCGCAGGCGGCGATGACCAAAGCGATGGATGCTCTCGACATCAGCGCGCTGTGCAGCCGCGCCATCGCTGCGATCAGTCATGGTGCGGTCCTCCTGTCTGACGATGCAGCGAAACCCGACGTGGCTGGTCGAGGTGTCGACCGGCTCGGCATGGCGCGCCGCGGGGCGATAGCGCCGGCAATAGTTGGGCGCGCAGAGGTGCGAGCCGCCCTTCAGCACCTTGCGCGGGATGCGGATGGCGGGCTGGCGCGGATCGTAGCTCGCTTCCATCGCGGCGCCGCGCGGGTTCTCCGGCACGCAGCAGGCCTTGGGCGCGTCGGCGGTGTGCCTGGTCGAATACCAGTCGGTCGTCCATTCCCAGACATTGCCGATCATGTCGTGCGACGCCGTAGCCGTTGGCCGGGAAGGCGCGCACCGGCGAAGTGCGGGCCCAGCCGTCGGTCGCTCGGTTCTCGTGCGGGAAGTTGCCCTGCCAGGTGTTGGCCATGTGCCTGCCGCCCGGCGTGAATTCCTCGCCCCAGGCGAACTCCGCGCCGTCGAGGCCGCCGCGCGCGGCGAACTCCCACTCGGCCTCGGTCGGCAGTTCCTTGCCGGCCCATTTGGCGTAGGCCTCGGCATCCGCGATAGGCGATCTGCACCACCGGATGGTCGTCGAGCCCGCCGATGTGGCTGCCCTTGCCGTAGGGCCGCCGCCAGGTGGCGCCGAAGGTGAAGCGCCACCACTGGCTCCAGTCGCCGAGGTCCGACCGGCTTCTGTCGGCGGCGTGAAGACCAGACCGCCCGCCTTCAGCATGTGCGGCAGGGCGCCGGGATAGTCCTTCGGGATCGGGCGCGATCTCGGCCCAGGTGACGTAGCCGGTCGCCTCGCACGAACCTGCGGAACTGCGCGTTGGTGACGGGCGTCGGGTCGATCCAGAAGCCGTCGACCGTGACGCGATGGACCGGCGCTTCCTCCGGATAGTGGCGATCCGAGCCCATGCGGAACGTGCCGCCGGGGATCAGATCAGCGATCGGCGCCGGCGCGTGAGGCGTCGACGGCATGGCGGTGGCGTCGATCGCGACTCTAGTTCACGCCCTCCGGCGGCCGACGTCAGCTTGTCGCAGCACGCCCTGCAGGTTGAACGAGCCCGGCTTCTGGCGCGGCGGGAACTCGGCCAGGGTCTGGATGTAGCGGCTGACGAAGGCCTGCGCCGGCACCAGCAGGAAGACGCGGTCGATGCGCCAGCGGCCGTAGCCCATGCCCTCCTTGTCGGCGCGCTCGAACGGATCGGCCCTGAGGTCGAACAGCTTCGGCACGCGCAGCGTCACCATCGGGTCCTGCCAGACGTCGAAGCCGTGGCTGCGCTGCTCCATGAAGGCGAGCTTCCACTTGTCGTAGCGCAGGCCGGCCAGCCCGCCGTCGTCGGTCCAGTAGAAGAACTCCTTGCGCGCGCTGCCGGTGCCGTTCTTCAGCAGCTCGCGCTGGTCGTAGCCGTCGAGATGGACCTTGAAGGTCTTGTCGCCGAACGTGGCGCCCTGCATCAGCTTGGCCTTGCAGGTCGGTCTCGCCGACGGCGCCCAGCAGGGTCTGCATCCAGTCCTCGGCCGAGAAGACCTCGTTGATCTCGGTGCCCGGCTTCACCAGGCCGGGCCAGCGCACCATCGCCGGCACGCGATAGCCGCCCTCCCAGTTGGTGTTCTTCTCGCCGCGGAACGGCGTGGTGCCGCCGTCCGGCCAGCTCATGACCTCGGCGCCGTTGTCGGTGGTGTAGATCACGATGGTGTTGTCGGCGATCCTGAGATCGTCGAGCTTCTTCAGGAGCTGCGCCGACCTGGCCGTCATGCTCGACCATGCCGTCGGCATAGACGCCGAGCCCGGTCTTGCCCTCGGACGCCTTCTTGAGATGGGTCCAGATGTGCATGCGGCTGGAGTTGATCCACACGAAGAACGGCTTCTTGTCGCGGTTGGCGCGGTCGATGAAGTCGAGCGAGGCGGCGAGGAACTCCTCGTCGACCGTCTCCATGCGCTTCTTGGTGAGCGGGCCGGTGTCCTCGCACTTCTGCTTGCCCCACTTGCCGAAGCGCGGATCCTCGCCCGGCGTTTCGGTGGCGCGTGGCGACGCACTTCAGCACGCCGCGCGGGCCGTACGTCGGCCTTGAAGGTCGGGTCCTTCGGATAGTCGACGTTCTCCGGCTCCTCCTCGGCGTTGAGGTGGTAGAGGTTGCCGAAGAACTCGTCGAAGCCGTGCACCGTCGGCAGGAACTCGTTGCGGTCGCCGAGATGGTTCTTGCCGAACTGGCCGGTCGCGTAGCCCTGCGGCTTCAGCAGGTCGGCGATGGTCGGGTCCTTCTCCGACAGGCCTTCCGGCGCGCCGGGCAGGCCGACCTTCGAGCAGGCCGGTGCGGATCGGCGACTGGCCGGTGATGAAGGCGGCGCGGCCCGCCGTGCAGGATTGCTGGCCGTAGTAGTCGGTGAAGATCGCGCCTTCGCGGGCGATGCGGTCGATGTTGGGCGTGCGGTAGCCCATCATGCCGCGGTTGTAGGCGCTGATGTTCCAGTAGCCGATGTCGTCGCCCAAGATGGCGAGAATATTGGAGACTCTGTTACTGGTCTGGGCGCCTGGCGGGTCCGACGCCGCCCGGAAATACCGGCGAGCAGGGCGGCCGCGGACGGCGGTGAGGTGAGGTTTGCCCTTGGTCATTGGCTTTTCTCCCAATCAATGGACGGGATCGAAGGTCGCTCCGGCGGCGATGCCAAACAACGGTCGAGGATGATACGATCTCGAAAGGAAACACCGATCTGGGGTTGTTTGAGTGTCGCCACCATCCGCCGATGCGCAAACGGTCATTGCAGGCGCCAGATGTGCGGTGCGGGCGTCCGCGCTGCATCACTTCGAGGTCGAAGGGATAGATCACTTTCCAATCGTTCTTCATGTCGACAACGTCCACTCCGCGCCGCACCGCCTCGTCCCACGCCTTGTCGAGACGGCCGATCGGGAATTTGCGATCGTAGGCATATTCGCGCGCCGCGTCGGTGGTGGACCAGGCCCATGAAGCGCGCACCGGCGCCTGCGGCGGTCCATTCCAGCATCTGCTGGTCGCCGTCGGAGTTGCCGAAGGCCAAGATCGGCCGCCGGCCGATGAACCGGTTGATGCCGACCGGCTTGCCCGGACCGTCGTCGATGAACTCGACCTTGGGCAGCCTTCACTCAGCACCGGCTTGCCGTCGGCTGCAGCTCGAACTTGGTGACGCCCGACGAGCCGACCACCTGCTCGGGCGGGATGCCGTAGACTTGCTCGGTCCAGGCCGCATGAACTCGATGCCGCCGCCCGAGACGATGAAGGTCTTGAACCCGTTGGCGCGCAGGTAAGGCGAGCAGCTCCGAGCATCGGCTGGTAGACCAGGTCGGTGTAGGGCCGCTTGAAGCGCGGATGGCGCGCCGTGGCGAGCCACTCGAGCACGGCCTGCCTGAACTCCTCGGTGGTCATGGCCGCGTGCGTCGCGGCCATGATCTCGAGCATGCCCTTCTCGCCCATGGCCGCCAGGCGCCATCGCGGTCGTCCGTCGAGCACCGCACTTGAAGGGCTCGAGCGTCCTTCCATTCCGGGATGCTGGGCGCGCCAGCGCCTTGACGCGGTCCATGGCAAAGATCGACCTGGAAGTAGATCGGGCTGCTCGGTCCACAGCGTGCCGTCATTGTCGAAGGCGGCGATGCGCTCGGCCACCGGCACGAAGTCACGACTGCCCGCGTCGGTGACCTTGGGCGACGAAGTCGAGGATCGCCTGCTTTGACGGGACCGTCGTTCCACGACGGCCGAGGATCCGGTTTGCGCGAACGCCGGCGTCGCCCGCAACCAGCCGATCGCAGCGAGACCGGCAATCAATGATCTGCGCTGCATCGCACTCTCCTGCTTCACACCGTCGGATTGAGCCGCCAGATCGCGATAGTTGAGCACGGTGGCGAACGCCACCCAGGCGAGATACGGCGCCATCAGCAGCGCCGCCAGGCGGTCGACGGTGCGGAAGGCCAGCATCGTCACCAGGACGGCGACATCCAGCACGACGATCGTCGCCACCGCCGCGCCGATCTTCTGCAGGCCGAAGAACACCACGCTCCAGCCGAGATTGAGCGCCAGCTGCAGGGCGAACAGCGTCAGCGGCCCGCGCGCGGTGTCGCGGTCGGCGGCGCGCCACACGCGCCACGCCGCGAGGCCCATCAGGATGTAGAGCACGGTCCAGACCGGGCCGAACACCGCGTTGGGCGGAGTGAACGACGGCTTGGCGAGGCCGGCGTACCAGGTCTTCGACGCTGGCCTCGGTCACCGCGCGCTGCCGAGCGCGCCGATGCCGAGGCAGAGCGCCACGAACAGCGACCAGCCCGACGAGGTCGACGAGCGCGGCTGCGGGTCGGCATGGCAGACTCAATGAAGCAGGCTGGCGCCGACATTGATCGTCAGCGCGAGGATGGCGGTGTTGAAGGCGAAGGCCACGACGCCGTGCAGCAGCGTGAGGTGGCGCATGGCAGGCGAAACCGTGGCGACGTCGCCGGTCTGGGCGGCGCAGCCGATGACGAAGGAGTAGTAGAGGAAATCGCGATAATCCGGGCGCGCGATCGCCGGGGAATTTCAGTCCGCCGGGCCCGTCGTCGTCGGGCCGGTAGTAGACGTTGGCGTAGTGGAGCGTGAAGACGACGTGCGTGAACGTCCACGACAGCGACTACCGTCAGACCGGTGATCGACGATGCCGAGCCACAACGAATGCCGCGGCGACGTTCAGGACGGGCAGCTCGAGCGGCGATGCAGACGAAACTCGCCGCCGCGCTGGCGATCACCAGCAGCAGGATGATCCAGTCGCCCTCGTCATACAGCGCGGCGCGGTCGTGACAGTCTATCGATCGTCGAACGCGAGATCATCCAGAGGGTCGAGGACGATATAGAGCGCAGCCGTCAGATCCCAGGCCAGGATGAGGCGCGTCGTCAGCCGCATGGTCGCCGGGCAGCAGCGACAGCACGACCAGGCCCGCCACGGAAGACAGCAGCAGGCGCTGGCGGCCGATGACGAAACGGCTGACCCGCCAATCATGGAAGGAACTTTTGGCCATGCGCTCTCCCTCGCCCCCACTGTGCCATCTCGGCGCGTCAGTGCAATCCGTGTAATCTTGGCGGCGATGCTTTTCGAAGCGATGGATCTCGGCGCCACCTTCGTGTTCGCCATCAGCGGCGCCACGCAGGGCGTGCAGCGGCGGCTCGACCTGTTCGGCGTCGCTGGTGGTCGCCTGGGCAGCGGCGTGGCGGGCGGCCTCGCCCGCGACCTGCTGATCGGCGCCGTGCCGCCGGCCGCCATCGCCGACTGGCGCTATCTGGCGACCGCCGTCGCCGCCGGCCTGGTGGGCTTCTTCGCGTCGGACGTGATCGCGCGGCTGCAGCACGCCGGTGCTGCTGTTCGACGCCGCGGGCCTCTGCCTGTTCGCCGTCACCGGCACCCAGAAGGCCCTGGCCTATGGGGCTCGAGCCCCGTCATGGCGGCGGTCCTGGGCATGATCACCTGCATCGGCGGCGGCGTGGCGCGCGACCTCCTCACACTCCAGGTGCCGACGGTGCTTGCGCGCCGAACTCTATGCCGTGGCCGCCCTGGCCGGCGCCGGCTCGATTTCGCTGGGCTTCGTGGCTGGGCCTGCCGGCCCTGCCCGTTACCCTGTGCAGGCGCCGGGCTCTGCCTCTTTCTGCGCCTTATGTCGATCTATCGGGGCTGGCGTCTGCCCATTGCCAGCCTCGGCAATAAGTCCTCCAAAGAAACTGACTAACTTGCGGCTCAAACAGACGCGCCGATCCGCAGCCGTCGCCCTTGCCGGTCCTGTGGATGAACGCTAAACACACGGCCGTCATTTTGTCGCAAGCCGCGTGGGGGAAAAAGCAGCATGGCGACGAAGAAGAAGGTCAAATCGCCGGCGGCTCGAGCCTGTGCATAAGCCGGCCAACAAGTTGAACGGCAAGGCTATTTCGGCCCGGGCAGCGGCACGCCGGAGGCCCGCGACACCGCGCGCCTGCTGCTCGAGATCGAGGCCATCCACTGCCGGCCCGACAATCCGTACATCTTCACCTCGGGCCGGGCGAGCCCGGTCTATATCGACTGCCGCAAGCTGATCTCCTTCCCCGAGGCGCGCGCCAAGATCATGAACCACGCGCTCAAGGCGATCGAAAAGTCAGATCGGCTGGAACAAGATCGACGTCGTGGCGGGCGGCGAGACTGCCGGCATTCCCTTCGCGGCCTTCCTGGCGGCGCTGGCCAAGAAGCCGATGATCTACGTGCGCAAGCAGCCCAAGGGCTTCGGCCGCATGGCCCAGATCGAGGGCGACCTCAAGCCCGGCAAGCGCGTCCTGCTGGTCGAGGATCTCGCCACCGACGGCGGCAGCAAGCTGGTCTTCATCGAGGCGCTGAAGAAGGCCGAGGCCAAGGTCACCGACTGCTTCGTGATCTTCCACTACGGCATCTTTCCCGCAGAGCATCGAGATGCTGGCGGCCGGCCGGCGTGAAGCTGCATGCGCTCGCCACCTGGTGGGACGCGCTGGAAGCGGCGCAGAAGCACAAGTACTTCGACGAGCGCGGCCTCGTCGAGACGCGCGCCTTCCTCGAGGCGCCGGAGCAATGGTCGGCCAACCACGGCGGCCGCCCGCCCGCGCCGCGGTCGATGCTGGGGCGGTGACAGCAAATTGTCATCCTGAGGCCGAAGGCCGAAGGACCTTTAAGGTCATAGCACGGTCCCTCGCTGCGCTCGGGATGACAGTCTTCGTGTTGCAGCATTTCCTGCCAATGCGACGGTGCGGCGGACATGATCCGCCGCCTGTTTTGATCGCCCTCGCGCTTTCAGCGCTCGCCAACTCCGCCCGCGCCAAGGACGAGCTGGTGCTCGGCATGACGCAGACGCCGGGCACCTGGAATCCGCTGATCAGCTCGATGCTGGCCAAGTCGCTGATCAGCAACATGACGGCGCGGCCGCTGACGGCCTACGACGCCGCCTCGAACCTGGTGTGCCTGGTCTGCACCGAGGTGGCGACCATCGAGAACGGCAAGGCGCGGGTGATCGACCTGCCAGATGACGGAAGGGAGGCGGCAAGAAGGGCATGGAGGTCGACGTCGAGTTGCGCGACATGCGCTGGGGCGACGGCGTGCCGGTCACCGCCAAGGACGTGGCCTTCACCATCGAGGTCGGCAAGCACCCGCTGTCGGGCGTGGCTTCGTCCGAAGGCTACAAGCGGATCCTCAAGTTCGACACCAAGGACGATCGCCATTTCACCATGACGATCGACCGCGTCACCGTTCGACTACAACAGCCTCGCCCTCAGCATCGTGCCGGCTCACATCGAGAAGCCGATCTTCGACGCCAACCCGGCCGAGTACCGCAACAAGACCGCCTACGACACCAACTCGACCAATCCCGGCCTCGCCTTCGGCCCCTACCGCATCGTCGAGATCGTGCCGGGCAGCCGCATTGCGCTCGAGCAGAATCCGACCTGGACGGGCGAGAAGCCGCACTTCAAGCGCATCGTCGTCAAGATCATCGAGAACACCGCGGCGCTCGAGGCCAACCTGCTGTCGGGCAATATCGACTACGCGCTGGGCGAGCTCGGGCTGTCGCTCGACCAGACGCTGGCCTTCGAGAAGCGCCACAAGGACAAGTACAATTTCATCTACAAGCCGGCGCTGATCTACGAGCACATCGACACCATGCTCGACAACAAGCTTCTGGCAGACCGGCGCGTGCGCCAGGCGATCCTGATGGCGATCGACCGCAAGGCGATCTCCGACAAGCTGTTCGAGGGCAAGCAGCCGGTCGCCGACGGCCCGATCAGCCCGCTCGATCCGATGTTCAGCCCCGACACGCGCCACTACGCCTACGATCCGGCGGCGGCGCGCAAGCTCCTCGACGAGGCGGGCTTCGCCGAGATCAAAAACGGCGTGCGCCAGAATGCGCGCGGGCGAGCGCTTCTCCATCGAGATCACCACCACCGCCGGCAACCGCGTGCGCGAGCTGGTGGCGCAGGTCATCCAGAGCCAGCTCGCGCCAGGTCGGCATCGAGCTTGCGCATCAAGGCCGAGCCGCCGCGCATCTTCTCCGAGGCGCTGAACCGGCGGCAGTTCACCGGGCTCGCCATGTATGCCTGGGTGCAGCAGCCGCAGGGCGTGCCGCGCTCGACCCTGCATTCCGAGTGAGATCCCCTCGGCGGCCAGAACGGCTGGAGCGGCCAGAACTATCCGGGCTACCGGAACCCCGAAATGGACAAGGCGCTCGACGCCGCCGAGCGCGAGCTCGATACCGCCAAGCGCCGCGCCCTGTTCGCCGACATCCAGCGCATCCATGCCGACGACCTGCCCGTGCTGCCGCTGTTCTTCCGCGTCGATCCCTTCGTCATCCCCAAGCCGCTCAAGGGCGTGGTGCCGACCGGCCATCTCAACAGCTCGACCCTGTGGATCGAGCAGTGGCGCTGGGAGAACTAGATGGCGCTCGACAAGGTGGCCCTCGACGGCAAGTTCGTGCGGCTCGAGCCGCTCGAGGAGCGCCATCGCGAGCCGCTCCAGCCGGCGGCGCAGCATCCCGAGATCTTCACTTTCTTCACGCCGATGCTGGGCCCGCTCCACGACCCTACTATCGACAATGCGCTCAGGCGCAGCGACGGCAGCCACGAACTCGCCTTCGCCGTGCTGCTCAAGGCCGAGAACCGCCATGTCGGCATGACGCGCTACCTCACCATCGACGAGACGCACAAGAGGCTCGAGATCGGCTCGACCTGGTACGAACCCTCGGTGTGGGGCGGCCCGGTCAATCCCGAATGCAAGCTGCTGCTGATGCGTCATGCCTTCGAGACGCTGAAATTCCATCGCGTCGAGTACAAGACCGACGCGCGCAACGCCCGCAGCCGCGCCGCCATCCTGAAGCTCGGCGCCACCCAGGAAGGCATCTTCCGCAAGCACATGATCATGGCCGACGGCCATGTCCGCGATCTGGTCTACTTCTCGATCGTCGACACCGACTGGCCTGCGGTGAAGGCGGGGTTGGAGAAGCGGCTGGGGGCATGACCCGCTACCTCGCCAGCCGCGCCGTCCAGACCGTCGTCACGCTCGCGCTTGATGAGCTTCGTGGTCTACCTGCTGATCGGCCTGATGCCGGGCGATCCGATCGACATGATGATCGCGGGCGATCCCAAGATGACCAGCGCGGACGCCGCCCGCTTGCGCGCCGTCTACGGCATCGACAAGCCGTTGATCGACCGCTACCTCGCCTGGGCCATCGCAGGCGCTGCAGGGCAATTTCGGCTACTCGCGCTCCTTCAACCAGCCGGTGCTGGCGGTGCTGTGGCCACGGCTCCTCAACACGCTGGTGCTGGCGGGTATCGCCTTCGTGCTGGCGACCGCCATCGCGCTGCCGCTCGGCATCTGGGCCGCCAACCGGCCGCGCAGCCGCGCCGACTACCTGATCAACCTGCTGTGCTTCGCCGGCATCTCCGCGCCGCCCTTCTGGCTCGCGCTGCTGCTGATCACCCTGTTCGCGGTGGCGCTGGGCTGGCTGCCGGCCGGCGGCATGGCCGATATCAGGCCAGGCACGCCCTCGGCCGACCGCGCTCGGCGAGCAGCTCGCGCCATCTGGCGCTGCCCGTCGTCACGCTCACCCTGGTGCAGCTCGGCGCCTACACGCGCTTCATGCGCGGCGCCATGATCGAGGTGCTGCGCCAGGACTACGTGCGCACCGCCCGCGCCAAGGGCGCGCCGAGAGCCGCGTGCTGTGGGGCCATGCCTTCGCCAATGCGCTGGCGCCGGTGCTGACCATCCTCGCCCTCTCGTTCGGCGGTCTGTTCTCGGGCGCGCTGATCACCGAGACGATGTTCGCCTGGCCGGGCATGGGCAAGGCGATCTACCAGGCGATCCTCGACAACGACTACAACCTCGCCCTGGTCGGGCTGCTGGTCGCGACCTTCGCCACCATCGTCGGCAACCTGCTGGCCGACCTCGCCTATGCCTGGGTCGACCCGCGCGTGTCGATCGACGGGCAACGCATGAACGACGAGCCGCGAGCCCACGGCCGCCTGCGTGTGGACGCGGCTGACTGCGCCATCGGCTGGCGCAGGCGTCGCTGGTGTTCCTGGCCGTCCTGCTCGTGCTGTCGCTGGCCGCGCCCTTGATCGCCGATCTGCGCGGCGTCGATCCCACCGCGACCGACCTCTTCCGCCGCTTCGAGCCGCCCTCGGCCGAGCATTGGCTGGGCACCGACGATCTCGGCCGCGACCTCTTTCCAGCGCCTGCTCGACGGCGGACGCGTGTCGCTGCTGGTCGGCATCTCGGGCGCGCTCCTGTCGGCGATCCTGGGCGCCGTCGATCGGCGTCGTCGGCGGGCTATCTCGGCGGCCGGCTCGACAGCGTGCTGATGCGCCTCACCGACGGCGTGATCGCCCTGCCGCTGCTGCCGCTCCTGATCGTGCTGGCCGCCATCGATCCGCGAAAGATCGGCATCCCGGCCGAGATCGCCCAGTCGGAGACCTTCTCGCTCTACCGCATCGTCGTCATCGTGGCGCTGACCGGCTGGACGACGGTGGCGCGGCTGGTGCGCGCCGAGACGCTGTCGCTCAAGGCGCGCGACTTCACCCGCGCGGCGCAGGCGCTGGGCGCGCGGCCGATGCGCATCATGTTCCGCCACATCCTGCCCAACGCCGCGGGCTCGCTGGTGGTCGCCACCACCATGTCGATCGGCACGCTCATCCTGCTCGAATCGACGCTGTCGTTCCTCGGCCTCGGCACCCAGCCGCCGGCCGCGAGCTGGGGCAACATGCTGACCGGCGCACAGGAGCTGCTGCAGCAGGCGCCGGTCCTGGCGCTGTGGCCCGGCCTGCTGATCTTCCTCACCGTGATCGCCTTCAATTTCGTCGGCGACGGCCTGCAGGACGCGCTCGATCCCGCGCAGCGAGAGGCGCTAGGGTCGTCCGGGGGAGCGATCGCCGGCGTATGACGTACAGTTTCCAGTTCCGCGACGTCTTCGCCGCGTGGGAGTTCCTGCTCGACGGCCTGATCCTCGACCCTCGAGCTTTCGCTGTTCACCGATGGCGGTAGGACTGGTGATCGGCGTCGCCGGCGCCGCGGCGCGGGTCTACGGGCCGCCGTGGCTCAGCCGGCCCGTCGCGGTCTATGTCGAGGCGATCCGCAACACGCCGCTGATCGTCCAGCTCTTCCTGATCTTCTTCGGCCTGCCCAGTGCCGGGCCTCAAGTTCGACGCCAACACCGCGGCCTTCGTCGCGCTGTCGATCAATCTCGGCGCCTATTCCATCGAGATCATCCGGGCCGGACTGGAGGCGATCCCGCGCTCGCAGATCGAGGCCGGCCAGTCGCTCGGCCTCTCGGGCGTCCAGGTCTTCCGCTACGTCATCGTCTTTCCGGCGCTCAAGCTGATGTACCCGGCGCTCGCCAGCCAGTTCGTGCTGCTGATGCTGGCGACCAGCGTGGTGTCGCAGATCTCGGCGCAGGACCTGTTCCACGCCGCCTCGATCATCCAGTCGCGCACCTTCCGCGACTTCGAGGTCTACATCGTCGGTGGCCGCGGCCTACCTCGCGCTGGCCATGATCTTCCGCCTGCTGTTCGCCGGCCTCTACCAGCTCGTGTTCGCCCGCCGATGATACGCCGATGATCCGCGAGCTTCCTTCATCGACGTGCTCTACCTGATCGCGGCCACGCGCTGGACGCTGGCGCTGACCGCCATCGCCTTCGCAGGCGGCGGCCTGGTCGGCCTCGCGATCGCGCTGCTGCGCGTCTCGCCGCTCGCCGCCGCTGCGCTGGCTGGGCGCGATCTACGTCCATGGTCGTGCAGGGCACGCCGCTGCTCGCCTGGCTGTTCGTGTTCTTCTTCGGCTTCTCGATCTTCGGCATCACCGTCTCGCCCTGGATCGCCGCCGCCGCGTCCTACTCGATCTATGCCGGCGCCTTCCTGGGCGAGATCTGGCGCGGCTGCCTGCAAGCGATCCCGCGCACCCAGTGGGAGGCCGGCGCCTCGCTCGGCCTCGGCTTCGCCCAGCAGCTGCGCTACATCATCGTGCCGCAGGCGCTGCGGCTCGCCATTCCGCCGACCGTCGGCTTCCTGGTCCAGCTCATCAAGAACACCTCGCTCGCCGCCGTCATCGGCTTCATCGAGCTGACCCGCGAGGGCCAGCTCACCACCGCCACCACCTTCCGTCCCTTCACCGTCTACCTGATCGTCGCCGCCATCTACTTCGCGCTCTGCTTCCCGCTGACGCAGTGGAGCCGGCGGCTCGAGCGGAGGCTCCATGTCGCTCGTTGAACTCATAGACGTCGTCAAGCGCTACGGCCAGCACACGGTGCTGAACGGCGTGTCGCTCAACGTCGAGAAAGGCGAGATCATCGCCATCATCGGCCGCTCGGGCTCGGGCAAGAGCACCCTGCTGCGCTGCGTCAACGGGCTGGAGCCGATCCAGGGCGGCACCGTGGCGTTCGACGGCACCGTCGTGAACGATCCGCGCCACCGACCTGCGCAAGCTGCGCCAGCATGTCGGCATCGTGTTCCAGAGCTTCAACCTCTTCCCCACCTCAGCGTCGAGAAGAACATCACGCTCGCGCCCAAGGTCGTGAAGGGCATGCCGCCGGCCGAGGCGCGCCGGCTCGCCGAGGCGGTGCTGCGCAAGGTCGGGCTCGCCGAGAAGATCGACGCCTATCCCGACCAGCTCTCGGGCGGCCAGCAGCAGCGCGTGGCGATCGCCCGCTCGCTCGCCATGTCAGCCGCAGCTGATGCTGTTCGACGAGATCACCTCGGCGCTCGACCCCGAGCTGGTCGGCGAGGTGCTGAAGGTGCTGGAGGAGATGGCGCGCGACGGCATGACCATGATGCTGGTGACGCACGAGATCGGCTTTGCCCGCAAGGTCGCCGACCGCGTCGTCTTCATGCACGAGGGCAGGATCTGGGAGGAAGGCCCGCCGCCGCGACGCTGGCCCAGCCGCGCACGCCGGAGCTGGAGACGTTTTTTAAGTGCGGTCTTGCACCAGCTCCTTCGGCGACCCAGCTCCGCGCCTCGCCGGCATAGATTGCGCCGGGATTGCCGCGCACCGTGGTGCGCCACATCATGCCGCTGCTCGCGTGTCGGCGTCGTACCAGGTCGCGGCGTGGACCAGGCAGCGATTGTCCCAGACCAGCATGTCGCCGACTGCGTCCATTCGTGGACATAGACGAACTCACGGCCGCGTCAGATGCGTCATCAGCGCGTCGAGCAGCGCCGGCGCCCTCGCCGTGAGGGCCAGGCTCGAGGCCGACGAAGGGTCCGTCGTAGCCAGTCCATCTGGCCCGATCTCGCAAAGATAGAGCGCGCGGCTGGCCGGTCACTGGATGGGTGCGCACGACCGGCTGGCGCTGCGAGCGCTGCATGCGGCGGCTGGTCGGGCGGCGTGTAGCCCGACACCACGGCCTGCGCGCGAGCGGCCGGTGCCGGGCTGGGC
>ERZ1370068.3193-contig-2310_pt1 | contig 19730 bp, 26 predicted proteins | sample MGYA00561227_ERZ1370068 | MGnify/ENA primary metagenome ERZ1370068 (study PRJEB38410, sample SAMEA6850437) | metagenome | study: Metagenomic assessment of the ecological functions of the soil: analysis of the soil microbiota associated with the...
GGTAGCCGCCGCTTCGTTCAGTTACATTATTGCTGATTCAGTTCGACGCGCGCAGCTTCGTCGAGGTGCGTGCTCTGCGTCCGCTGCCGCCGCTGGACGAGGCGACGCGGGCGGAGATCCTGCGGCGCGCGGCGGTCCACGACCTCTCGCGGGAGCGGCTGCCGGCCGAGCGCGTTCGAGTTCTCCGGGTTCGTCGTCGTGCGGGCGACGGACGTGACGGACCAGGAGGTACTGTCCGCGATCGAGCGGGACCTGATCGACAGAGGAATCGATCGTCTCGAGCCGATCGATTCCAGGAGCTCGAGGACAAGCTGCGGACGCTCCTCCGGCGGCCGGCTGCGCCTCGGCCTGGCCGCGTTCCACGACGGGCGCGTCTTTGTCCTGAACTACAACTGCGAGATGGAGCACGGCTGCATCTTACGCGGACACCGAGCATCTCCGGATGAGCGATTTCCTCGGGTCCGTCCACGAGCGCGCGGTCACCCAGGGCCGGCCCCTCGTCGTGGACGATCTCATCGACGACCCGCGGCGGACCGCGTACGAGGACTCAATCCTCGCGAAGGGGGTCCGGAACATCCTGGTGCTCCGCTGCACTACCAGGACAAGGCCATCGCGCACGCTCGAGCTGACCTCGACCAACGCGGGCTGATCTCTGGCCCGGTGAGCCTGATCAAGCTCCGCGAGGTGCTGCCCCTCTTCTCGATGGCGGTGCGGCGCAGCCTCGACGAGCTCGAGGCCCGCGTGCAGGCGGTCATCAAGGAGAAGTGCACGTCCATCCATCCCTCGGTCGAGTGGCGGTTCCGGCGCGCCGTGCTCGACCAGCATCGAGGACCACGAGGCGAGGAGAGCCGCCGAGCTCGAGCCGATCGCTCTTCCGGGACGTGCACCCGCTCTGCACGCGGCGACGGACATCCGCGGGTCGTCCGTCCAGCGGAACCTCGCGGTGCAGGCGGACCTGGGCGTGCATCTCCGCCTCGCCCTCGCGGTCGTCGAGGCCGCGCGCGCGATCCGGCCGCTCCCGGTGCTGGACGAGATCGGCTACCGCATCGAGCGGCACGCCCGTCAGATCGAGCACGTGATGTCCTCGGGTGACGAGGTGACGGTGCTCGCGTTCCTCCGCCAGCATGTCGAGCCGCTGTTCGAGCAGGTGGTCGACTTCGGGCCGGCAGGTCCGGGACGACGCTCGGCGCGTACCGGGCGGCCTCGACCCCGACCTCGGCACCGTGCTACCGGCAGCGCCGGGACTACGAAGAGAGCATGACGCTCGTCAGCGACACCATCTCCTCGTACCTCGACGCCGAGGAAGAGCTGGCGCAGGGGATGTTTCCGCACTACTTCAGAGCGTCAGCGGACCGACGGGGTCGACCACACGATCTACATCGGCGGGAGCCTCGTCGAGGATGGCCGGTTCGACGGAGCTGTACCTCCGGAACCTCCGCCTGTGGCAGCTGATGGTCACCTGCGGGATCGCGCGTCGGACCGAGGCCGTCCTGCCTCGCCTGACGGTGCCGCTCGTCACGACGCACCTGGTGCTCGCCCACCACACGCCGCTGTCGATCCGATTCCGGTTCGACGAGCGACGCTTCGACGTGGACGGTGCCTACAACGTCCGCTACGAGGGTCATCAAGAAGCGGATCGACAAGGCGCTGGTGCAGGGGACCCGTGAGCGGGTGACACACAGCCGCGCAGCTGGCCATCGTGTACTCGCAGCCGGCCGAGGCGGTGGAGTACCGCGCGTACCTCGAGTACCTGGGGGCGCGGGGCTACGTGACCGGCGAGGTCGAGGAGCTCGCGCTCGAGGAGCTCCAGGGCGTCAAGGGGCTGCGCGCGCTCCGGGTCGCGATCGACGTGTCGACGCCGGCCGCCGAGGTCGGCAGGGGCTGCGGGAGGCGGGCATCTCCGCGTCGGCTCGGCCGCTGGCGCTACCGCGAAGCGACGCGCCGACGGCCGCCTGTCGACTGTCGCCTCGGACTGATCGCGCGAGCTGGCTCGGTCGCACGGGGACCCGGTCGCCCCACCAGGACTGTCCGCGCGTTATTTCACGTGGTGTTGGACGAAGCAGAGCTGGGCGGCCGCAGGCGGCCGTCCATGCGGAGGAAAGCGCACCCCTGACCTTTCGCCGCCGGGCGGCGCGACCGTCGAAAGACTGGCGATGCTTCCTCGTGAGCCGGTAGCGCCCGGCTTCAGTCGACGATGAAGAGGCGCGCGCCGGTCCGGGTGGACGACCGGTGCGCCTCGTGGCCGTCCGCGACCTGGTCAGCTGGTCCCCGGCCGGAAGCAGGAAGCGCCGGCCGTCATCGAGCTCGGTCTCGAGCTCCCCTCCAGCACCAGCAGGACGTGGCCCTTCCGGCACCAGTGGTCCGCCCGGTAACCGGGGAGTACTCGACCATCCGCACCCGGATCCCGCCGACCTCGCGGGTTCGCCAGGTGGCCGCGCCGGTCTCGCCCGCGTGATGCGTCGGCGCGATGCCGGCCCAGTCGGTCGTGTCGAACGGGATCGAATCCATCCTCACGGCCGCCCCCTCCGGCGGACGGCCGCGAGAGATGGGACGCCAGTGTCACCCGAGCAGCGACTTGATGGCGGCGACGATTTCTTCCTTGTTGGGAATCGTCGCGCGCTCGAGATTGTCGTTGTAGGGCATCGGGACGGCGCGGGCGGCGACGCGGGCGATCGGAGCGTCCAGCTCGTCCAGCGCCTGCTCGCAGACCATGGCGGCGACCTCGGCGCCGAAGCCTCCGCGCTTGACCGCCTCGTGCGCGATGACGAGCCGGTGCGTCTTGCCGACGGATTCGAGGATCGTCGTCTCGTCGAGGGGGCGCCAGCGTCCGGGGTCGATGACCTCGACGCTCACCCCCTCGCTTCTCGAGATCCGCCGGCCGCCTGGAGCGCGCGGGCGACCATGGCCTGGGTCGCGACCACCGTGACGTCCCGGCCGGCGCGCTTGATGTCGGCCTTGCCGATCGGGATCGCGTACGGCTCCTCCGGCACCTCTCCCTTGATGGGGTAGAGCGCCTTGTGCTCGAGGAAGATGACCGGGTTGTCGTCGCGGATCGCCGCCGTGAGCAGCCCCTTGGCGTCATACGCCGTCGAGGGGCGATCACGACCAGCCCGGGACGTGGGTGAACCACGCCTCGAGGCTCTGCGAGTGCTGCGCCGCCAGGCGGATGCCGCCGCCCTGGGGGCCCCGGATCACGAGCGGCACGGTGGGCGTCCCCCCAGCATGTAGCGGAACTTCGCCGCCTGGTTCACGACCTGGTCCATCGTCATCGCGATGAAGTCCCAGATCTGGATCTCCACCACCGGGCGCAGGCCGGACACCGCCGCGCCGACGCCGGCCCCGACGAAGGTCGCCTCCGAGATGGGCGTGTCGCGCACGCCGATGCTCGCCGAAGCGGTCACGGAGCCCCTTGGTGACCTGGAAGATCCCGCCGATCAGCCCGACGTCCTCGCCCATGACGAAGACGCGCGGAGTCCCGGGCCATCTCCTGGTGGAGCGCCTCGTTGAGGGCCTCGTTGATCGCGAGCTGCCGGGTGCCCCGCGCCTTCGGCTCCTCCCACGGCGCGTGGGGCGTAGACCGACGCTTCCATCATCTCCACGGTCGGCTCCGGGCTGCGCCGTTCCGAAGCGCACGGCCTCGTCGAGCGCGAGCTCGACCGCCTGCTCGAGCTCCTTGAGCCGCATCGGCGTCAGGGCCTTCTTGTCGACCACCGTGTGACCGAAGCGCACGATGGGGTCGCGCTCGATCCACTCCCGCTCCTCCTCCTTGGTCCGGTAGTCGGGGAGGTTGGCGCGCATGCTGTGGCCGCCCCACCGGTAGGTCACCGCCTCGACGAAGGTCGGGCCGCTCGCCGCGCGCGCGCCCGCGCCACGGCCTCCTTGACGGCCTCGTACACCGCGAGCACGTCGTTGCCGTCCACCCGCGCGTGCGGCATGTCGTAGCCGGACGCGCGCTTCGGCGATCTCGCCGGCCGTCGTGCGCTTCGTGTCGGTGGAGAGGGCGTACTCGTTGTTCTCGCAGAGGAAGATGAAGGGGAGCTTCCAGACGGAGGCGAGGTTCATGGTCTCGTGGACGACGCCCTGGTTGGCGCCGCCGTCCCCGAAGAACGTGAGCGCCACCCGGTCGGTGCCCTGGATCTTCGCGGCGAGCGAGGCCCCGGCGCCGATCGGCACGCCCGCGGCGACGATGCCGTTGCACCCGAGGATGTTCAGGTCGAGCGCCGCGATGTGCATCGAACCGCCAAGGCCCCGGCAGTACCCGTCCTCGCGCCCCATCAGCTCGGCCATCATCCGGTCCATCCGGGCGCCCTTGGCGATCGTGTGCCCGTGGCCCCGGTGGTTCGAGACGATGAAGTCGTCCTCGCGCAGGTTCGCGCAGGCGCCCGCGGCCACGGCTTCCTGGCCGACGTAGCTGTGGGCGGTGCCCTTCACGATGCCCTGCAGGAAGAGCTCGGCGACCTTCTCGTCGAATCGCCGGATCTTCACCATCGTGCTGTAGAGACTCTCGCAGAACTCTCCCGTGAGCTTCATGGCGGCATCCTCTCGCGCGGGCTTGAGATGGGACCCTGGCGCGGGGTCTGGCGGGCCCGGCGCGGGGGCGGGTTGGGCGTTCCGGTCGGCATGCTCCGGCCATTATACGGAGGACCGGCGCGTCCAGGGCAGGGCGTCGCCGGGCAGGGCTCGGCCGGGCGGCGAGTGGTCGCCGGGAGGGTGCGGACCCGCCCGGGGCCGGAGGTCGCCGAGTCGCGCGGGAGAATTCCGGCGTACAATGCGTGAGCGCACCCATGTCAGGGAACGCCCCGACGTGACATGCGGAACCCTCTGCCTTACGGTGCGCCGAAGCGCGCGCGTCGAGCCCCACCCTCGAGGCGCACGGTCGAATGGCGGTTCCCGGACGGTGCTGGCTGAATGACCTCCACGCTTCACGCAGGAAGGACGGGCCGATGAAACGTTCCCTCACTCTCGCTGCTCTCACTCTCTCCCTCGCGCTCCTGATCGGCGGAACGGTCTCCATCCGCGCTGGCCCAGCCGGCCGGCGGGAAGACGCTGATCATGGCGCTCGACCAGTCGGACGTCAGGACGCTCGATCCGGGCCGGGAGTTCGAGTTCGGCGCGGCCTTCGTCGACCTCAACGTCTACGACACGCTGGTCGCCCACAAGAGCCCGAAGGAGCTGAACACCTACCTGCCCATCCTGGCCACCGAGTGGAAGGTGTCGCCGGACGGCAAGGAGTACACGTTCAAGCTCCGGCCCAACGTGAAGTTCGCCAGCGGCAATCCCTTCACCGCCGAGGACGTGAAGTTCAGCCTGACCCGGCTCAAGAACCTCAAGGGCAACCCGGGCTGGATGATGGACCCGCTGAAGGAGGTCATCGTCATCGATCCGATGACGGTGAAGACCGTCCTCAACGAGTCGTTCGCCGACTGGTTCCCGGTTCTGTCGGGACCGAACGCGGCCATCCTCGACTCGAAGCTCGCGAAGGAGCACGGGGCCAGCGACTCGGCGACCGCCGACAAGGATGACAAGGCCGAGGAGTGGCTGAACCAGAACTCGGCCGGCTCCGGCCCCTTCATCCTCAAGGGCTGGCAGAAGAACAACGTCATCACCATGGAGCGGAACCCGACCTACTGGAAGGGCCCGGCGAAGATCGCGAAGATCGAGGCGCGGGACGTGCCGTCGCCCGCCACCCAGAAGCTCCAGGTCGAGAACGGTGACATCGACGTGGCGCTCAACATCACGCCGGACCTCACCGCCGCCATGAAGGGCAACAAGAACGTCAAGATTCTGATCGGCCAGTCGCTCGACAACATGTACATGGGCGTGACGGTCGACCCCGCGCTCCACCCGGCGCTGGCCAAGAAGGAAGTTCGCCAGGCTCTCCGGCACGCCGTGGACCGCGCCGGCATCATCAAGCTCACGAACGGGCGCGCGGTCATCGGCCCCGCCGTCTATCCGATCGGAGTCCTGGGCCTCGAGACGCAGGCGGACGCCGATCAAGCTGAACCCTGAAGTTCGACGTCAACCTCGCCAAGGAGCTCCTCGCCAAGGCGGGCTTCCTGAACGGCTTCAGTACCCGCTCGAAGTACGGAACGGGCCCTCGCCGGCGGGCATCACCTACGAGTCGGTGGCCCAGAAGGTCCAGTCCGGATCTGAAGAAGATCGGGGTCGAGGTGCAGCTGCGTCCCGCAGGAGTTCTCCGTGATGCTCACGCAGTACCGGGCCAAGAGCGAGATCGCCGTCATCTCGTACAACCAGCCCGACTACATCGGCCCGAGCGACTTCACGGGCCAGATGATCCTCCACACCTCGGGCCCCCGGCTCCGGTGGGACGACCCCAAGGCGAAGGAAATGGCGAAGCAGGCCGACGCCGAGGTCGACGTCGCGAAGAAGCGCTCCACGATGTACAAGGAGACCCTGGCCTACCTCGTCGAGAACGGCCCGTACGTGAACCTCGTCCAGGGCAAGGCCGAGGTCGTGGTGCGCCCGAACATCGAGGGCTACGAGTACCTGCCGCTCGGCGCCGCGCGCATCTACTCGGTGGACAAGAAGTAGCGTCGGGACCGGTCCCGACTTCAGAGGAAGATGGCGCGGGGACCGCAGCGTTGCGGTCCCCGCGTCTTATCAGGCCTATGGCCAAGCACGTTGCGCGACGCCTCGGGTTGATGCTGGTGGCGCTGGCGGGGTGACCCTCATCTCGTTCCTCATCGCCCACGCCGTCCCGTCCGACCCGATCGTGTCGAACCTCGGGCAGATCGCATCCCAGCGGCCCGAGATCGTCCAGGCGTTCAAGGAGAAGTGGGGCTCGACAAGCCGCTCTACGTGCAGTACCTGACGTTTCTCGGGAACCTGACCCGCGGCGATCTGGGCAACTCGATCAATTCGCGGCGGGCCATCACCAGGGACCTCAAGGCGTTCCTGCCGGCGACGATCGAGCTGTCCACCGTCGCCGTCCTCTTCGCGCTCGCGATCGGCGTGCCGCTCGGTGTCGTCGGCCGCCATCCGGCGTGAGACGTGATCGATCACGCGGCGCGCCTCCTGTCGCTCATCGGTGTCTCGCTGCCGATCTTCTGGCTCGCCACGGTCTCCCTCGTCGTCTTCTACGCGACGCTCCACTGGACGGTCGGCCCCAGCCGGCTGGGGCTCCAGATCGACTCGCCGCCCTTCGTCACCGCGGGTTCTTCACGGTGGACAGCCTCCTGGCGGGCGACTATCGGACGTTTCGCGACGCGGTCTCGCACCTGATCCTGCCGGGGCTGGTGCTCGCGAGCTCGGTCATGGGGCTGGTGACGCGCGTGACGCGCGCCTCGATGCTCGACGTGCTCGGCGCAGGACTACGTGCGGACGGCCCGGGCCAGGGGCTGCGGGAGGAGGCCACGATCGCGCGGCACGCGCTGCGGAACGCGCTGATCCCGACGGTGACCGTCCTGGGCCTGGCCTACGGCGGGCTCCTCTCGGGGGCGGTCATGACCGAGACGATCTTCGCCTGGCCCGAGCTGGGCCGCTACGCGTTCCAGTCGGCCGTCACCAACGACTTTCCCGCGATCATGGGCGTGACGTTCGTGATCGGGCTCATGTACACGATGGTGAACTTCGCGGTCGACCTCCTCTCTACGGCTGGCTCGACCCGCAGATCCGGTACTGCTAATGGCGACGGCGTCGGCAACGGGCGCGGTGGCGGTCTGCGGACGGAGCTCTGGGCACCACGGCCGTGGCGCTGTCGCGGAGCGAGGGCCGCCGGGTCTTCCTGCAGCTAGTCCGGAAGCCGATGGTCGTTCTCCGGAGCGCTCGTCATTCTCGGCCTGGGTGGCTGTGTCGCTGGCGGCGCCGCTGCTGTCCTCCGTTCGACCCGACCGAGGTGGACGTCGACAACCGTCTCGGCGCGCCCTCGGCGGAGCACTGGCTCGGCGTCGACGGCCTGGGGCGGGACGTGTTCACCCGCGTCCTCTACGGCGGGCGCGTCTCGCTCCCGGTGGCCGCGGTCGTGGTGGTGCGTGGCGTCGATCTTCGGGACGCTGTACGGCGCGCTCGCCGGGTACTTTGGCGGCTGGTTCGACGAGGTGACCATGCGGATCGTCGACATGGTCCTCGCGTTTCCGGCCCTGATCCTGGCGATGGCGATCGCCGCCGCTCCTGGGTCCGAGCATCGAGAACTCGATGCTGGCCCTGCTGGTCGTCTGGTGGCCGCCGTACGCGCGCCTGGCCCGGGGCCAGGTCCTGGCGCTCCGGGCGCGCGACTTCGTGAGCGCGGCGGCGGCGCTCGGGCTCCGGCGACCGGCGCGATCCTGCTGCGGCACGTGCTGCCCGAACGCGGCCGCGCCCGTCGATCGTCCTCATGGCGATGGATTTCGGCAACGCGATCATCATCACCGCCGCGCTGTCCTTCCTGGGGCTGGGCGCGGTGCCGCCGACGCCGGAGTGGGGCGCCATGGTCGCCGAGGGGCGGGAGCTCACCGCCCAGTGGTGGATCTCGACCTTCCCGGCGTGGCGATCCTCATGGTGGCGCTCGCCGCGAACTTCGTCGGCGACGGCCTCCGGGACGCGATCGACCCGAAGCTTCGCCTGCGCTGACCGCCCGCCCGGCCGCCAATGGCCGGCATCGCCCGCGGATCGTATGGCCGTTGACGGCGGTCGCGCGCCCCGGCCACGCTCGGGCGCATGGTTGCCCCCTCTCTCGCGTTTCTCGGCATCGCCGCGCTGGTCATCGTACGACGCCGGGGCCGGACACGGCCCTGACGATCCGGAATACGCTCTCGGGCGGCCGGCCGGCCGGTCTCGGCACGGCGCTCGGGGTCGCGGCCGGTCAGGCCGTCTGGACGGTGGCCGCGAGCGCGGGTGATCGCCGCGCTGCTCGTCGCGTCCAGCGTCGGCGTTCGCGGGCGCTCGGCGTGGCCGGCGCGGCGTACCTCGCGTGGCTGGGCATCCAGGCGCTGTGGGCCGCCGTCCGGCCCGGTATCGAGGTCCTGCGGGCGGACGACCGCACGGGCCTGTGCGCCGGGTCTTCGCCGGCGGCGGCGTTTCCGGCAGGGGCGTCCGAGCAACCTGGGGAATCCGCAAGATGGCCGTCTCCTTCACGAGCCTCTTGCCGCCGTTCGCGCCGGTGGAGCCGACGCGTTCCTCGCGCTCCTCGCCCTCGGCCTCGCCGTTCTGCGCCATGACGCTGGTCTGGCTGGCCGTTCTACGCGCGCCGCGGTCGTCGCGGGCGGGGACGCTCCTGCGGCGGCTCGGCGTTCGCCGCGTCATCGAGGCGCGTGACGGGGTCGCGCCCTCACGCTGGGCGGGCGTCTCGCGCTCGAGCGCCGCTGATCGATCGGAGCCGCGCGGTCCGCGGCCGGGCCGATCCGTCCCCGCCGACTCGACTCACATTGACCGCGCTCGATCGGCGGGATACGCTCGGGCCCGTGACGGTGCCGGCGTTGTCCGGCCCCGGGCCGGCCGCGTCGGCGCCGCGTGACGAGGGGAGCGCATGCGCCATCGGATCGCGGTGATTCCCGGCGACGGGATCGGCAACGAGGTCGTGCCCGAGGGCCAGCGGGTCCTCGAGGCAGCGGCCAGGACGGTTCGGCTTCGAGCTCGCGTGGACCGAGTTCGACTGGAGCTGCGAGCGCCTCCGCGAAGACCGGGCGGATGATGCCCGAGGACGGGCCTGAGCAGCTGCGCAGGCCTGCGACGCGATCTTCCTCGGCGCGGTCGGCGCTCCGGGCGTGCCCGGACCACGTCTCGCTGTGGGGCCTCTTGATCCCGATCCGCGCGGACCTTCCGCCAGTACGTGAACCTGCGGCCCGGTCCGGCTCCTGAAGGGCGTTCGATCGCCGCTCGCCGACCGGTCGCCCGCCGAGATCGACATGGTCATCGTGCGCGAGAACAACGAGGGCGAGTACTCGGAGATCGGCGGCCGCCTCTACAGGGACACCGACGACGAGCTGGCCGTCCAGCAGGCCGTCTTCACGCGGAAGCGGCTGCGACCGGGTCATGCGCTACGCGTTCGAGCTGGCCCGGAAGCGGCCGCAGGCAGCACGTCACGTCGGCGACCAAGTCGAACGGCATCATCCACAGCATGCCGTACTGGGACGAGCGCTTCGCCGCGATGGCGCAGCGAGTATCCCGACGTCAAGACCGCCCAGTACCACATCGACATCCTCACCGCCCACTTCGTCCAGCATCCCGACTGGTTCGACGTGGTGGTCGGGCTCGAACCTCTTCGGCGACATCCTGTCCGATCTCGGCCCGCGCCATCGCCGGCTCGATCGGGCATGGCGCCGGGCGGCAACATCAACCCGGAGAAGGAGTACCCGTCGATGTTCGAGCCCGTGCACGGCTCGGCGCCCGACATCGCGGGCAAGGGCATCGCCAACCCGATCGCCCAGATCTGGACGGGCGCGATGCTGCTCGAGCACCTCGGGCACGCCGCAGGCCGCCCAGGCCATCGTGCGGGCCATCGAGACCGTGGTGGCGGAGGGCAAGACGGTGACGCGCGACCTCGGCGGCAAGGCCTCGACCCGCGAGGTCGGCGAACCCGCTGGCGTCCCTCATCTGACCGGAACGTACGCCTGACCGCGTGGCCGGCGGCGACGCCGCGGCCGCACATCCAGGGAGGCAGTCGTGGCGGAGCGCTCCGTGTTCAAGGCGAGGCGGGTCGCGAACGCGACCGTGTCGGGTGGCTGCCCGACCACGCGATCCTGACCGAGGGCGAGCGGATCAAGGCGGTCGTGCCGCAGCGCGAGCTGCCGCCCGACGTGGGCGCGACTCACCGCGTGCACGACCTCGGGGACGTGTCGCTTCTGCCCGGCCTGGTCGACGTCCACGCCTCACATGCACTGCTCCGCCACGCCCGACGCGTACCAGCTCCTCACGACCGAGTCGCACGAGGCGCTGCTGCTGCGGTCGGCCTCGAACGTCCGGGCCTCCCTCCTGAGCGGCGTGACGACGCTCCGCGACATCGGCAGCAAGAACGAGATCGCGTTCCCCATCCGCGACGCCGTGCGGCGCGGGGTCATCCCGGGCCGCGCCTGATCCTGACCGGCACCCCCATCACCACGACGGCCGGCCACTGCTGGATGTTCGGGACCGAGGCCGACACGCTGGACGAGGTCGTCACCGCCGTCCGCCGGCAGAAGAAGCTCGGCGCCGACTGCATCAAGATGATGGCGACCGGCGGCATGTTCACGCCCACCGCGAACCCGCGCACGGTCCAGTATCCGGTCGCCACGCTGCGGGCGGCCGTCCGGGAGGCCGAGCGCCTGGACATGCAGATCGTGGCTCACACGCTCTCGGCGGACGGCGTGCGGAACTGCGCGCGAGGCCGGCATCCACCACCTCGTCCACGCGCGGTGGCTTTCCGCCGACCCGCGGAAGGGACTCGAGTACGACCCCGACGGTCTCCAGCCGGATCGCCGGCAACGGGCAGGCAGTCGACGTGACCTTCGGCCTGCACCTCCTCGGGCACGAGGCGGTCGAGGCAGGCGCGCCCCCGCCGAAGCCCCACTGGTCGGTGTCCGCGGCGCCCGTGTCGATGGACGAGCACGTCGAGGTCACCTGGGACATGCGGGCGCGCGGTGTGCGCTTCATCAACGGGCTCGACATGGGCATGGCCGCACGCCCGGTTCGACGCGTCGTCGGCGAACGCGCGCGCGTTCGTGAAGTGGTTCGGCTACTCGCCTTGGCAGGCGCTGGCCGTCTCGACCGCCGAGTCGGCGGAGGCGATGCGGCTCGGCCACGAGACCGGCGCGATCCGGTCCGGGGCTCGGTCGCCGACCTGATGTCGGTCGCCGGCGACCCCGCGGTCGACATCGCGCGCCCTGGGCGACGCGGTGGACGTGGTCCCGAGCGGGCCGACCGGTGAAGCTCGGGCGGCGGCCCCTCGTCTGAGCGGCGGCCGGCCGCCCCATCCCCGGCCGGCTCTGCGCCGGCCCTGACCTGAGGTCAGCATGGCATTCCGGATCAACCACATCCATCTCGAAGTCCCCGGATCCGCGGAAGACGGCGGACTGGTACGTCGACGGCCTTCAACTTCAAGATCGTCTCCGACGAGACGCGCGTCTTCGGCGACCGGTTCGTCCGCTGCATGAGCGAGGACGGCGGCATGGCGGTGAACATCTCGGGGGCGCGGACCGGCGAGAAGCTCGGGCCCGGGCGACGCGACGCCGCACCACGGGATCGAGCACTTCGGCTTCGACTCGGCGAACCTCGACGCGGACATCGCCCGGCTGGGGTCGCTCGGCGTGCGCTGCTCCTCGAGGGCCCGATCCAGGTGCCCAACGGCCCGCGGATCGCCTTCGTGCGCGGGCCCGACGACGCGCGGATCGAGCTGATCGAGCCGCCGAAGAAGCCCGCCGTCTCCGGGGCTGCTGCTAGCGGGCGGACCTTCCCGTCCGATTGCGCGTGGATTCTCGGCGGCCTGGCGGGCCGGAAGGCCGCTCCGGGCCGTTCGTCTGTCGAGCGGAGGCGAGGGGCGGAGGACCCGCCGGGCTGACCTCGGCGCCGGCTGCTGTCAAGACCTGCGCGCGCGCACCATGAGGAACCGGGCGCACAGCGCAACGGCGACGAGCCCGGCGCCGCTGATGCACCGAGCGCCGGCGGCGACGCCGAGCCAGGAGACGAGCGCGCCCGATCTCGAACTGGCCCGACGGGCCCGACGCCGATCGCCACGACCCAGGCGCCGCTCGCCCGGCCCGCGCAGCGCCGGCCGGCACGGCCTGCTGCATGAGGCTCTGTCCCGAGGACGTCGGCCATCGCGCCGACCGCGTTGATCAGGCAGGAGCAGCAGGAGCACGAGCTCCGTAGCCGCGGAGCGAGACCCAGGAGCGGCCACGCCCGCGCCGAAGCGCCCAGCGAGGTGACGAAGACGCGCCGTGAGGCCGCCCAGCTGGCTCAGGCGGCCGACGCGCGAGCATTGCCGGATGATCCCGCCCGCCTGCGCGCGTGGCGTTCATCAGCGCCGAGTCCCTCCGGTCCCACCCGCAGGATGTCGCGGGCGAGGCTCGGCAGGACGGCCTGGTGCGAGAAGCCGAGGACCTCGCCGGCGGCCGTCAGCGCCATGAGGACCGGCAGGCGCCGCTCCCGGCGGCGCGGCCTCCACGAAGCCGGACAGGCCCTCCCAGACCGAGCCGAGGTGCGTGCGCGCCGCCGGTGCGATGGACCGGCGCCGGAGGACCAGCGTGCGCCACGAGCGATGGCGGACCGGCGGCGGCCAGGATACGCGACGCCCGGACCGCAGGCCGTCCGATCAGGCGGCCCGCGAGAGGGCGCCGCTGAGACCGCCGATGACGCATGCGCGATGCCGAGGACGCCGAGCGCGTGGTGCAGCCGCGGCGGCGCCGACCAGGTCGTGAGCGTGAATCTGCTGCGTCACCTGCTGTAGCGCCCGCGCGCAGCCGATGACGAACGGTGATGGCCAGGACTAGCACGATCGTCGCGCGGCCGAGCACCATCGAGGGTGCCGACGCGGCGTGAGCGCGAGGGCCATGCGTCGTGCTGGCGCCGCGGAGCAGGACGAGGCGATCGCCGCGGTCCGCCAGGACACCGGCGGGCAAGCCCACCACGAGCAGGGGCGCCATGCGGAGGGCAAGCGCCACGCCGACCAGAAGGGGCGAGTTCGTGAGATCCAGCACGAGCCACCCGAGGACGACCTGCTTGCTCGCCGGCGAAGGCGACCGTGTTGAGCATGGCGGAGCAGGCGAACCGGAGGAAGCCGGCAGACGGAGGAGCGCGGTCTCGGCATGATCCATCAGCGGCCCAACCGTAGCACGCCGGCGCCGCGCGATTGCAGGATCGGCGCCGGCCTCGGGCGAGCGGCGCGAGGCGACCGTGTGCTGGATGCCGAGCGTCGGCCGCTCGATCAGACGATCGTTCAGGTCGACCTGCAGCCCCTGGACGTAGAGCTCCGCGGCGTAGCTGCGCCGACGGCCGCTTGCTTCCGCCGCGGCTCGAGGTCGAGCGCGAAGATGCCGCAGCGCGCGAGGCTGACGGTGCCGAGCGTCGCCTTGCCGCTCGGATCGAGGAACTCGATGGTGCCGTTCTTCTCGTTGCCCGGGCCGGCTATTGCCATTGATCACGAAATCGTCGAACCAGTCCTGCCACGGCTTCGCGTCCGCCGCCGCGAAGGTGACCGTGAGATTCGGATCTCGAGCGTCGTCGGATGCCTTCGTCCCGATCCGGAGCCGCCGCTGGCGACGATCTCGACGATGTTCTGCGTGACCGTGAACGAGTCGATCGTCGCCACGCGCTTGTAAGCGTCCTCGAGGCCGCGCGAGGCGGAGACGGAAGTTCGAGCGGAGCCACGTCTTCTGCTTGGCGTTGACCGTCGCCTTGAGCTTCCGCCGTCGCCCGGCGCGTAGCGCGATCTCGTCGGGGAGAGCGTGATCGCGAAGTAGCGCGGCTCTCCTTGCTGCTCGCGTCGAGGCTGGAAGGTGATCGCCTCGACGAGCGCCGCGGAGAGATGGCGATACGCCTGGCCGCCTTCACTGGGCGTTCACGAGGGCGACGGTGCCGCCCTTCGACACGGGCGCGCCCGCCGAGCGCCGCCTTGATCCAGTCGTAGAGGGGCTGGCCCATTCCTCATCGCCGACCGGCGACCCTGAACGGCCTTCGTATCTGACGCCCGAGATGCGCTTGATCGCGGAGGTCCCGGATGCCCGTTCGGAACGACTGATAACCTCGCCCGGATCGCGCCACCGGCGAGCTTCTCGAGTGCGGGTGAGGGTCCCGTCCGAGGTTCAGCAGGAAGCGGCCGGCGGGGTAGGCTGTCTGGGAGGCATGGTCATCGCCCTTGCCGGTGACGCGGCCCGGCGGTCGGTCGGTGTCGACGGCCTGGAAGGCGGCGGCGATGGCCGTCGGGCGAGAGCGGATACCGGGTGGCGACTTCACGTCGATGGCTTTGCTCCGTCGCGCCGCGGTCATGCGTAGCACGCACGCGGGCCCTGACACGGGCGCGCCCGGTGCCGCATGACTGAGCTGCGGACCGCAGCGGGCCTCTCGACGATTCCGTACAGCATGCCAGGCGCCGAACCAGTGCCCGAGCTACCCGACGTCGTCGCGTACCTGACGGCCCTCGAGCCCCGCGTCGTCGGCCGGCGGCTCGAGAGCGCATCCGCCTGGCGAGCCCGCTTCGTCCTCCGCTCGGTCGATCCGCCGGTGGCCGAGGCGGAGGGCCGGACGGTCGTCGGGCTCCGCCGCGTCGGAAAGCGCATCGTCCTCGCGCTCGAGGGCGGCATCTTCGTCGTCATCCATCTGATGATCGCCGGCCGCCTGCACTGGCGTCCGGCTGGGACGCGCCCGCCGGGCCGGGTGGGCCTGGCGGCGCTCGACTTCCGGAGGGGCACGCTGATGCTGCACCGAGGCTGGCACTCGGCGCCGGGCGTCGATCCACCTGGCGCGGGGGAGGCCGGCGCTCGCCGCGTACGATCCCGGCGGCTCGACGTCCTCACGGCGACGACCGCCGAGTTCCGCAAGGCGCTGCCCGGCGAGCGCCACACGCTCAAGCGCTCCCTCACCGACCCGCACCTCCTCGACGGCATCGGCAACGCCTACGCGGACGAGGATCCTGCACCGGGCGAGGCTGTCGCCCGTCCGGATGACGGACCAGCTGAAGGGAGACGAGATCGCGCGGCTCCACGCGGCGGCGCGCGACGTGCTCACCGAGTGGGTCGAGCGCCTGTCGGCGACCGCGCGCGCTGACCTTCCCGGAGAAGGTGACCGCCTTCCGCGAGGGCATGGCGGTCCACGGTCGGTACGGCCAGCCGTGCCCCGACTGCGGGGCGCCGGTGCAGCGGATCGTCCACGCCGAGAACGAGACGAACTTACTCGCCCGGTCTGCCAGACGGGCGGACGGCTCCTCGCCGATCGCGCGCCTCTCGCGCCCCTTCGCCAGGACTGGCCGCGCACGCTGGAGGAGCTGGAGAGCGGCGGCGGCGTCGCCACGCGCGCCCGGAGGTCAGCGGGCCCGCGCGGCCGCACGACGTCCGGTGCGCTGACGGCGAGGCCGCTGGTCGGCGGGACGGCGGTCGGTAGCGTTGGGCCATGACGAGCCTCCTGTCGGTCCTCCTCCTCGGCTTCTTCCTCGGCATGCGTCACGCGACGGATGCTGACCACGTGATCGCGGTCACCACGATCGTGAGCCGCCAGCGCTCGGTCTGGGCGGCCGCGTGGACGGGAGTCCTGTGGGGCATCGGGCACACGCTGACGATCCTCGCCGTCGGCGGCGCGATCATCCGTGTCCGGCCTCGTCATCCCGCCCCACGTCGGGCCTCGGGATGGAGTTCTCCGTGGCGATCATGCTGGTCCTGCTCGGGGTCCTGACGCTGACGGGTGTCACCCGGCGGATCCAGGAAGGGCTGGCCGGCGCGTCCCATGCCGCGTCGGCGAGAGCACGTCACGCCCACCCGCACGTTCACGGCGACTACGTCCACACTCACGTCCACGGCCACGCGCCCGGTCCCACGGCCATGCCGAGGAGGCGACGCCGCAGGCGCGGCTCGACCGCGCGCTCGGACAGTTCTGACCTATCAGACCGTGCGACCGCTCGTCGTCGGGCTGGTCCACGGGCTCGCGGGGTCCGCGGCGGTGGCGCTCTCGGTCCTGGCGGCGATCCGCGACCCCTGGTGGGCGACGGGGTATCTCCTGATCTTCGGGCTCGGGACGATCGCTGGCATGATGCTGATCACGGCCGCGGTCGCCGTGCCCTTTGCCGTGACGGCGCGCCGCTTCGCGTGGCTCAATCGGCATCTCGCGACTGCCTCGGCTGTCCTGAGCGTGGTCTTCGGGCTCTGGCTCGCCTATCAGATCGGTCATCGTGGACGGTCTTATCAGCGTCGCGCCCCACTGGTCGACCGGCGGACCGTCGCCGCCTCCGTCGCCGATCGACAGCCCTGGCCCGTTCGACGGCAGTACAGCCCAGACTACGTCATCACCGGTCCCCTGACGCACGAGGCTCCGCGCGGAGATCTCGCTCCGCATGGGCCGGCGTGGAACCTACACGCTGACGGTGCGCAGGCAGACGCCGGAACGCCGCGACGACCGCGGTGCCGGTCGTCGTCACGCTCGCTGCCGCCCGCGCTCGTCGGGTTCTGATCGGGTAGGGTGCCGTCAGTCGGGGTCGTCGGGCCGAGTGGTCCGGCGACCCCTGACCGGCCGCTGCCTGTCGTGCTCTGATCGCCGGCCGACCTACCAGAGTCCTCGCGCCATCGCCGACGCGACGAAGACCATCGCGACGACGATGGACATCTGGATGTGGCTCACCTGGAACAGGGCGCGCGCCGCGCTGGTGTCGATGCGGGCGCCGCGTCGATGGGCCTGCCGCCACTTCATGAAGGTGAGCATCGGCCGCACTTCCAGGATGCACGACGGCCAGGAACAGTCCCATCTTCAGGTAGAACCCGTGGCTCTGGAGGTAGTAGGCCGAGCCCTCTCGAGCCCCGCGAAGGCGCGCAGGAGGCCGGTCGCCAGCCAGAGGGCGGCCGCCACGCCCCACATCGAGTCGGCCGCGAAGAGCCGCCGAGCCCCGCGTCGTCCAGCGTGCCCTTGAGGGCGCGCCCCCGAGGAAGATCGCCGGGCAGCCCGATGGCGAGCGCCAGGTAGTGGAGCGACGCCACGATCGCGGACGACCACATGCGAGAGCCTCCTCGGTGACTCCGGGCGAGCCGGTCAACTGCGCCGGGCCGGTCGCTGGCGCCCGAGTGGGAAACGCCGCGTGCGAGAGCGCCGACGCCCGCGTGCTCAGCGTGCGGCTGGCTGGCGCCGCGCCGAAGCGCGTGTCGACGTAGTCCTCGAGGATCCGCAGGAAGTCGGCGACGATCGTGTCGCCGCGGAGCGTGACGCAGGAGCTTCCCGTCGACGTACACCGGCGCCACCGGCTCCTCGAACGTCCCGGGAGCGAGATGCCGATGTCGGCGTGCTTGACTCGCCGGGCCCGTTCACGACGCAGCCCATGACGGCGACGCCTGAGGGCCTCGGCGCCGCGGTAGCGCTCGCGCCAGCGAGGCATCTCGCGTGCGGCAGGTAGCCCTGGATCTCCTCGCGCCATCTCCTGGAAGAACGTCGACGTCGTCCGCCCGCAGCCGGGGCAGGCGGTGACCTGGGGCGCGAAGATCCGGAGCCCGAGCGACTGGAGGATCTGCTGGGCGACCTGGACCTCCTCGGTCCGGTCGCCGCCCGGGCGCGGCGTGAGGGAGACGCGGATCGTGTCGCCGATGCCCTCCTGGAGGAGGATCGACAGGCCCGCCGTGCTCGCCGACGATGCCCTTCATCCCCATGCCCGCCTCGGTGAGGCCGAGGTGGAGCGGGTGGTCGGAGCGCGGCGCGAGCCGCCGGTACACGTCGACCAGGTCCTGCACGCCTGAGACCTTCGCCGACAGGATGATGCGGTCGTGGCCGAGCCCGGTGGCCTCGGCCAGCTCGGCCGAGCGGATCGCGCTCTCGACGATCGCGTCCAGCATCACGTCGCGGGCGTCGCGCGGCTCCGCGAGCTTCGCGTTCGGCGTCCATCATCTCCGGTGAGGAGGTGCTGGTCGAGGCTGCCCCAGTTGACGCCGATGCGGACGGGCTTGCCGTGGTCGATCGGCGATCTCGACGATGGTCGCGGAAGTTCTCGTCGCGGTGCTTGGCGCCGACGTTGCCGGGGTTGATGCGGTACTTGGCGAGCGCCCGCGCGCAGGCGGGATACTTCGCCAGCAGGAGGTGGCCGTTGTAGTGGAAGTCGCCGATGACCGGGACGTTCGACCTCGCGGACGATGTCGGGCACCGCCCGCGCCGCCGCGTCGTTGTTCACCGTCACCCGGACGAGCTCGCTGCCCGCCTCGGCGAGCGCGCGCACCTGCGCGATGGTGCGCCGCCACGTCGGCGGTGTCGGTGTTGGTCATGGACTGGACGACGATCGGGTGGCAGCTGCCCACCTGGACCCCGCCCACGTCCACGGTCGGACTGCGTCGGCGCTCGACTCCCGTCATCGGGTTTCATCTCCCGAGGGTCCACTTTATCACGCCATCCGGCCGTTCCGCGCAGGTGAAGCCGACGGCGGGCGGCGCGTGCAGAGGTCCAGCTTCGGTCCAGGCGGGCTGGGCCAGAGCCGCTCGACTTCCTGCGGCGCGATCACGCCCGCGTCCCGGACCGCGCCGCCGATCCGGCGAAGATCGAAACGCCCGTCGCGCGCCTTGCCGTACTGGAATGTTGTGTCATGCGAGCCGCATCGAGATCTGCGGCTCGCGGCCTCAGCGCACGCCGACGATGAAGAGGCGGCGGAAGGGCAGGCGGGTGCGGGTGTCCGGCTGCGGAGGATAGGGCTCGCGCGATCCGCCCCGAATACTCTGGCGCAGGAAGCCGAGCGCTCCGGCTCCTGGAGCGCGTCGAGGAGCGGCTTGAGGGCCGATCCCCGCGTCCACTCGACGACGGGGTTGTCTCCTCCAGCACGTGCAGGTACTCGGTCTCCCAGATGTCGAGCCGGGCGACGTGAGGCGCCAGGATGCCGTGATAGACGGAGGGCTCGGCGACAGGCCGCCCGCGGAGGAGCGGGCGCGGCCGCTCGCGCCAGCGGCCCGGCTTCCCGCCGCGGCGACCATCTCGGTGTGGGACGGCGCGCCGTGGTTCCGCGCATCTGGACGGCGAGGACGCCGCCCGGGCGCGAGGTCGCCGACTGGGCGGGGGAAACAGGCGAGCATGGTCGTTCAGCCAGTGGAGCGCCGCAATATGAAGAGATCGGCGGCTGAGTCGGATAGCAGCCACGCAACTGAAACGAAGTACAT
>ERZ1370068.11219-contig-9852_pt1 | contig 19729 bp, 31 predicted proteins | sample MGYA00561227_ERZ1370068 | MGnify/ENA primary metagenome ERZ1370068 (study PRJEB38410, sample SAMEA6850437) | metagenome | study: Metagenomic assessment of the ecological functions of the soil: analysis of the soil microbiota associated with the...
GATTTCGCCGGATTCTGGGCGAAGCTCGCGCGCGACGAGGTGCTCGTGGCACAAGCCGTTCACGCGGACGCTCGACGAGTCGAACGCGCCGTTCTACAAGTGGTTCGACGACGGCGAGCTCAATGTCTCCTACAACTGCCTCGACCGCAACCTCGCGAACGGCAACGCGCGACAAGGTCGCGATCATCTTCGAGGCCGACGACGGCGCGGTGACGAAGGTCACCTACCGCGAGCTCTATCACCGCGTCTGCCGGCTCGCGAACGGCCTCAAGTCGCTCGGCATCAAGAAGGGCGACCGCGTCTCGATCTACATGCCGATGTCGATCGAGGGCGTCGTCGCGATGCAGGCCTGCGCGCGCATCGGCGCGACGCACTCGGTCGTGTTCGGCGGCTTCTCGGCGAAGTCGCTGCAGGAGCGCATCATCGACGCCGGCGCGGTGGCCGTGATCACCGCCGACGAGCAGGTGCGCGGCGGCAAGCACGCTGCCGCTCAAGGCGATCGTCGACGAGGCGCTCGGCATGGGCGGCTGCGAGGCGCATCCGCAACGTGGTCGTCTACCGGCGCACCGGCGGCAACGATCGCGTTTCAGCGCGCCGCGCGACGTCTGGCTGCACGAGCTCGTCGGCGAAACAGGCGGACACCTGCGAGCCCGAGTGGGTCGGCGCCGAGCATCCGCTGTTCATCCTGTACACGTCCGGGCTCGACCGGCAAGCCCAAAGGTGTACAGCACAGCTCCGGCGGCTACCTGCTGTGGGCGATGCTCACGATGCGCTGGACGTTCGACATCAAGCCGGCGGACGTCTTCTGGTGCACCGCCGACATCGGCTGGGTCACCGGGCACACGTACATCGCGTACGGACCGCTCGCCGTCGGCGCGACCGAGGTCGTGTTCGAAGGGCGTGCCGACGTATCCCGACGCGGGCCGCTTCTGGCAGACGATCGCGAAGCACAAGGTCTCGATCTTCTACACGGCGCCGACGGCGATCCGCGCGCTGATCAAGGCCTCCGGCGTGACGCCGTCGACGTGCGCCCGACGAACTACGACCTGTCGAGCGCTGCGCCTGCTCGGCACCGTCGGCGAGCCGATCAATCCCGAAGCGTGGATGTGGTACCACGAGAACGTCGGCGGCGGCCGCTGCCCGATCGTCGACACGTGGTGGCAGACGGAGACCGGCGGCCACATGATCACGCCGCTGCCGGGCGTCACGCCGATGCGTGCCGGGCTCGTGCACGCTGCCGCTGCCCGGCATCATGGCCGCGATCGTCGACGAGACCGGGCACGACGTCGAGAACGGCCACGGCGGCATCCTCGTCATCAAGCGGCCGTGGCCGGCGATGATCCGCACGATCTGGGGCGATCCCGAGCGATACAAGAAGTCGTATTACCCGGAGGAGCTCGGCGGCAAGCTCTATCTCGCCGGCGACGGCGCGGTGCGCGACAAGACGACGACGTACTTCACGATCATGGGCCGCATCGACGACGTGCTCAACGTGTCCGGCCACCGGCTGGGCACGATGGAGATCGAGTCGGCGCTGGTCGCGAATCCGATGGTCGCCGAGGCCGCGGTCGTCGGCCGTCCCGACGACATGACCGGCGAGGCCGTCTGCGCGTTCGTCGTGCTGAAGCAGGCGCGGCCCACGCGGCGCGAAGGCGAGAAGATCGCGAAGGAGCTGCGCGACTGGGTCGGCAAGGAGATCGGCCCGATCGCGAAGCCCAAGGACATCCGCTTCGGCGACAACCTGCCGAAGACGCGCTCCGGCAAGATCATGCGCCGGCTGCTGCGCTCGATCGCGAAGGGCGAGGAGATCACGCAGGACATCTCGACGCTGGAGAACCCGGCCATACTGGAGCGAAGCTCAAACAGGCGCTCTGGACGGGGCGGCGGCAATTGCCAAGAGATCGCTCCGCATGCGGTTCCAATTACTGCTTGTTGGCGCGGCGCTGGTGGGTGCATTGCTGGGTTGCGCACCGGACAAGCCCCCGACAAGCCGCGTCAGCCAGGCGCGGCCACAGGAGCTTTTCGTCGACGCAAACCGAGCCCGAGCGGGATTCGTCTCAGCACGCCAACGGGAGTGGACCGGCGAGTTCGACTATCCGAAATCATCGGGTCGGGCCTTGCGCTTGCTCGACTTCAACAACGATGGCAAGCTCGACCTGCTGGTTCTCCAGGGGACGCCACTGTCCTCGGCGCGTCAGGATGTCATGCGCCCAACGAACCCTGTGCGGCTCGTCTGCAACGACCTGGTGGTGAATCCCGACGGTACACGCAGCCTGCAGTTCACCGATGTCACCGCAGCGTCCCGACTCTGCTCCGCGCGGATATGGCATGGGCGTCGCCGTCGGAGATTTCGACGAGTGGCTGCGTCGACGTGTTCATCACGCATTTCGGCGCGCCCGACCAGCTGTTCCGGAACAACTGCGACGGGACCTTTACCGATGTCACCGGCAAGAAGCCGGTGTGGCGCGGGCAATGGCACGCTGGGGCGCGAGCGCACGTTCGTTCGACTACGATCGCGACGGCTTGCTCGACCTCTACGTCGCCAACTACGTCGACTACAGTGTCGAGCAACAGCCCGAAGTGCTACGGAGCACGCAGCGCGCGCGACTATTGCGCGCCGTCGGCGTACAAGACCGGTTCCAGGGATCCTGTATCGCAATCGCGGCGACGGCACGTTCGAGGACGTGTCGGTCAAGTCGGGCATCACGCGCGTACGGCGCTGGCCTGGGCGTGATGGGGTCGACCTGAACGGCGACGGGTGGCCGGACATCTACGTCGCCAACGATGGCAATCCCGAACCAGCTGTGGATCAACCAGAAGGATGGCACGTTCAAGAACGAGGCGGACATTCGGGGGTGCGCCGTCAACGCCGACGGCGTCGCCGGAAGCGGGCATGGGCGTGGACATCGCCGACTTCGACGGCGACGGCACAGAAGATATCTTCCTCACCCACCTGACGCGCGAAAAGAGCACCTTGTTCGTCAATCGCGGCGAGGGCTATTTCGAGGATCGCAGCGTCGAGACAGGCGTCGCGGTGCCGAGCATTCCATTTACCGGGTTCGGCACGGCGTTCTTCGACTACGACAACGACGGCTGGCTCGATATCGTCGCAGCCAACGGCTGCGCGTTTGATCGAAGAGCTGAAGACGCTGCAGGATCCTACCCTCTGCAGCAGAAGAAGCAGCTTGTTTCCACAACCTCGGCAATGACCATTTCAGGAGACGCACGGCGGCAGCGGTCACGGCGTTTCAGACTTCTGGAAGTCGGGACGTGGGCCTCGCCGCGGGCGATCTGCGATAACGATGGCGGCGACCGGATCTGCGTCGTCAGCAACAACAACGGCTCGCTGCGCGTGATCCTCAACAAGGTCAGGAGCGCGAAGCCATGGCTGGGCCTGCGGTTGTTGACGCGGAAAGCGGCGACGCATACGGCGCCAGGGTCGAGATCAAGCGTCGGGGCGCACCGACCGCTCTGGCGTCGCGTGCGCGCCGACGGCAGCTATCTGTCGGCGAACGATCCGCGCATCCGTCGTGGGCCTGGGTGACGTTCCACGTCGATCGAGAGCCTCACGGTGCTACTGGCCCGATGGGACGCAGCGAGCGGTTTGCGGTCCCGCCGCTGCGGCAATACACGACACTCGTGCAGGGCACAGGCCTCGGAGGTCCCGCCAAATGACGCGGAGCCGCGGTCGCATTGCATCGTATTCGTCATTGTTGTACTCATCGGGCACTGCTCAGCGGTTGCGTCGCAACCCAGGCGCGACCTTGTGCCGGTGCCGGTCCCCGAGCCGAGCGGCCTGGAGCCGTCGGTACGCAACGCGCTGGCGCGCGCGCGCGGGAACTCGAACGCATCTCCGCCGACAAGCCCACAGGATGATGCGGGCTGGCCAACGCGTATGGCGAGCCTGGCGATGACCTATCACGCGCAGAACTTCGTGCCCGCCGCCGAAGCGGCGTACGCCAACGCACGTGCTTGCGCCGGCGCGACAAGCGCTGGCCCTACCTCCTGGGGCATCTCTATAACGACGCGAGCAGGTGTACGGGACGCGATCCCGGCCTCGAGTCGGCGCTGGCGATAGACGGAGCGATGCTGCGATCCTGTTCTCGCTCGGCGAGGTCTACCTGCAACACGGCGACCTCGACAAGGCGCGGACGATGTACGAAGAAAAGCTGGAGTCCAGACAGCGCCACGCGTCGCGCAGCATTGACGGCTGGGTAAAGTCGCGCTTGCGAAGCACCAGTACAAGGAAGCGGTCGGCTACCTCGAGGAGGCGTTGAGGCTTGCGCCTGAAGCGACGCGCCTGCGCCAACCGTTGGCGATGGCGTACCGGGGACTGGGAGATCGCGCGAAGGCGGAGGAAAACATTCGCCAATTCACCGTCGACGGCGGGGAGCCCGAGATCTGGCCAGATCCGATGGTGGATGCTGCTGCGCCGCGGTTGCGTCGTCGCGTGTATTGCCGCGCCGAGGCCAGCGTTTCGGAAGGGCGGGGCGATTCTGACTCGGCGGAGCCGGTGTGTTCAGAGCGGCAGGCGCGTGCAAAGTGGCGGACCCAGGCAATGCCGAGGCTGGTTGCCAATCTTGGCGTCTCGCTTCGCCAACCTTGGTCGCCTGACGGAGACGCACAACGCTACCTTTGCGCAATCACCGCGATGGACGCGATCGCAATGCGCCTCGCCCATCTTGGCTCCTCGCCGTGCAGTTCTGGATCGCCAAGGGCAGGACCAGCCGGCGATCGAGCATTACACGGCGGCATCTCTGCTCGTGATCCCGCTAACGTGCAGTGCGATGGCTTATCTCGCCGACGCGAAGATGCGCGTGGGGCTTCCCGGAAGAGGCCCTCCGGACTGTATTCAGCAGGCGCTGGAGCGCACGCCAAGGTCCGCCCGCCTTCAGGTGTCGATCGCCTTGGCGAGCGGTGCGGGTCGCTGCCGCGAAGCCCGCAAGGTCCTCGAAGGCGCGCTCGAGGCGCAACCGGGCAATCCCGAGATCATCAACCCCTGGCGCGAGTTGGCGATATGCCGGCGCCGCCCAGGCGCGACGGCGCGCGGGCGCTCGCGTTGGCGAAGGCCCTCTTCGAGACGACAAGAAATCCCGACGTTGGGGGGACGCGTATGCGATGGCGCTTGCCGAAGCGGGTCGCTTCGATCAGGCCGTGGCGCTGCAAAGCGCAGTCATCACCGCCGCCGAGCGCAGCGGGGGCGGGCGCGGATTGCCGTTGCCTGCAGCGAAACCTGGCCCTCTACGAGCAGCACATGGCCGCGCGACGAGGGCTGGCCCGCCGACGACCCTTTATTCCAGCCGCGGAGCCCGGCGGCGCGACTGGCGAAGAACCCATATGGCGCCGCTGAACACTTCTGCGCGCTTCTTTTGCCGACGCAACTCCTTCGGCGGGACCCCAAGCCCGAATTCGCGGAGAATCAGCGCTTTCGAGTTCCACCACATGCGGGCTCGAAAGGGTTCCTGGGCGCGAAGATGGCACCTCGAACGTGGCCTGGATCGTTGCCGGGCGAGCCGAAAGGACGATGATTCGATCGGCCATGTGGATCGCCTCCTCGACATCATGGGTGATCAGCAGGACACGTATGGCGCTCCTTCGCACAGTATTCGCAGCAGCTCGATGCGCATGCGCAGGCTCGTGAGGGCGTCCAGCGCCGCGAGCGGCTCGTCCATGTAGAGAATCTCCGGCTTGACGACGAGCGCCCGCGCCAGTTCACTCTCTTCAGCATTCCGCCCGACAGCTCGTGCGGGTAGCTCGTCTCGAAACCGTCGCAAGCCCACCATGGCCGCGTAGTGATCGGCGAGCGACTCGCTTGTCGCCGTGCGCTGGCCGTTGAGCCCGAACATCACGTTCTCGCTGAACGGTGAGCCAGGGAAACACGGAGCCTTGCTGGGAGATGACGATGCCTTTGGGACTCGGCCATGCGTCATCCGCGCCGTCGACCATGACACGATCCCTGGTCGGGGCGCTCGAATCCCGCGATGATGTTGAGCAGGGTCGTCTTGCCGCAGCCGGAGGGGCCGACGATGGCTACGAACTCGCCGTCGGCGACCGCGAAAGTCGATGCCGTCGATGCACTCGCAGCGGACCCTTGTCCGATCGCAAAGCTCTTCTCTGATGTCGTTGACCGCGATCTTAGCGTGCATAGCGCCACCTGACGCGCCTTGAGCCTTTCCAGACGACGCATCATGCCGTCCAGCAAGAGCCCGGTCAATCCGATGATGACCATTCCGGCGATCACCAGGTCGTAGCGGTTTCCCGCGTTGCGCGAGTCGATGATGAGGTAGCCGAGCCGGACCGCAGCGCGATCATCTCCGCCGCGACGACGACGAGCCACGCCACGCCGAGGCTGATCCTCATCCCCACGATGATCTGCGGCAGCACCGCGGGGATCACGACGCTGGCGGAAGAGCGTGTAGCGCGAAACGCCGAAATTCTCCGCCGCCCGGAGATATCGCCGCTCGATGGTGTGCACGCCGGCCGATGGTCTGCACGATCATCGGAAACACCGACGAGATGAAAATGAGAAAATCGGCGAGACATCTCCCACGCCGAACCAGAGGATGGCAAGCGGGAATCCAGGCGATGGGCGAGATGGGCCGCAAGCATCTGGACGATCGGATTCAGCGTCGTGAACGCGCCCCTGATCCACCCCATCCAGAGACCCAGCGGGACGGCAACGACGACGGCGAGCAAGAAGCCCGCGCCGACCCGAAACAGAGATGAGCCAATGTGACCCCACAGCGTTCCCTGCTGCGATGAGATCGACCGTGCCGTCACAACCTGCAACGGCGTGGGAAGATGACGCGTCGCTTTCTACGACGAGCGTCCACCACACGGCAACCAGAAACGCCGCCACCGCCAGCGGGGAAGGACTCTGTTTGAGCCTGCCGCACAACGCTAGTCCCTCTGCTGGACCATCCTCGCGAGCTCGCAAGGGCGGCCGCTCGCCATCGAAGCCGCGCCCACCCCGGCTCCGGCACCGGCGCGACGACGACGTCCAACTGCCCGCTCGCGTGCAGTCGTGCAAAGCAGAACTGATACCTGGACGCCGAACGGAAAGGAAGCTCGAAGCTCTGACCGGGCATGATCAGGACCGGCCCGAAGAGCTGCGGCACATCGTCATGATTCCGCAAGACGAGGACGTCCTTGACCCCAATCGTCAGGTGAATCTCGGAGGGCAGAACCTCGAGCTTCTCTCCAGCCATCCTGCGCGCCCAGGTCCCTTTGGGAATCACGTAGACCTGCTCTTCGAATCGACATCGATCGGCATCAGCGCAGCCAGCGCCGTGGTGGCAAGTGCAATCCCCGCCAACGCAATCAAGGCCCGATAGCGACGAGCATCTCTCATCGATCGGCCATCATTCTGATCTCGGCGATCACGGGACTTTCCCGGCGTTTTGAAATTGCAACGTCAGTTTCACCACCGTCCCGGCCTTGAGGTCGCGCTTCAGGTTCAGCAACATGATGCGGTAGCCGCCGGGCTTCATCTCGACCTTCTTGCCCGCCGGAACGTCGAGCTTGTCGACTGGCCGCATCATCATTGCCCGATTCCTGATAGCTTTCGCTGGATCTCCGCCGCCGCGCGCTTCGCTCGTGGCGCCGATGAGAGCGTCAGACTCCTTCCCGGATTGACGAGCGTGGCGTGGACCGCGCCGTTCCCGCTTCCGGCCTTCGCATCGCCCCCCAACATCGTGGCGCGGCGCGCCCAGGCCCCATCGACCCGGAGCTTTGCGTCGCCGGCCTGCGCGGAGGCCGAAGCCGACGCGGCCAAGAGCATCCACACAGGATCGATGTCCGAAGTCGTCCGGTGATCATTTGCACTCACTGGCTCAACAGGGCTTTGACGTCGTGCGCGATATCATCGACCGACACTCCAAACGGCATCATCGCGCGCAGATTTCCCCGCGATCGATAAGATACACAAACGACGAATGGTGAACGTAGTAGACGGACGGGTTCCCGTCTCGTGAGAAGCTGCTTGGACATCTGAATGCCGTACGCCTTGCGCACATCGGCGAGCTGCTCGGGAGCTGCCGGTGGCGCCGACAAACGTCGGGTCGATAGGCCGCCAGGAACTTCCGCAGACGCTCCGCGCTGTCTCTTTCGGGATCGACGGTGACGTAGATGACCTGGAAGTCCTTGCCGGCCGCGCCCAGCTTCTCTTGCGCCTCGGCCAGGTAAAACAGCGTGGTGGGACAGACGTCGGGGCAAGAAGCTATAGCCGAACCCCAGCGCAACGACCTTGCCACGGTAGCGGCTGAGCTTGAGTTCGGACCCGTCCGATCCGCGGAGCGAGAAGTCCGGCGCCGGCCGAGGCGGCTCGAAAACGCCCGTCCTCAGCTCGGGGCTCTCCGCAGCGCCGACGGCTGAGCGCGAAGAACGAGCAGCGGCAAGAAGCGCCAGGAGCCCACGGTTCAACGCCATCCTCCCGTTTCAGAGCGCGATGCTGAGCCGGCGTGATGTTCCTGACAAAGCTCTCGTCGACGTAACGTCTCATACGGAGCATGCCGCTTGATCGTTCCCGCCGCGATCGAAAGCTGCATCAGCTCTTCGAACTCCGATTTGATGAGCCGCAAGTCGCCGTAGGTCACCCGATCCGACGGATTGTCCATCACGATACTGGAGCACGTTCGGGTCCTGGTTGAAGAACTTGGGTCCGGCCGCGATCTGCACCGCCTTTGTGCGGTTTGCCGGCGTGCAGATCGAGCCAGGTGCCCGCTCCCTGCACGTAGTTGACGAGCTGCTGCACCAACGGGCGATTCTCCTTGATCAGCTCTTCGCGCACCGTCAGGACACAGCAGATGTAGTTCGGCCACTCGTCGCGCGTCATGCGAAAGCGGCCGCGCGTAGCCGGCGCGCTGCGCGACCGCCCCGAACGGCTCGCCGGTCGCGTAGGCGTCCACCGCTTTGGCGTAAAGCGCGGCCGGCATGTCGGGAGGCGCCATCTCGACGATCTCGAGCGTCCTTGACCGTCATGCCTTCCTTCGCCAGCATCTTCCGCGAGAAAGAGATAGTCGACGGCGAAGCGGCTGGGTATCGCGACCCGCTTTCCCGCGAGGTCCTTGAAGTTCTTGTAGGGAGAATCGGTCCGCACCATGATGACCGCGCCCGAGCGGTGACCGAGCGGATACGACCTTGACCGGTATCGCGCTGTCGGCGAGATCCATGATCAGCGGCGCCAGCATGTAGGCGGCCTGTGAGCCGTCCCGACATCAGCGACTCCTTGATCTCCGGGCCAGCCGCTGTATTTGCTGAATCTCGAAAGCCGGCACCGGCCGGCGCCGGCTGCCGTCGTCGACGCGAGGCCGCGCAGGCGACCGGAAGCGTGAGGTTGCAGGTCACGGGCAAGCCGCCGACCTGCAACGGCTTTGTTCGCGCCCTGCGCAGCGAGCGCGCGTGCCGACGGAAAGCAACGCTGCTGCCGCTGCCCAGCAGCAGCTGCCTGCGGTGCCGAAAATGGGTCATCGCGTGATTCCGGGAGGCCTCATTTCATTCGCGGGCACATAGGATTGTACGCGGGTATTTCATCGCGGAGACGCATTCTACTTTGGTCGAAAGACGCGCTGCCGCGACGGTGGTGGTCGACGCGAGCTCGCGCCACCGCGGTGGCGGCCAAGCAGATGCTTTCGCTGCGAAGATCAGTGACGCTGGGCACTCGGCTTTGCCGCAGCCGCGCGGCGCGAATCGAGCCACATTTCGATCAGCAGTGCAGTCGGCCCCACGATGAAAAGCGCGTAATAGGGGCGTAAACGCTCTGGTACAAGCGCAGCACCATCTTCAAGCAACGCCACTGCGAATACGACGACGCATTGCCCGGTTTTCGACCGCACCGTGGTTTTCGGATCGGTGATCATGAAGAAGATGAAAAGCTGGTACATCGGTCCGGTGATCGGCGCGATCTCCGACTGCCAAGGGCTGCCGGTCATCGCAGCTTCGCAGCAGCGCGAACACGATGAACGAGACGACATAGATGCCAGTGATGTGAAAGCGACGGCAGGCGCCAGATGATGATCGAGCCCAGCGCCCAGATCACGAGCATCGGCCAGCAGGTAATTGCCCCATTGAATGCTCAGGCTGCGCGACGCGTGTCACCGGCCAGGAACAGCATCACGGAGATGCCGAAGTTGGACGGATTCCACAGGTGACGGCCCTTGACCCGCAGCACGTATTTCGACGTGATCGAAATCGCGCTGCACAGCGCGTACGGCCAGAAGTGCGGGCGAGCGAATCAGAATGCCGACGCTGATGCCGGTGATATAGGCGCTGGCGGGATGAAGCCATTTGCGATAGAAAATGCGGCCGAGCGACCAGCTCGAGCGCGATGCTCACGACAATCGCCAGCAGCGTCTTCGGCCAGCTTTCGAGGATGCCGAAGGACAGGTGACCCGACCAGCAGAATGCAGGTGATGAAAGCGGGCGGAACGTAGCGATTGTCGAGACTGATGAGCGACTTCCACCGGGCTCGTGGCGGCGGCACGATGGGTGCGCCCGGCGTCGCCATGGCGACCCTGGCGCGTGCGCGCCTGTCCCTCGCGACAGAGCGCCGTCGCGCGTCTTGACTGCACCGGCGCGCTCATGCCGGCCTCCTTTATCCTGTGCAGCTGACCGGCGGCAGGCTGTGTCGATGGTCTGCAGCTTTGCCCGACGGCCAGCGGATGACGGCCTTTTCGAGACGCGCGTTCCTGCCCAGGCCGAAATGCAGCCGCCGCTGGTTCTGCGCGGCGAAACCGCTTCCTCCGGACACCTCCTGCACCTGCTGCTGGCCGTCCCAGAACAAGGTGACCTCGGCGCCGATCGCGCTGCGGTTGCTCGCCGTTCCTTCCAACTCGAAGTCGATCCATTCGTTGTCGGGCGTCACCGTGTTCTTGTACACCAGCAACGGCCCATTCTGGTTGGCGACGACAACGTCCAGACGCCGCGATTCCACAAGTCCGCGAGCGCGACGGAGCGTCCGTCGTAGGTATCCGTGACCCCGACCGCCGGAGCCACATCGACAAATCTGCCCGGCGCCGTCGTTGAGCCAGACGCGCTTCGACTGATAGCCGGCCAGACTGCGGCCTTCGAACGCGGGCCAGTTCTTGGCGTCGCCAATGATCGTGCTGTTGCCGCCGGCCACTTTCGAAAAGTCGTACCAGTAGCTCCGATTCCGATCGAGCGAGATATAGCCGTTCGTCAGGTACAGGTCGAGCGTGCCATCGTTATTCAAATCGCCGAACTGCGCCCCGAAACTCCACCCACCCAGCTCGACGCCGAAGTCGCGCGCAAGGTTTTCGTACTTGCAGGGCCTCGCCCGATCGTTCCTTCCTTCGGCACCCACAGGTTGTTGCCCTGAATGAGAATGCCGTCTTCCGAAATGTTCGAAACGTACACGCGCATATCGGCCCTGATTGAGGATATCGCCAAACGCCACATTCATCCCGCTCTTGGGCGCAAAGCCCACTCCGGTCTGCTCCACCGACTTCATGGAACCGTTTGCCGTCATTGAAATAAAGCTCGGAGACTCCGTAATCATTGGCGACGAACAGATCCGGGATGGCCCGTGCCGCGCAGATCCGCCGCCGCCGCAGCCAACGCCCAACGCCGGCTGTCGATGCCCGACTTTCGCGCTGACTTCTTCAAATTTGCCGTTGCCGAGATTGTGGAACAAATATCTTGCGGCCGCCGTTCTTCGCGTACTCGAAACTCTCCGGCATGATTCGCGTCGTGGTGAGATGCCAGAGGTCGATGTCTTCCGAGTAGTAGCCGCCGATGAACATGATCCAACAGTCCGTCGCCGTCGTAGTCGAACCAGATGGCGGTGTTCGCATTGATCCAGCGCGGCAGTCCGGCTTGCTCGCTTACGCGCGTGAAGCCGCTGACCCGTGATCGTTGTGGAACAGCTCCGGGCGTCCCCACTTGATCAGCAACAGGTCTTCGTAGCCGTCGTTGTCGTAGTCGCCCCACACCGCGCCCATCGACACGCCCGTGCCGGGCTGATTGACGTCGGCGATTCCCAGCTCGCCGGCAACGTCTCTGAAGTGCCGTCGCCAAGATTGCGATACAGCGCATTCTTGCTTCCCTCGCAGCTGTTGGTCACGTAGATGTCGGGCCAGCCGTCGCGGTCGAAATCGACGATGGAGACCGCTGCGCCCAGCGACGCGACCTCGGGCATGATCGGGTCCAGTTGGCGATCGAGCGCAGGGCTCGATGGACGAAATCGATGCCGGCGGCGTGCGCGACCTCTTCAGATAAAACCCGTGGCGGGTCAATGCGGCTGCCTTCGCTTCCGGCGTCGATCCGGCGCGCCTGCCGGGCCGACATCTGCTTCATCACGAGCGGCGTGGCCAATAGCAGCTACGAAGAAAAGGCCGAGCAAGACCCGCGCCATCCGGTGCCTCGTCATTTGCCGCTTCAGCCCGCAGCGCGTTCCTGAAGACGTCGGGAGTGACATAGCGCGTGTGATAAGTCTGCCAATCCTCGGGATGTTGACGGTAGGTCCACTCATCCTCGAGCCTGCCGGCCGCCTCGGTGTACTCGCGCTTGGCGTGATAGGGCAACGGCAGCACGGTCTTGGAGAACGTCGAGTTGTAGTCGCCGTCCTTGATCCAGCCGTCGCCGACGATGACGGAAGTCGCGCACCCATCCTGCGGGCGGCGGCGGCTGCTCGGCGAAAGCGGAACGACATCTCGTCACCGGAATTCATGATGACGTAACGATCGTCCACCTGTTCCAGCAGCTCGCGCACATCGCCGAACCGCGTGTAGTAGCCGATGAGATCGCGCCAGCGCTGCTTGCTCCCGGAAATCCGATAGTAGTCCGGCACTTCGGGCGCGCCGGCGTCCGGTCGGTCGATGACGGAATAGCCGCGATAGTGGAGGTCCGCGACGGTGGGATCGAGGCGCACGTCCTTGAGCGCCGTGTCGGGCAGCCCTCGCGCCCATTCGATTTGATCCCAGTAAATTTCGAGAGTTCGTCCTCAATCGCAGTCGGCGCGGCGATCCGGGACGAAAGACGTTGCGTCAGGTCGACCAGGATCGTCTTCTTCCGACCGGCCGGAAAGCCCAGATTGTCTTGAGCAACGATCCAGCCGCCGCGTCCATCCGGCACTTCGAGACTTAGACCGCGGGCCCGCCAGCGGCTCGCCCTGGGTCATGGCCACGTTGATCGAGGAGTCGGTCGGATAGATCGAGCCGTGCGCGATCAGGTAGAGCGGACCACTTCGGGGCGCGTCTTCGCCCAGGTCCACTTCGAGATAGTGATCGCGCGTCACGCCCTGGTACTGGCCTGCCCGAAGCTATCCAGGGCTCGTCCGTCGAGCGTGCTCACGATGCTCGGTCACGTCCTGGCCAGTGTCGTCGACGGCGCGCTGCGATCTTGTGCGGCGTGGCGACCGTCGGTGATACCGAGTTTCGCCGGCGGGATCACGAATCGCTCATCGACGAAGATCTCCGGTCCCGACCGGGTGATCGACGGTCATGAGCGCCAGATGATCGTAGTAGTAGACCTCCCATAATTCCGCCGGTGATGCGCAGGTCGTAATAGCCGTCGTGCGGCACGAGTTGATCGCGCCCGATCTTGTACCACTCTTCGGTCGCCGCGATGTTCGCGGAGCCAAGCGTGTTGATGCGCAAGCCGATCGCGGAACCCCACGGAACCGCGTCCTTCACAAACTCCATCTGCTTTCCGTTGTAGGCGAAGAGGAACGGACACGATCCCTTCAGCCGCTGCTCGGTGACGACTTCCTGGTCGGCTTTCACGTCGAACTCGGCCCGCACGGCCCCATTCGGCCAGATGACCCGCACGACGTCGGTCCGCGGTTTGCTCGCCCAATCCGAAATGAAGTCTGCGGCCCCGTGATCGGCTGCTTTTGCACCAGCAAGCCGGAGCGGACTTCCACTTCCGCCGCCAACGCCGAACGGGTTGATGCGCTGGTCGCCGAAGGCCTGTGCAGCGCGCGGCCGAACGATCTTGCCAGTGGTAATTCCTGGTCCCGTGGTTGACCGCCTGTATGGCTTGTCCATCCGCGGAGAGGCCGAGCAGATCGAGCTTGCCGTCGCCATTCAGGTCCGCCGCGTCAAAGACCAGCGCCGGCCCCAGCGGATGGTCGAGCAAGGTGAACTCGCCTTTCTCATTGCCGAGCCAAATCAGACGCGCCGGCGTGGCTCTTCGCGGCCCCGGTTCGACCGGGGACAGATAGAGATCGCTCGCTCCGTTGTTGTCGAGGTCGGCGACGCGCAGGCGCACTTCGCCCGCGCGGATAGCTGGCTGCGTCGGGGACCCTGGCAATTTCCGCCACGTTCCAACCTTGGCCTTCGTTCTTGTCCGATATCCGAACCACGGCGCCGTCAGCCTGGATCGCCAGCAGATCGAGCGCGCCGTCGTTATTGGCATCCGCCACTGCGATCGCCGTTATCGTCGCAAGATTGGCAGGGAGGGACCGTTCGCGGAACTGGCCCTGCCGCTCATTGATGAAGACATGCAGGCGTCCCGCGGCGTCGATGATCGCGGGCATCCGGGTTGCCGTCCCCGTCAAGAGTCGGCCCAGGCGAGCTGGCGCACGCCAGAGACTCCGGCAAAGGGACGAATGTCCAGGAACGTGCCATCGCCGTTGTTCCTCAAGACGACCGGGACACCGTCGGGAGACCCGAGCACGATATCGAGATCACCGTCCGCTTCGACGTCGACCGCCCACGCACCGGTATAGCGGGCATTGAGCACGGAGACTCGGCAATTTGGTTTCCGTCGTCACGTCGGCGAACGCGCTTGGACTGTCCTGGCGGAACAGGCGCACCTCCCGCGCCCGCCAGCACCAGGTCCGTCTTGAAGTCGTAGTTGAAGTCGAGTTGCAAAGACGCCTTCGGGCGACGGCGCAACTTTGGTCGGTCCGCCGGGGAACGGAAGCGTCGCATTGGTGGACAGACGCAATTCGACGCCATTCGCAACGGCAACGATCGGTGCGCCTGCGCCGCCAAGCTGGATGGCCCCAAGCCAATTCCACTGACCGTTGCCGGTATCCGCAATCGGCTGTGGCCCGGAATGTGATGGCCCGGTCTGCCGGCGCGGGCTTGAAGACCGGTGACTCCAAGCGCAGAAAACGGGTGAATGGCTGAGCATCTTCACCGGGCGGCGCCTTGAGGGCGGCGTAGCTTTGGCGGTACTCGGGAACGCGCAAGAGCGCATTGCGGAGCACGGTGGTCCGTAGGGCGGCCGCACGCAAATCCGTACCGGCGGCAGCCGCCTCCAGGAGCCGCGAGTTGCTGTCGCACCTCTGGCGGCCACGCGGACGATCTGGGCGCCGATCTTCGCTACTGCCGACTTCAGCGTGCCGGCGTCGCCGCGTTTCGCCGGCAATGCGGCTCAACTCCGAGCAATGCGGCGAGATTGTCCGGCTGCCTCGCGACAATCTTCTGAATCACCTGCTGGAATTCGGCTTCGCTGCCTTGATCGCCTTGCCGCTCGATTTCCTGGGCAAGCGCATAAGCGGTGCGCAAGTCGTTTGGATTGAGGTCCGCCGCTTTGCGCAAGTTTGCCGATGGCCTGCACGGAACGGCCGCGATTGCTCTCGAGAATTCCCAGCAGGTAGTAGATGTGGTCGTCTCGTGGGGCGAGTTCGTGCGCTCGCTCGGTGCCTTGCGCCGCGGCGTCAAAGTTTCGTTGGCGCAACGCAAGCACTCCCCAGTTGGCCCACACCCGGCCGGTCTCGCCCGGCGCCTGCTGCGTCACCCCGGCGAGTTTTCTTTCCGCGTAGATATTCATTGCCGACCTGCAACGCCGCCAGGCCGGCATAGAACGCCGAAACAACATCGCTGTATTCGCTTGAGGTTGTTGTGGGGCAGCCTGCCTCCCGAATCACACCCCGCGCACGTTACAACCAAAGTCGCGAGAAGAAAGAGCGGCAGTACACGTCGAATGCCGATGGAGCCCTCGCAGGCAGCAACGGAACCGATTCGATCGTGACCATCACTGGACTTCGCGCGTTGGTGTTCCTGAGTGCTCTCTCGTGGCCACTCGGCGCATGAGTTGCGCCGTAATACTAGCCGACGGATCGAGCGCCGACTGCGCGAAACGGGGTTAGCCGCGGGCGGCTTGTCTTGGCGAGCCGAAGGAAGACCCCTCGAGGGTCGAGATCGGCGAAGCCGTGGGAAAATCCAGGGTCGAGAAGAACAGGTACGCGCGCACGAGGAGGGCTGCGCTGGGCCTTCACTGGAAGGCGCTCTTCGACTGAAATTTTTTGGCTGAGGACCGGCTATTTTGTGCGGTGCAGCGATCGCCACCGTCCGTGGAGCGGCTCTGAAAGGGCATCCGCTGGGGCCGACCGCGTCGGCCGAATGCGAGCCGGCAAAACTAAATTCGACCTTGGTAGTATTGACAGTCGAGTTCGATAGGCATAGGGCCTCTTGCGGATTCGCAAAGGGCATGCGCATTCGGCTGGTTGCCACAGTAAAACCCATCGGCAAGGCTAACTTCGAAGGGCAGGAGGAAACCATATGCTTTCCATCGCAGAAATCCCGGGATTTCAGCAATGAAGGGCGGTAGCGACACTCACACTCATGGGCGTTGCGTCGGCGGTTGCTGGGCTGGCGCTGGGTTCAGCAGTCCGACATCGGCACAGAATCGAGAAGCGCCCAACGCCTGGAAAAGCCTGCCCCGCAGATCGCGTGTCAGCCCGGCGACCGCGCTTCGAACCGGGGCTGCAGGGTCAGACTTCGCTGGTCGACCGGATGTCGGGCGCCAACAAGACGCCCTTACAACTGCAAATACTGGATCTGGTCGGCAATCGCCCGGGTGAAGGCGCCGAATGGCAGATGGCCTGGTTCAAGGACTGCGCTTACTACGACACCAACGACGTCGCGCAGCAGACCGTTCGCGGCTCGCCGGTGATCGACGTATCGAATCCGTCCAATCCGACGCTTACGGTCGCGCTCAACGATCCGTCGTTTGCGGAGCCGTGGGAATCGCTGAAGGTCCACGACCGGCGGCAGCTGCTGGCGTCCGCGCAGGCGAACAACGGTGGCGGCACTGCGCCTGGCTTCGCGATCTACGACGTGTCGGCCGACTGCAAGAATCCGCAGCTGCTGTTTTCCGGCAATATCGACGTCGATCGCCGGGCGGCGTTTCGCGGTCACGCCGGCCAGTTCTCGACCGACGGGATGACCTATTGGGGCGCGGTGATCGGCGGAGCGATCTATCCTCTCGACATCACGGACCCGAGGAACCCGAAGCTGCTCGCGAAGTTCATTCCGGGCACGTGCGTCGGTGTGCATCGCCGGCGACGCGAGCCCGCATGACGTATCCACGAATGACGATGGCACGCGGCTTTACATCGCCAATCTGGGGACGAACAAGAACGGGCCTCGCCATCGTGGACGTGAGCGATGGTGCAAAATCGCCTGCCGAATCCGAGGATGAAATTGCTCGGCACGTACTACTGGCCCGACGGCGGCCGCGCGGCGCAGCAGCCGACGCCGATGCGGATCAAGGGCCGGCCGTACATATGTGTTCGCCGACGAGAAACTCGACGCGGCTCGCCGGTTGCGCGGCGGGCAACCAGCCGTTCGGCATGGGCGAGGCTCATCGACATACTCGAACGACGCAGCCCGTGCCCGGTTTCGTACCTGATGCTCGCAAGTAAACCAGGCGCGCCAACTCGACGCGGCGAGACCCGCGGCTACGCGCTGCCAGACCGCGTTCCAGCGACTTCATCTCGACCGGGCGGATTCCTGTACGACGCGCACTACTGCACCGCGGACGATCCCGAAGAACGCCAAGATGGTGGCGTGCAGCTACATGCAGTCGGGCGCTGCGCATCCTTCGACGTGCGCGATCCGTACCATGCCGAAGGAAGTCGCCTATTTCGCTTCGCCAGCGACTGGGAGCGCGCTCCGCCAGGCTCGACGCTGTGGTGGACGACGTCGGCCGACGCTGAACCTGACGCACGATCTGTCGTCGTCCAACGCGCGGTTCCTGCGCAAGGATCGCGGCGAGTGGCCCATGATCTGGTTCACGAGCCACCAACAATGGCTTCTTCGTGGCGAAGCTGAAGCGGACGATCTGCGCGCGCGCGAGCCCCGACGGTGTTCGCGCCCAGGAACCAAGGGCGCGGCGAGGTAATCCTGCAACCGTATTGATGGCGGACGGGGAGCGCACCGCACTTCAAAGTTCCTGGGCTAGTCGAGGGTTGTGCGTTTAGTATGTTCGTCTAGTATCTCTGTAGATATCGCAGGGGGCGGGCCACGGCCTGCCCCCTTTGTTTGCCCGTCTCCTTCCAGCCTCGTGACCGCAACGGGCTACCTTCGCCGCAGAGGTTCACAATCCGGCGGCCCCTGCCTCCATTCCGTGGTCGGCAAACTCGGACGGTCGGTTGCTGTCCAGGTGATCGCCAGCCGCGGCCCAGCAGTTCTCAGACGTTGGCAGCATTTTACATTTTCAATTCAATTGTCCCAAGCTTTTGCCCCGGGAGGGGCCGTGCCATAGGAAGTCGCGTTTCGGCACGATGTAGCCATAACGCGAACCGTGGTAAGACGGGTAGGACCTCTATTATGTGTGCATCGCGAAAATCGCCATCATGTAAAAGCGGCAGGATGCTTACGCGCCGACATCCGCGCTAGCCGCCTCCGTTGCTCGTAGTTGTCCTGGCGCTACGGTGTGTGGGCGGCCAAACCTTCGCCAACAGTACCCTGGACCAAACCGGTCCGCGCCAATTGCGGGGCGACCGATCGCGTTGAACCGGGACTGCAGGGGGCAGACTTCCAGCTGGTCGACCGCATGTCGAGGCGCCAGCAAAGGCGCCCTACAACGCTGCAAACACTGCTGACCTGGTCGGTAATTTCCCGGGCGAGGCAGTCGGCATGATGGCATGGTTCAAGGATTGTGCCTACTACGACACCAACGACGTCGTGCAGCAGACAACCGTTCGCGGCTCGCCGGTGATCGACGTGTCGAATCCGGGCCAATCACGGAGGCTTCCGCACGCCTGCAACGACCGCCGTTTGTAGCAGAGCCGTGGGAAATCGCTGAAGCGTCCACGATCGGCGGCAGCTGCCGGCTGCTGCGCGAGGCGAATAACGGTGCTGGCACCTCAGCCGTCTCGCAATCTGACGACGTCCACTGGCCGCAAGAATCCGGACAGTTATTGTATTCAGGCAATACCGACGTGAACTGCCGGGCGGGGTTCGCGGTCTCGCTCGGCCAGTTTCAGCCGACGGACTGACGTATTGGGGCGCCGTGACCCGGCGAGCGATCTATCCCTGTCGACGTCACGGGACCCGCGGAACCCGAAGCTGCTCGCGAAGTATGTCCGAGGGCCAATGCGTCGGGTGTACTGCTGGGTGACGCGACCTTCCGCGTTATCGCGGCATCCGCAACGAACGGCGACGACGGCACGCGAGACTCACATCGCCAATCTGGACGCGAACAAGAACGGCTCCTGCCATCGTGGATGTGAGCGACGATGCCCAATCGCTTGCCGAACCCGCAAACCGAGACTGGTCGGCACCTGCTACTGGCCCGACGGTACGGACCGCGCAACCGCCGACGCCGGATCCACCGGTCGGCCGTACGTCCTATTCGCCGATGAGAACTCTACGCGGTTGGCCGGTTGCGCTGCAGGGAAACGCCCACTTTCGGTATGGCCGGAGGCTCATCGACATCCTGGACGGGGCGCATCCCAGCTTCGTTTCGCAGCTGATGCTCGAAGTGAACGAGGCCAAACCCCCGGCGAACCCGCAAGTGCCAGCAATAGCGAACC
>ERZ1370068.1154-contig-11053_pt1 | contig 19720 bp, 21 predicted proteins | sample MGYA00561227_ERZ1370068 | MGnify/ENA primary metagenome ERZ1370068 (study PRJEB38410, sample SAMEA6850437) | metagenome | study: Metagenomic assessment of the ecological functions of the soil: analysis of the soil microbiota associated with the...
CGTTACGTACGCTGGAATCCCGGCTGTACGCCGTCATCCGTCCACATGCTGCTCGACATGGGAGACTCATCAGAGGTTGCCGGCGCAGCCGCGCTACGAGTTCGACAACCTGACGAGATGATGTGGTGGAAGCACTGCCGCCACTCTGGCCGGGCCCCGAGCTTCCCGACCGAGATCGTCGTCCGCCTCGAGTCTCCGGCGACATGACGACTCGCGAGCGAGCCTCCGGCTCGTCCGGAGCCGGCACAAGACGCTGTCGTTCCGATTGAGCCGCCGGCCGCATGGAGACGCGAGCGTCCCGCCGCGACGCAAGACGTATCCGTTCCGCGTCATGCGCGCCGTGTTCGACGCGGCCCGGATAGAAAGGATCTCCCCTTTCACCAGTGATGGACACGTCCTGCTCGTCCTCCGGGTTCGACTGACACTGACGAGGCCCTCTGGATCGCGAGCGATTCTTCCTCTTGGGAGCGATCCGGCGGAGCGAGCGCGCGGAAAGAGGAACTGCGCGCGAGGCGTGCCTCGGAGAGTTAGTCGAACCCGGAAGGAGGGACGTGTCCCCTCTTTGGAGAAAGGGTGTCCCCTTTTCCCATTCGTAGCGAAGGGCGTCGATCGGGTCGAGCTCGGCGGCGCGAACGGCGGGGTAGATCCCGGACGCGAGGCCGACGGCGATCGACACGCCGGTGGACAGCACGATCGAGGCGATCGTGACGACCGTCGGCCAGCCGGCGTAGGCGGCGACCGCCCTTGGCGATCAGGAGGCCCACCGCGATGCCGAGGACCCCGCCCAGCGCCGAGATCGAGAACGACTCGATGATGAACTGATTGCGGATGTCCAGGCGCCGTGCGCCGACGGCGCGCCGCACGCCGATCTCGCGGGTCCGCTCGAGAACGGTCGCCAGCATGATGTTCATGATGCCGATCCCGCCGACGAGGAGCGAGATGCTCGGCGATGCACCCCATGACGATGCTGAACAGGCGCTGCGTGCGTGCGCGCTCTGCTCGAGCAGCGCCTCGGGGACGACGAGATCGAAGTCGCCGGCGCCGCCGTGGATGCGATCGACCAGCGTCCGCACGACCGCCGACGTCGCGCGCGGCTCCGCCTCGGCGTCGAGGCGCACGATGAGCTCGTCGAGCGGCGCCTTCAGCGGCGGCCGGTCGAACTTCCGGCTCGCCGTCGTCACGGGCAGGTAGATCTCGCGCGCCGTCGCGCCGAGCTGGACGCCCTGGAACGCCGACGCGCCGCCTTCGTCCTGGAGCACGCCGACCACCGTGAGCCACACGTCGTTGACCTTGAGATCGCTCCCCAGCGCGGGCCGTAGCCGAACAGGTCGCGGCGCACGCCGGGCCCGATCGACGCAGACCTGGGCGTGGTCCCGCTCGTCGAGCGCGTCGAAGAAACGTCCCTCGGACAGGCGGAGCCGCGAGATCTCCGCCTGGCGGGACGACACGCCGTAGACCGTGGCCTTCGTCTTGGCGGTCGCGGAGAGGACCTTGTACGGCTCGATCTGGAGCCGCGCCGACGACCAGCTCGACGCCCGGGCACCGCCTCCTGAATCGCCTGGGCGTCGCGCCACGACAGGCCCTGCGACTTCTTCCGGATCTCCTCGAGCTCCTCGTCCTTCATCTCCTTCGAGCGGAGGATGACGTTGCGCAGGCCGAGGCGCTCGATCATCTCGAGCGCCTGCCTCTCCGCGCCCGGCGCCGATCGACAGCATCGCGATCACCGCCCCGACGCCGAAGATCATCCCGAGCATCGTCAGCGCCGACCGGAGCTTGTGGGCCGCGAGGTTGTCGAGCGCGCTCTCGAACGACTCGCGCGAAGGTCATCGGGCCGCCGGAGAGCGCCGCGGGGAGCCGCCGGCGCGCGCGGGCGGCTGGTCGTCCCCGACGCCGCCGCGGTCGGGTCGCGCGAGGGCGATCTCGTCGCCGACGGCGAGCCCGTTCTCCACGACGACCCGGCCGACCGCCGCCGGGCCCGAGCGTCACGCTCGGCGGGGATGAACTCCGCGCCCGATCCGCTTGTAGACGATCTTCTTCCCGTCTTTCTCGAAGATGGCGTTCCGCGGAACGCTGATCGCCGTCGGCGCGCGCGTCCAGCGCCAGCACCGCCCGCACGCGCTGGCCCGGCTTCATCACCGCCGCGTCCGTCGCGCTGAAGCTCGAGCGTCGCGCCGAAGTACTGCACCGGAATCCAGCCCGTGCGCCGCTTCGCGAGCGTGTCGACCTTCTTGATCTTCGCCGTGTACTCGATCGCCGGGTGCGCTTCGACGACCACGGCGGCGCGCAGCCGCCGGCGGCCAGCCCGCCGGCGTCCGGCCTCGAGGACGTAGACGCGCGCCTGCATCGTCTTGAGCTCCGGGATCTCGCCCACCGGCTCGCCCGGCCAGACGCGTGTCGCCGACCTTCGTGATCTCGCCGCGCCAGTCGCGCTTGTAGACGAGGATGCCGTCGTGCGGCGCCCTGATCTCCAGCGCCTCGAGCCCCTTCGACGCGCGGTCGATGGCGATCCCCGCCTTGCGCCGCTCGATGTCGAGGAGGTCGAGGTCGACCTTCGCGACGTCCTGGCGGATCGCGCGCACCGAATCGGAGGTCTCGATGCGCTGCGTCGCGAGCGTGCGATCGAGCTCGCGAGCGGATGATCTCCTGCCGGGAGAAGACGTCCGGGTCGTCGATCTTGTAGCGGTCGGCGGCCTTCAGCTCCTCGCGGGCCAAGGCCGCGTCGCGCTCGAGGTTGCGGATCGCGCCGCCGGTGTCGGCCCGCATCCCCGTGATCTGGCTGTCGGCGGCGCGTCGCGGTCCGATTCGCCGTCGCTCAGGCTGCGCTCCATCTCCGACGGATCGAACCGGACGACGACGTCCCCCGTCTTCACGGGCGTGCCGTCCGGGACGAGCCAGGCGACCTTGAGCTGCCCCTGCGCGTCGACCGGCGCCGTCACGGGCGTCGCTTCGGCGGCTTCGAGGTTTCCCTCGGCCACCACGCGGCGCTCGAACGGCGCCGCCTTCGACGACGACGAGCGTCGGCAACGCTCGACCGGCCGGCGAGGCGGCCGATCCACGGCACGCGGCGAGGAGCGCAGGACGGCGGCACCGACGGCGCGACAGCGACGACGCCGCGGCGCTTCAATGCGCGCTCTCCTCGCGTCGGCGTCGAGATCGCGGCGCGCGACGCGATCGCCGGCGTCGAGCCCCGACTTGACCTCGACCGACTGGTCTCGTTGCGGGCGCCGAGCGACGAGCGGTCGCCGCGCGTAACCGACCGGCGGACTTCCTGAACGCGACCGGCCCGACGCGGTCGGGAACACCGCATCCGCCGGAACGAGGAGCGCATTCGCGATCGCGGCCGGTCTCGATCGTGCCCCGGAACCGCATGCCGGGGCGCATCTTGCGCGGGTCGGTGGCGTCGAGCGCGACGACCAGCTTCACGACCTTGACGGGACTGCGCCACGATCTGCCGCTGCACGGTGCTCAGGATCGAGGCGATCTTCCCGGTGAACTCGATGTCGGGATGGGCCTCGAGCCGGAAGCGAACCGTCTGGCCCGACGGCGATCTTCCCGGCGTCGGACTCGTCGACCTCCCCTCCGCCTTCATCGCGCTGGAGGTCCGGGAATCTCGAGGATGCGCTCGCCGCGCCAGGCGGAGTCGCCGACCTTCTTCTTCTCGTCGCGCCAGTTCGTCGCGTAGACGACCGTGCCCGCGCGCGGCGCCTTGACGGACATCGCCTCGATCGAGGCGTCGATCTCCGCGACGCGCGCGATCGGCGGCGGCCTTCTGCGCGCGCAGCGCCGTCAAGCGCCACCGTCGTCCGCGTGGCGCGACGCGGCGAGCTTGGCGTTCAGGAACTCGATCTCGCGCTTGGCGTCCTCGAGGTTCAGCCGCGACTCCTGCAGCTGCTGGCTCTTGACGAGCTCTTCGGGAACGTCGAGCTCGAGCGACGGCCTTCCGCTGGCGCGACGTCGGCCTCGGCGAGGCGCAGCTCGTCGTTCTTGCGCGCGATCTCGGCATCCTTCTCCTTCTTCTCGATGCGCTTTCCGGCGGACTCGCTCTCGGCCCGCTTCTCCAGGAGCTTCCGCTCGAGCTCGCTCGTGTCGAACGCCGAGCACCGGCGTCCCGGCGGCGACGTCCGTGCCCTCCGGCGCCATCATCGCGATCTTGAAGTCGCACGACGTCCGGGACCTGCGGCGGGCCGATCGGGCGTGCTGTTGACGGCCGGCGAGCACGCCGGTTCACCTCGACCGTCAGCACGAGATCGCCGCGCTCGGCCGTCGGCCCAGACGCTCTTCGGAACGGTGTCGCGGGCGAAACGCCCACCATCCGGCGAGCGATCACGGCGGCCGCGCCGCGGCGATCGACGTTGCGTCGCGCTCATCCGCCGGCCTTCAGGCGCGCGCCGTCCGCGAACGCCGCCGTCGACGACGCAGCGTGTCGAGATTGCAGGCGCCCAGCTCACGTCGACGACCTCGCCCGAGAGCAAGCCGCGCGCGCGGGCTTGGCCCCGCGAGGTCGAGGCCCTCGCGCGGCGCGAGCAGGACGTCCTCGCGCTCTTTGGGGCGCACTTCGACCTTCACGGACATCCCCGGGCGCATCCGCTCGACGTCCGGCGGCGTCCAGGCTTGACGCGAACGTTGTACGCGCGGCGGAGCGAGCGGCCGGCCGCCTCCTGCGCGACCGGCGTGATCTCCGCGATCCGCCCGGCGTAGGTGCGGTCGGGGTAGGCGTCGAGGATGCAGCGTCGACCGGCGAGCCCGTCGCGATCCGCCCGTCGTCGACGTCGGAGAGCTTCGCCTCGACCTGCATCGCGCCGTAGGTCGGGAAGGCTCACGACGGGGAGCCCCACCCAGACCGAATCGCCGACCTGGATCTTGCGGCCCTGCCAGGGATGATCGGCCACGACGAGGATGCCGTCGCGCGGCGCTGTCGAGGACCATGCCGTCCATCGGCCTGACCCGCCGCCTCGAGCTCCCGGCGCGCTTTCTCGAGCGCGATCCGCTTCTGGAGGACCGTCTCGGCGGAGGACGCTTCGAAGCGCGGCGAGGTCCTCCTCGCGCCTTGTCGAGCTCGGTCGTCGGCGCGCGACAGCGCGAGCTGGTTGTCCTGGTACTCCTTGCCGCGCACGAACTCCGCGCGGAGTCGCCGCAGCGAGCTTGGCCTTCTCCACGGCGATCGTCTTCTGGGTGACCGGCCAAGCTCTTCTCGGCCCTGCTGGCTGACGCGGTCGGCCTCGGCTTGCTCGAGATCGCTTCGCGCTTGGTCCGACCGCCGAGCGCTTCTCGCCGTACTCCTGCGCGAAGCGCGGCCGTGTCGAACTCGACCAGCTTCTGCCCGGCCTTGACGACGGCCCCTCCGGCCTCGAGCCAGCGGATCGTCGTCTGCCAGTTCGGGAGTCTGCGGAACGAACGAGGCTGTCCGGCGTTGACCGCGATCGAGCTGCCCGGTCAGGAGGAACCGGTCCTCGAACCGGCCCCGATGCACCGTGAGGTCGCCGGGCGTCACCGGATCCCGCCGGCCCGCTCCGGGTCCGCGCGGCCCGGCCGAGCAGGCGGCCGCCAGGCGAGGACGGCAAGAACGATGGACAGGCGACTCCGGCTGCCGGGCCAGAACGAGCCATCCGTTCGCTGACTCCTCGTGCATCGAGCGGAGTCCGAGGAGTATCCGAGCAACCGGAGTGCCCGTCAAACCGTACGGCCGATTCTAGGACGTCGAGGAACCAGCCGAGGGGCTCGGACGTATTACGGGACAGGCACCCGCAGCGGTCAACGGAGGAGCTGCTCATGGGTAAGGTCGTCAAGATCCTGATCGTTCTCGTCATCCTCGCGGGGGCCGTGCGTCGGCGCCTACGCGTGGCTGCAGAGCCGGGACGGCGCGGACGACGGCGTCAAGAAGGTCGAGGTCGTCACCGGGTCGATCACGGACAAGGCGGTCGCGGTCGGGCAAGATCGAGCCGCGCGCTCAAGTTCCACGTCAAGTCGAAGATCTCGGGCATCGTGAAGCGGTGCCACGCGGAGGTCGGCGACCGGGTCGCGGCCGGCGACCCGCTGTTCGACATCGTGCCCGACCCCACCCCGTCCGAGCGCGTCGAGGCCGAGCGCCAGCTCGAGCGGGCGCAGAGCGCCTACGACCAGGCCGAGCGCGACGTCGACCGCGCGAACGAGCTGTCGCTGTCCGGGCATCCTCTCGACGGGCGATCACGACGTCAAGCATGCAGACGCTTCGACCAGGCGCGAATCGCGCTCGGCGCAGGCCAAGGACAACCTCGAGCTCCTCCAGAAGGGACGCATCCAGGGCGGCGGCGCCGGCATGGAATCGGTCGTCCGCGCGCCCGCCGCGGGAACGCTCCTCGAGCGCCTCGCGAACCCCGGCGATCCGGTCGTCCCGCTGACGACCTATCAGGCCGGAACCGATCTGGCGCTCGATCGCCGAGATGAAGGACCTCATCTTCAAGGGGACCGTCGACGAGATCGACGTGGGCAAGCTCAGCGTCGGGCTCTCCCGCGCGGCTGCGCATCGGCGCCCTTCCCGAACGCGACGATCACCGGGAAGCTCACGCGCATCGCGCCGCAGGCTACCGAGAAGGACAACGCCAAGCTGTTCGAGGTCGAGATCGAGCTCGACCCCGGCCAGACCATCGTGCTGCGCGCCGGGTACTCCGCCAACGCCGACCTCGTCATCAAGGAGAAGAAGGACATCCTCCTCGTCCCCGAGCGGGTGATCATCGTTCGAGGACGGCGGCAAGAAGGCGTTCGTCGAGATTCCCGGCGCCGGTGCCGAAGGCGCCCGCCAAGAAGGTCGAGATCGCGACCGGACTGTCCGACGGCCTGAACTGCGAGGTCGTCTCCGGGTCTGAAGAAGGGCGACCTGGTCGTCCAGCGTCCGCCGAAGCCCAAGAGCGATTTCTAGTGGCGTTCTGGCTCCAGCTCCGGCAGCTGCTGCGCGACCTCCGCTCGCAGAAGATGCGCACGCTCATGACGACCTTCGGGATCGTCTGGGGGACGGCCGCGGTGAGCCTGCTTCTGGCCTTCGGGCGAGGGTTCCATCGAACAGATCTACGAGAACTCCGCCGGGCTGGGCGAGAACATCTGCATCGCCTGGCCGTCGCGGACGTCGCTCCCGTTCGAGGGCTTGGGAAGGGGCCGCCGGATCCGCCTCGACGAGGACGACATGCAGCTGATCCGCGCCAAGGCCGACGGGCTGCGAGGCGATCTCCAGCGAGTACGAGGCCGTCCTTCAAGCTGATCTACGAGAAGAAGACGATGGCGGTCGACGTCCACGGCGTCACGCCCGTTTTCGCGTCGATGCGGACCGATCGTGCCGGTCGCGAGGCGGACGCTGGATCGATGAGCTCGATTGGGACGGCCGGCGCCGCGTCGCGTTTCTCGGCAACGACCTCGCCGAGACCGTGTTCGGCACGACCGATCCGGTGGGCAAGACGATCTACCTCAACGGCTCCCCGTTCCTCGTGATCGGCGTCATGGTCAAGAAGCGGCAAGATTCGAGCTACAGCGGGCGCGACAAGGACAACGTGTTCATCCCGGGCACGACCCATCGCGCGCTGACCGGCCAGAAGTACGTCGACGAGTTCATCTTCAAGGCGACCGACGTCGGACAAGACCGACGTCGCTGAAGAGCGCAGGTGCTCGAGGTCGTCGGCGCGCAAGCACCGTTTCGATCCGAAGGACAAGGAAGCCATCGGCATCTGGGACACGACGGAGAAGTTCCAGTTCCTGAACACGTTCATGCTGAGCTTCCGCGCGTTCCTGGGGATCGTCGGCTCGCTGACGCTCGTCGTCGGCGGGATCGGCGTGTCGAACATCATGAACGTCGTCGTCGAAGAGCGGACGCGCGAGATCGGCATCAAGATGGCGCTCGGCGCGCGCCCCGGCTCGATCCTGCTCCAGTTCATGCTCGAGACCTTGCTGATCACGGGCGTGGGCGGCGCGATCGGCCTCGGGATCACGTTCGGGATCTGCGCGGCGTTTCCCGCGCTCGGCTTCACGGAGTACGTCGGCAATCCCGACCGTCTCGCCGATGGTGCGGCGCTGACAGCCGGCCTGCTGGGCTCGGTCGGGCTCTTCGCCGGCTACTTCCCGGCTCGCGACGCGGCGCAACCTCGATCCCGTCGTGGCGATGAAGCTCTAGGAGCGGGACATGCGCGGCGCCAGCGTCGTCTTCAACCTGTTCCTCGCCTCTTCGCGGCTCCAGAAGAAGCGCGCGGTGCTGACGATCGCCTCGATCGCCTGGGGCTCGGTCTCGCTCCTGCTGCTTCTGGCGTTCGGCCAGGGACTCCGCGATCCAGCTGACCGTCGCCAACCGCGGGCATGGGGGACGGGATCGCGGTGCTCTGGGCTTCGGAGACGACGAAGAGCGTGGCAGGGGCTCCCGGCCGGCCGCAGCCTCCGCTTCCTGCCCGAGGACGTCGCGCTCCTCAAGGAGCGCGTGCCGCTGCTCGACGGCGCGATCGGCGAGTTCGTCACGTGGGGCACCAACTTCACCTACGGGAAGAAGACGGTCAACGCCCAGCTCGATCGGCACCGAGGCCGCCTACGGCGAGCTGCGCAATCACGTGCCCAAGCCCGGCGGGCGGTTCCTGAACGACGAGGACGTCGACCCTGCGCCGCCGCGTCGTCTTCCTCGGGGACGAGCTCGCGCACGACCTGTTCGGCGACGAGCGATCCGGTCGGCAAGCAGATGCTGATCAACGCCATCGCCGTACACGGTCGTCGGCGTCCTCGAGAAGCGCATGCAGATGGGGACCTACGGCGGACCGGACAAGAACCACGCCGTGATCCCGATCACGACGTTTCAGGCGCAGATCGGGCGCAAGTACCTGGCGAACCTCGTCATCCGCGCCAGCCGACCCCAGACGATGAAGACCGCGCTCGTACGAGGTGCGCAAGGTGTTCGCCGCGAAGTACGGATTCGATCCCGACGACGAGCGCGCCATTCGCAACTGGGACACCGTCGCGGGGCAGAAGGTCATGCGCAACATCCTGCTCGGCATCCAGATCTTCCTCGGGATCATCGGCGGCTTGACCCTGATGATCGGCGGCGTGGGCGTCGCGAACATCATGTACGCGACGGTGAAGGAGCGGACGCGCGAGATCGGCGTGAAGATGGCGCTCGGCGCGCGGCCCGCGTGGATCACCGGGCCCGCTCGTCCTCGAGGGGCTCGCCTACACGACCTGTTCGGCGGGCTCCTCGGGCTCCTCGTTCGCCGATGGCGATCATCATCGCGGCTCGGCTTCGTCCCGACCGGAAGGGAACGAGGCGCTCGAGTTCCTCGGCAAGCCGACGCTCTCCCCGCCGTCGGGCGATCGCGCGCCGCCATCCTCGGCGCGATCGGGCTGCTCGCCGCGTACTTCCCCGCGCGCCGCGCCGCATCGATCGATCCGGCGCAGACGCTGCGCTACGAGTGAGGCTCGCATGAGCGCGACGCTGGAACGGCCACGCAGCGGTCGACCGCGGACGTCATCGCGATGAGCCGGATCACCGAAGGTCTACGACACCGGGAAGATCCGCGTCGAGGCCTTGAAGGGCGTCGACCTCAGCATCGGCGCCGGCGAGTTCGTCGCGATCGTCGGGCCCGTCCGGCTCGGGAAAGTCGACGCTCGATGAATCTCGTCGGCTGCCTCGACACGCCGACCGACGGGACCTACCTGCTGCGCGACAAGGAGGTCGCCGGACTCGACAAGAACGAGCTCGCCGAGATCCGCAACCAGCGCGTCGGCTTCGTCTTCCAGAACTTCAACCTGCTTGCCGCAGATCACCGCCTTCGAGAACGTGGAGATGCCGTTGATGTTCGGAGGCGTCCCGCGGAAGGAGCGCAAGGAGCGCGTCCACGCGCTGCTCGAAAAGGTCGGCCTCGCGGATCGCATGGAGCACCGGCCGACCGAGCTGTCGGGCGGCCAGATGCAGCGCGTGGCCGTGGCGCGCGCGCCTCGCGATGAACCCCGACATCGTGCTCGCCGACGAGCCGACCGGGAACCTCGACACGTCCTCCGGCGGCGACGTCATGTCGCTGTTCGAGGAGCTGTGGAAGCAGGGGCGCACGATGATCGTGATCACGCACGATGCCGCGCTCGCGCGGCGCGCGGGGCGCATCGTCGAGATCCAGAGACGGCGCCATCGTCAGCGACCGAGGCACCCGCTCTGACCGAGTCCAGTGACACTCGCGTTCGAACGGAGCAGTTCCCATGAGCTTTTCTGACAAGCGAGGCTCGGACCCCTCGTGAGTGAAAGCGATGTCCCGATCGCGATCAGACTAGAGTGTCCGATGCGGCGCTGCGGCGCCTCGCTCGTCCTCACCGCTGCTGGTCGCGGCGTCCGCCGCGACGCCGGGCTTCGCCGGAAAGGCCAACGACGTCCAGCAAGGACGGCCTTCAAGCTCCTGAACGAAGGGGTCGCCGCCTACAACCGCGCCGACTACCGCGCGCGCGATCGTCCCGCTGCAGAAGGCGGCGGCGATGAGCCTGAACTCGTTCCCCGCGCACCACTACCTCGGGCTCGCGCTCGCCGGGGACCGCCGTTACGCGGACGCGGTCGAGGCGTACAAGATCGCGCTCGATCTCGACCCGAGCCACCTGCAGGCCAACGTCGCGATCGGCGACGCGTGGCTCGCGCAGGGCGACACCGACGAGGCGCTGCCCTACTACGTCCAAGCGCCGGAAGCTCCGCCCGGAATACGCTCCCGCGCTCGACGGGCTCGCGCCGCGTCGCGCGAGGCGCAGGCCGACGAGGACAAGGCGATCGCGCTTTACGGGCGCGCGCTCGCGAGCGACAAGGGTTCGCCCCGGCGTACACGCACCTGGGCGACCTCTACCTGCGCGCACGGCAAGTCTCGACGACGCGGTGAAGCTGCTCGTCGAGGCGATGTCGGTGCGCCCCGATTTCGGTCCCGGGCTCGACCGGCTCGCCGCCGCCTACGGCCGGCTCGGATTCTCGAACGAGGCCGTCGCCACGATCCGCAAGGCGATCGAGCTCGAGCCCACCGATCCCGAGCATCGCGTGACGTTGGGCGAGGTGCTCCTCGGGATGGGGTCGTCGCCGGCGCCGAAGCGTCGTTCCAGGCGGCGATCGCGATCGATCCCGCCGATCCCAAGGCGCGCGGCGGACTCGCCGAGATCGCCGCGGCGCCGCGGCGAGCTACGACGCGGCGCTCGCGCACATCGACGCGGCGCTGGCCGACGCGCGGCTCGACCGCGCGCAGCCGCGAGGAGCTGACGAAGCAAGCGCGCCGCGCATCGCCGCCGAGCGCGATCGCGAGGCGGCACTCGAGCGCCGCGATCGCCGTCGGGCGCCGCGACGCCCGCCGGACCGCGCGGCGCTTGCGCGCCTCGAAGCCGCCGAGGGCCGCTTCGATCGCGCGGCCGACCTGCTCGCCGCGTCGACCGCGCCGGGGCCGGATCGCGAGCGGCTCGCCTTCTACCTCTTCCGCGCGGGGCGGTTCCGCGAGGCGCACGAGCGCTACGCGGAGCTCGCCGCAGGCGCAGCGGCGCGCCGACCTCGAGGTGAACGACGGCGCCTCGCTCGCCCGGCTCGGGCGACGACGTCAAGGCGAAGGCGGCGTTCGAGCGCGCGCTCGCGATCGAGCCCGACGCAGCCGCTGGCGAAGCTCTACCTCGGCAACGCGCTCCTGAGGCTGGGCGACGTCGCCGCCGCCGTCGGCGACCTACCGGGCGTTCCTGACGCGACTTCCCGACGGGCGCGTCCGCAGAGCAGGTGCGCCGCGTGCTCGCGGAGCTCACGCCCGGGCACAAGCCGTGAGAGCGCCTCGCGCTGGCTCTCGCTCGTCCTCGCCGTCGGCGGCGCCGGCCGCGGCGCAGGATGCCGGAAGCGGCGCGGCTTCTCGATCCAGATCGTCGCGCCCGGCGCCGACGAGTTCGTCGCTCGGACGGACGACGATCCGGGCGGAGGTCAAGGCGGAGGTGCCCGTCCGACGTCGACCGCGTCGAGTTCCTCGTCAAGGACAAGGTGATCTTCGTCGACCGCGAGCCGCCCTACGAGTGCGTGCACGACTTCGGCGAGGAGAGCAAGGCCTGGGTGATCCGCGCCGTCCTCTACCACCGCGAGGGGTTCTCGGTCAGCGACGTCATCGTGACGCGCAAGATCACGATCGAAGTCGTTCGAGGAGGTCAACCGCGTCATCCTCTGGGTGACGGTGACCGATCAAGTCCGACAAGCTCGTCGGCGATCTCACGAAGGAGAGCTTCACCGTCTTCGAGGACGGCGTCCAGCAAACCATCCGCGACTTCGTCCTCGAGGACCGGCCGATCACGATGGCGATCGTCCTCGACAGCTCCGGCTCGATGCGCGACGCGATGCCCGAGGTCCACCAGGCCGCGGCGGGCGTTCGTCGAAACGCTCCGTCCTCAGGATCAAGGCGCTCGTCATCGACTTCGACGACAAGGTCTTCCTGCTCCAGGAGCTGACGGCTCGGATCAGGCGCTCCTCAAGGAGGCGGTCACCAGCACCGAGGCGCTGGGCTCGACTGCGCTCTACGACGCGCTGCACGCCGCCTTCCGCAAGCTCCGCGGGATCGAAGGCCGAAAGGCGATCGTCCTTCTGTCCGACGGCGACGACAGCGTCGAGCCAGTTCGCGTACGACGCGCATCCTCGAGGAAGCCAAGGCGCAGAGCGTGCTGCATCTACGGGATCGGCTTGGGCGACGTGCAGCAAGAGCGTCCTCAAGGAGTTCTCGGAGACGACCGGCGGCCGCGCGTTCTTCGTCGCAAAGGCGAGCGAGCTCGCCGAGGTCTATCGCAAAGATCGCCGAGGAGCTGCGGCGGCAGTACTACCTCTCCTACTCGACGACGAACACGAAATGGGACGGCCGCTTCATCAAGCTCGAGGTGAAATCGAAGAACCCCGATTGGTCGGTACGCGCGCGGCGCGGCTACTTCGCCGTGCGCGGCGGCAGCGGCTCCGGCCGCGCCGAAGTGAACTCAGCCGCTAGGCGCGCGGCGGGCGGGATCACGTCCTCGGGCACGATCAGATCCTGCGGCAGGGGCCGGTAGTTGCGCGGGCTGCGTCGCGAGCTGCGCTTCGAGCGCCACGTCCCCGACCAGATCCAGCTCCGCGCGCAGCGGCAGCAGCCCGGCGCCCTGCACGTCGAGCCGCCACCGGCCCGCCTGAAGCTGAGGCACCGAGAACGCGCCCGCCCCGTCGGTCAGCAGACCATGCGCGCATCGTCGACGCCGTCGCGGCGCGTGAGCCTCACGCGCGCCTCGGCGAGCGGGCGCGCCTCCAGCGATGCGGACCGTCCCGGCGAGCGACGCGTCCCCTCGACGGCCGCGGCGGCTGGCCGTCCCGCGGCGTCTCTCCGCGCACGAGCAGGACCTCGACCACCGCGCGAAACGGCGCACGCACCTGGATCCCGGACTTGACGACGGACGCGTAGCCGTCGCGGCGGACCTCGGCCCGGTACGCCCCGTCGGGGAGACCGTCGAACGCGAACGTCCCGTGGTCCCGGTCGTCGCCGATGCGGACCGGCGACGGAGCGCTCTCCGGGCGCACGATGACGACCGCCCCGACCGCGGGCGCGTGACGGCCGTACGAGATCGTGCCGCGCAGCTGACCGGACGACGGCGGCCGGCGCGCGACAGGCGCGTCGACGGCGCCGAACGCGGCCGCGAGTGCGCCAAGCCCAGCAGCGCGCGATCGAGCGCTCGCATGTGCCGGAGTATAGGCGCTCGGGCTACACTCGGCGCGGGCGGTTAGCTCAGTTGGTAGAGCACCTGCTTTACACGCAGGACGTCCTCGGTTCGAGTCCGGGACCGCCCACCGAGACCCGCTCGGAGGGGACGGTTTGGCGCATTCTGCGGAAGCCGATCCCACATCCCGACAATCGCGGGCGGCGGTCAGCGTACACTCCAGGTTCACTCCGTCACGGGACGAGGGGAATAGGCTATGAAGTCGATCAAGTTGGGCAGAGTCTTGGAAGTTCTCGGAGCGTTGCTGGTCGCTAGCCCCGGCGTCATGCGCCGGATCACACACACAGGAAATCTGGGAGGTGTTCTCGAACGCCGACAGAACCGTGCAGTTCGTCGAGCTCAAGGAGTTCAACGGCGACACTGCGGAGTTCGGCCTGGGCGGGCACCTTTGCGTGTCACAGCCTTCGAATACCTCGAGCGGCATGAACAACGTGACCGGGAAACACCGCGTTCACCTACTACCTTCTCGGCACGGCTGCCTTCGCGGCGCTTCCCGGTGCGCCTGTTGCCGGACAAGATCATCCCGGCCAACTTCATCAAGGCGACCGACACTCATGTCGACTACAGCGGCACGACGCTCGCCTTTCGGTCAGCTGGGCGGCGGGAACCCTTCCGACGAACGGCATTTTCCTCGCTCAACAAGACCGCGGCGCATAGTGCGATCTCCACGGCGCCGAATTGCGCCGACGAACTACGCCGGTGTCGTGGGGAGCGTCGACGCCTCCGGCGGCCCCTCGCTGCCGGGAGTCCCCGACGGGAGCACGGGCTCTCCGTTGCTCGTCGGCAAGACCACGCCCGACGGATCGACGCTCTCCATCTCCTGGGACGCCGCCACCTGCACGGATGGCAACGATCACCAGATCTTGTACGGCCAGAAGAGCGGCTTCCCTGCCCTGGCAGGCGGCACGTACACTCTGCAGGGCGGCACGTGCAGCATCGGCTCGACGTCTCCCGTATTCGTGGGTCGGCACGCCCAATGCGATCGACGGAAACGGATTGACCTGGTTCTTGCTCGTGACCAAGACCGCTGCCGGGGTTGAAGGACCGTGGGGCGACTACGACACCGCGAACAACGAGCGGAACAGGGCGACCTCGTCGGGCGTCTGCTCGACGACGAGCAAATCTCTCGCGGGAACCTGCGGACACTGACCGCGCTGCGACGTCTCGCCGGCCTCGTGGCCGTCGTCTTGTGTTTGGCCTCCCCGGGGATCCGGTCGCGCAAGTGCAGGACAACGCCTGCACCTGTGCGACCTCGCGCGAGACGAACGGTTGGTGCCCGGTTCATGAGTTCGGGTACGTCGGCGGCGTCAAGGTCACCTCGCGTCAGCTCTACGAGGCCGCCGATGCGCACGGCCATCAGGTCGATCTCTCGACAGTTCGTCTGCCCGACATGCCGGACGGCGATCGCCACGGGCGGGTTCTGCAGAAATCCATCGCGTCGGGTTCGTGGGCAAGCTCGCGTACTTTTCCCGGCTGACCTACGAGCTGGCGCGGGCCGAGGTTCGGAGTTCCTCGTCGATTTCCTGCCGGATCTGCCGAAAGAACGCGGAGACTTCCGGATGGTTGCGCGAAATCGGGAACCGGCATGATCGGACCTTTCGCGATCCGGAACCGGCACGATTTCGATTTGGCCGCCGAGGCGCTCCGAGTCTTCACGATCGCGAACGACGCCGCGCCGCGATGCGGCTATTGCGGTGTCGCCATTCTCACGGATACCTACTGTCGAGTCCATCGGATCGCCTACCGGAGCGGGGAGGTCGTCCCCTTCGTCCCCTGAGGGCCCGCGTTTAGACTGTGTCGGGTATGAGTCCTCGAATCCCGAGACCGTCGCCGATCCGGCTCGATGCGCGCGGGCTCTACTGCCCGCTTCCGGTGTTGAGACGCGCGAGCGGCTGGAAGCTTTGCCGCCGGGAGGCCGCCTCGATCGTGCCTCGCGGACGACCCGCTCGCGCGACTCGACATGCAGGCGTTCTGCGCGCGAGGGGCACGCGTACCTGGGTGAGGTCCGAAGAGCCGGCGGCGGCATGGCGCATGGCGCTGCGAAAGGCCTAGGCGGCGCGCGCGGTCTTGAATTGCCTCGACCGGGTGTTATCATCCATGGGTTTTCGCGCCGGTTTCGATTCGAGAAACAGCACGGTCGCGGAGCCGTAGTGCAGTTGGTTAGCACACCGGACTGTCACCCGGAGGTCGCGGGTTCGAGCCCCGTCGGCTCCGCCAGTACTTTCGGGCATGGTCGGATGACACCGCCTGACGAGAACGCGGTAGCGGCCATGACCCTGCGCCAGCGCGCTCTCGGCGCGGCGTTCTGGCTCGCCGGCAGCGATCTGCTTCCTCACGGTCTTCGGGATGGGCGTCATGCTCGTCTTGGCGCGGCTGCTGCAGCCGCAGGACTACGCGGACCGTCGCCATGGCGACGGTCTTCATCGGTCTCGTCAATCAGACGAATGCCGATCGGTTTGGGCCACGCGCCTGGTCCGGATGGAGAACGTCACGCCCGATAGCGAGCGCGTTGACGTTCACCTACGCCGGTGGATTCTCGTCGCTTCGTCCTCTACGGCGCCGTGTTTCTCCTCGCCCCGTTGGCCGGCGTCTTCTATCACGAGCCGCGCGTGGTCCCGCTGCCCGCGTCATGAGTCTTCAGCGTCGTCATCCGGGCGTTCTACATCGTGCCCCACTCGCTCTTGCGCCGGCAGTTCGACATGAGGCGGCAATCGAAGGTGCAGGTCTTGGGCACTCTCGCCGATGCCGGTCTCGACCGTGGTGCTCGCCGTCATGGGCTTTGGCATCTGGGCGCTCGCGCTCGGGCCGTTGATGTCGCACCTCGCTCAGGTGGCCGGCATGAGCTTCGTGCGGCCGTGGCACATCGGCTTGCGCTTTCGCGGCGAGGGATCCGAATCGTTGATCCGCTTCGCCGTCGGCGTGAACGCCAACATCCTTCTTTGGTACTGGTACGTCAGCGCCGACAACCTGATCATCGGGCGGGCGCTGGGCGGCACGGCGTTGGGGATTTTCACGATGGCGATGAACCTCTCCAAACTGTCGTGGAACAAGCTCTGGCTGGCCGTGAACCCGCTTGCTGCTCCCGCTGTTCGCGGAGGCGCGCATGACTCCGGGGAGAATGGCGCAGGTGTTCCTGCGCGTGACGCACTGGGTCGCCCCTCGTGATCTTTCCGGCTCCATGGGATTGTTGATCGCGGCGCCGGACGCGGTGAAGGTTCTCCGTCCCCGACAGAGTGGAACGACACCGTCGTGCCGCTGCAGTGGCTCTGCCTGATTGGGCGGGAGCCGAGCACTTTCGGCCCTCATGTCGCCGGTGCTCCTTGGCGGTGGGAAAGGTTCGCCTCGAGGTCGTCTTCAGCCTGGCCTGCGGCATCTTCTTGCCGGCGGCATTCCTCGTGGCGCTCCCCTGGGGCGTTTCCGGAGTGGCGGCCGCCTGGGCGCTCGTTTTCCCGTGCTCGCGGCGACGTTCTTGCTGCGACCGGTCTTGAGGGCTGTTCAGGTGGGAGTCGGGGAGTACTTGCGGACGCTTCGGACGCCGGTGGCGGCGAGCCTCGTCATGGCCGTGCTCGTCCTCGGCATGAGCCGTCATGCTCTACCTGCCGGCAATCCCGGAGCCTGCGCTTCAAGGTCCGGATTCGGCGCTCTGTGCTACCTTCGCGCTGATTACCTGCGGTGGGAGGGAAATCCCTACCGTGAATTGCGACGCCTCGCTGGCCGATACGCGCGCCGGAGCGCGCGGCTGACGGAGTACCCTAGGCGGCGAGGAGACGTGCCATGCTTCCGTTGAACCTCGCCGCCAGGGGTCGGGTCCGCTGCAGGTGCTGTGCCTCGGCGCGCACTCGGATGACATCGAGAATCGGCTGCGGCGGGACGATCCTCGAGATCCTGGCGAAACGATCCGACGTCATATTGCCGATTGGGTCGTGTTGAGCTCGGACGCCTCAACGGGGAGAAAGAGGCCAGAACGAGCGCCGCGGCGTTCCTGAAGAACGCCGGTCGCAGCGAGATCGCCGTCCAGACCTTTCGAAACGGGTACTTCCCATTCGTCGGCGACGCGATCAAGGACTACTCGAGGAGCTCAAGGCGCACGATCTCCCGATCTCATCTTCACGCACTATCGCGATGACCGGCACCAGAGATCATCGGGTGGTCTCGGATCTGACCTGGAACACCTTTCGGAACCACGTGATCCTGAAGTACGAGATCCCCAAGTACGACGGCGACCTCGGGAAGCCCCAATCTCTTCGTGCCCTCGACGGAGGCGACCTGCCGCGAGAAAGATCCGGATCCTGGAGGCCGCATTCACGTCGCAGCGGGACAAACACTGGTTCGACGAGGACACGTTCCGGCGCCCTGATGCGGCTCCGGGGAATGGAATCGTGCGCGCCTGACTTCCACGCCGAGGCGTTCTACGCGCGGAAGATCGTCCTTGCGCCCTAGCGGACGATGAACGGACCCCGCCGACGTAGACGGTGCGGCCGGCGGGAGCGATGGCGAGCACCGGCGCGAGGAAGGCGCCGCTCCCCGAGGCCTCCGCCGAGCGCCGAGCACGGCGCTCCCGTCCCACTTGACGATGCCGTTGGTCTTGACGCCATCCGGCATCGTGAACGAGCCTGCCGGCAACGTAGACGTCGGATCCGCGGCGGCGATCGCGCGAACGCTTTCCGAGGTATTGACCGGAACAGGCTGCCACCGCGCCCCGTCCCACGACGGCGAGCTCGGGTCGCGGCGACCTCCCGGCCACCGTGAAATCGCCGCCGACGTAGAGCCGGTCACCGGCGACGGCGAGCGCCGTGATCTCTCCGAGAGCCGCCCGCCACGCCGCCGCCGACCGGGCTCCGCAGGTCCGGCCGTCCCACCGCGCGATGTTCGCGCGGCCACGCCGCCCGCGGTGAGGAACTGCCCGCCGACGTACAGCTCGCCGCGGAAGAAGGTCATCGGCCCACGCGATCCCGTCGTAGTCGCCGCTGCCGATCCCCGAACCGAGTGACGTGAAGCGCGCTCCGTCCCATCGTGCGATCCTCGTTCGCGGGAACGCCCCCGCCGTGGCGAAACGGCCGCCGACATAGACCTCGCGGCCGCGAACGGCGATCGCGCTAGACCGCGGTCGGCGGCGAACGACGTCCCGACTTCCCGAGACGCCTGATCCCAACGGCGACCACGCGCGGCCGTCCCAGCGCGCAATCGCGTTGGCGGGCCGACCTCCGGCGGTCGTGAACTCGCCTCCGAAGTAGACGTCGGATCCACCCATCACCGCGATCGCCTGGACCGTGCGCGTCGACGTGCCGCTGCCGAGCGCTCGCCATCGCCGACCGTCCCAGCGCGCGCTCCCGCTGACCGTCCTCCTCCGGCGAGGACGAAGTCGCCGCCGGCGAACGAGCTCGTCCCCTCGCGAAGCGAGCGCCCGGACCGTTCCGTTCGGCGCCTGGGAAGACGCCGGCGATGGATTCGGACCAGCCGCCGCCGTTCCAGACCGCCAGGTGGGAGAGCGCCGCGACGTCGATCGTGAAGGAAGACGGTCGTGACCTTCCCCCGCGCTTGAACTGCGACCGACAGCCGATGCGTTCCGAGGCAGGCGGACCGGTCGCGTTGAAGGGACGACGTCCAGGCCCTCCGACAAGTCGGGAGCGGTCGGCGTCCGGCGGGATCATCTGCGTCGGGTGGCAGTGGAGGAAGCGCTCGGCGTCGTCGCTGAGGATCAAGGTGTGACCCCAGCGCGCCGAGGTAGGCTCGAGGTCGGTGACGGGCGCCTGGTCCGTTCATCCACGAGGTGGTGACATCAGCGCCGCTGCCCGGCCGGCCGCCACGCCGCTGCGGGCCCGAGCGTCAGCTCGAAACCGTATTCCGTCGACCACCTTCGTGGAGAACCGCGTCGGCCGGTCAGCCGCATCGGCGGCGGCTTCGACCGATCCTCGAGCGAATCCCACGGTGGCGAGGCGCTTGTGGATGACCTGGAGGCCGCCCAGCGGAAGAAAGTCGCAGAAGAGGTAGCAATACGTAACTGAACGAAGCATAC
>ERZ1370068.3516-contig-2625_pt1 | contig 19720 bp, 28 predicted proteins | sample MGYA00561227_ERZ1370068 | MGnify/ENA primary metagenome ERZ1370068 (study PRJEB38410, sample SAMEA6850437) | metagenome | study: Metagenomic assessment of the ecological functions of the soil: analysis of the soil microbiota associated with the...
AGCTACGTATTGCTAGAGTGGTTTTGGTTCAGAACCGCGACCATCACAGCCACCATTAACGGGTGAAGCAATAAGGTCCCGTCCGGAACTAGCTGGATAGAGTCTCCGCCAAAAACATTCAGAATCCCTCTAGAAGAGTAAACTTTGAGTGCCGAAAAGCGCGGAGTCTAACTATGGCCGTTTTGGGTGGTCAACCAAAGCACTAAAAGATGACAAACCTAAGGTACTTTCGCCGACTTCTCGGGGTCACCCTGAAGGTCTTTCGCGACCGACCCTATCAACACGACTGCCTTGAGTGCTACATTCTAAAAGCTTCGCTCACAATCGGGAGAAGACTAGCGGTATGATCTACATGTCATTCACGGTCTTCATTATTACTGAGTAGACGCGATCGAGATCTTGGTTGTTGAAGAACGCCATCTCAATTCTCCCAGGACCATTATCAACGCCTTGCATAATTCGCACCTGCGTACCCAGGGCACGTCTGAGTTTTGCCCTCGGCGGCACGGACATTCGGGTCAATTGCCGCGGTAGCTGATCGCGCCTGTCGTTCTGGTCCACCACTCAGGGACTTCTTTACCAACGCCTCCAGTGGCGCGAACCGACAAACCTTTGTCGATGACATGTCTAGCAATGCGGCGCTGCCGATCTGGATGCGGAAGACCCAAAACAGTTCGAGCATGACCCGTTCGAGAGTCGACCTTCCTCAACTAATCGCTGGATATCATCTGGTAGCCGAAGCAACCGCAGGTAGTTGGTAATCGTAAGAGCGATCCCTTCCAAACTTGCTGGCCAAGGCCTCCTGAGTGAGACCAACCCTTTCGATTAACTTTTGGTAAGCCTGCGCCTCTTCAATTGGATTCAAATCTTCCCTCTGAACGTTTTCAGTCAGGGCGATTTCCAGAAGAGGTCCGAGTCCGCGACATCCTTTACGACGACGGGAATTCGCGTCAACCCCGCCTTCTGGGCAGCGCGCCATCTTCGCTCTCCGGCAATCAACTCATATCGATTTCCATGTCGGCGAACGAGAACGGGTTGGACTACGCCATGCTCCCGTATCGAAACAGTCAAGCGCTCAAGGGCGCCCTCATCAAACCGAGTCCTCGGCTGTTCGGCTCCGGGATCAATTAGATCGACATCAACCTCAAGCGCTTCCTGTCCGATACTAACCGTTTGATCCGACCCCAGAAGGGCTCCCAGACCCCGACCCAAGGCTTTTCGATTCATAGACAATCTCCCTGGAAATAATTTCTCGAGCTAACTGCGAATAAGCTTCAGCCCCTTTTGAGTGAGGATCGTAGGTGATAATCGGCTTCCCATAACTTGGCGCCTCAGCCAATCTGACATTCCGGGAATCACCGCTGTAAACACCTGCTGTCCATAAAAATCCCTAAGATCTGCAGCGACTGCGCCTGATAAGTTTGTGCGCTCGTCGTACATAGTCAAAAGCAGCCCCTCAATTATTAACGTCGGATTATGAACCCTTCGAATTCGAGCCAAGGTATCAAACAACTCCGTGACGCCCTCGAGCGCATAGTATTCACACTGAATGGGAACCAGAAGCGACTTCGCGGCAGTCAGCGCGTTCAGGGTTAGGAGACCCAACGACGGAGGGCAGTCAATAATGAAATAGTCAAAGTCTGACTCGATAGTTGCCAACGCCTCCTTAAGCCTCGTCTCTCGACGCTCCATATCAACCAGCTCAATTTCGGCGCCAGCCAAGTCCTTATTGGCGGGCACAACAAATAAAGACGCTATGTCGGTCTTCAGAATCCAGCTCACTCAGGGGCTCACCCAAGACCAGTCCGTGGTACAGACTTCGACGGAAACTCCCGCGCTGGATTCCAACACCGGACGTTGCGTTCCCTGAGGATCGGCGTCTACCAAAAGAACGCGAAAACCCGAACTCGCAATGATGGCCGCAAGGTTAACAGCGGTTGTTGTTTTACCAACACCGCCCTTCTGATTTGCTACAGCTATAGTCTTAGCCATACTGGGTGAGCAAACCTCACTAGGTCAGGTTGGCGGCTAAACTAACACAAGCCGTCCAGCCGGGCCACCGTGATACCTGTATTTTGAGATTTTAGAGGATCCGATGTTTCACGTGTCCCGCTTTGCGGTTGGGGACACGTGAAACATTAAGCGGCTTGTGTGTGCGCCGAGAGGTGAACTAGCAAGGTCGAGTGCGGCCGGCGTCAGTCCGGGTATTCTCCGGGCTTCTCCGAATGTTCGTGGTTCTCGCCCGTTCCAAGCGCTCCACCACTTCGTTAGATAATCCGCTCACGCTCCGAAAAACGACTTCTCCGGAAATCTTTAGATTGTCGTGTTGGTGCAACCGCTCGACGGTCAACTTGTGAGCGTGAAGGTAGCCCGCATAAAGCAAGTCAGCCATGGCAGAGTCGAGTTCCGAATCGGCCACGCTCATCTTTATCTCTGCTGGCAACAGGTCCTTCACCAGTTCGGACCGGACACCCGGACGCTTTGCGAGTTGAGCCAAGGAAATCGAATCGCCTAAATCGGCATTTAATTGCGCGCTCAAAGCCGCGTGAACCGGATCGGATCGCTTGAAACGCGTTTGCTCCAACGCTTGACGAAGCCTCCCAATCCGAGATTGCCGCGCATTAAATCTTTCCCAGTCCGTATCACCAATCAAACCGATCTCGCGTCCGTAGCGTTCCAAACGAGAGTCAGCGTTGTCATAGCGGAGTGCCAGGCGATACTCCGCACGCGACGTAAAGATCCTGTATGGTTCATCCACACCCTGGGTGATCAAGTCTTCAATTAGGACTCCGGTATACGCCTCGTCCCTCCGAAGTCTAAGCGCGGGCCTCCCTTGCGTAGACAAAGCCGCGTTGATGCCGGCAAGTAGCCCCTGACAAGCAGCCTCTTCGTAGCCGGTTGTGCCGTTGATCTGACCCGCGTGGTACAACCCTGATACGCGTCGTGTTTGAAGATCCGGTCCCAGCTCCCCCGGGTCCACAAAGTCATATTCAATGGCGTAACCCGGGCCGAATAACTCTAGCTTCCTCCAGTCCCGTAACCATTCTCACGAGCTCCTGCTGGAGATCAGCGGGCAATGAGGTCGAAAACCCGTTCAAGTAAACTTCATTTGTGTCGTGCCCTTCCGGCTCTAAGAACAGTTGGTGCCGACTCTTCTCTGCAAACTTGACGACCTTGTCTTCAATCGAAGGGCAGTATCGTGGGCCCACGCCCTTTATCTTGCCGGAGTACAACGGTGATTCGGAGAGATTCTTGCGAATGGCGTCGTGAACAGCGTCACTCGTATACCCGATGTAGCAATTGATTTGAGCCTGCTCGACTTTGTCGGTGGCAAAGGAGAACGGCACTGGCACCTTGTCACCAGGTTGCGGCTCAAAAGCATCCCAGTCAATCGTTCTGCCATCGAGGCGTGGAGGCGTTCCGGTTTTTAGCCGTCCGACTGAAAAACCTAATCGCTTGAGTGACTCCGACAATTCAATAGCCGCAGGCTCTCCAGTCCGTCCTCCTGCATATGTCCGCCGACCCGTATGTATCAAACCGTTGAGAAGAGTGCCCGTCGCAACAACGACCGCGTTGGCGCCAAAGGTTCTCCCATCCTCGAGTTCGATGCCAACAATTCTGGCGTTGTGGACTAACAGGTCGACGACCTTTCCTGTCGCAAAGACAGGCTTGAAGTCGACTCCAGGACGCGCCGCATTTCAGTTCTGTAGAGCAGTCGGTCTGCTTGCGCACGTGGCGACTGCACGGCTGGTCCACGCGACCTGTTCAATAATCGAAACTGAATTCCGGTTCGGTCTATCACTCGCCCCATGATTCCACCGAGCGCATCAACCTCTCGAACCAAATGCCCCTTTGCAATTCCGCCTATTGCCGGATTACACGACATCTGTCCGACGAGATCTAAATTCAAGGTGATGAGCGCGGTCTCGGCACCAAGACGCGCTGAAGCAGACGCGGCCTCGCACCCTGCGTGTCCAGCGCCAATTACAATCACGTCGAATGATTCGTCGAACGTGTTTCACTCTATTTCCCAATACAAAATGTAGAGAAGATCTCCGTTAGGGATATCCTCATTAGTAGTCTCGCCTGTGATTTCGCCAAGGTATCGTAAGGCATTGTGCAGTGGCACCAACACCAATTCCTCGCTCGCACGATCTCCGAGAAGTCCCAACGCTGATTCGATCTCCTGACTAGCGGCATTCAGAAGATCGTGATGGCGAGCATTCGTTATCAACAATCCTTCCCGACTCTCTTGGCCCCCGTTAAGACGGCCGAGTATAGCAGCACGTAACTGCTCAAGCCCTTCACCGGTCAAGGCTGAAACCCTAACGGAGTCTTGCTCGATCCTGTCCAACTGGACCAGGCAAATCACTCTTGTTGTAGACCACTATGGAAGAGCTTAGATACTCATCAAGACCTTCGTCCTGTTGGATTCGAGCTGTCCACTACGTGTAAGACCAGATCGGCATCGCTAATCGCCCGTCTTGTTCGTTCTATTCCCAAGCTTTCTATGCGGTCGTCGGTTTCGCGCATTCCTGCGGTATCGATAAGGACAACGGGAATGCCGCCGATATCGATCGAGTGTGAAAGAGTGTCTCTGGTTGTCCCGGGAGGTGAGTCACAATCGCGCGATCCTGCTCGGACCAGTCGATTGAAACAGACTCGATTTTCCAACGTTTGGGCTACCAACAATCGCGACCTTGAGCCCGTCTTGGAGCAGTCGACCGGCCGTAAATGTGTCACCGAGATCGTTGACTCCCGCCTTCGTCGAACGAAGTAACGCTTCAACAGCTTCCATCTCAGTCGCCGGTAGGTCGTCCTCGACAAATTCCAGCGCCGACTCGAACAGAACAATCACTTTGATTAACCGCTGCTCGAACTGCTCCAAACGCTTTGACAGCTCTCCGCCTAATCTGACGCGAAGCTTGCTTAACGGCCGCCTCAGTTTGCGCGGCAATGAGATCTCTATCGCTTCTGCCTGCGCGAGATTAATCTTTCCATTTTGGACCGCGCGCAAGGAGAACTCCCCTGGCTCCGCAAGCTCTGGCTCCCAATCGAAGTGTTTGATCCAGAATCTGGCGAACAACGGTCGGCGAGCCGTGACAACCGATCTCAATAACGTCTTCACCTGTATCACAGAATGGGGCTTCTGGAAATAGGTAATTAGCACCTCGTCAAGTGTTTCACCCGTGTCGGGATAACGAATCTGGCCAAGGGTGGCACGTCGTGCTTTTACATGATCTAACTCAAAGCACAATGTCGTTGCGATTGTGAGAGCCCGATCACCGCTCAGGCGTATGATTGCGATAGTCCCACGGCCAATCGGAGTCGAGGGTGCTACGATTGTGCTCATTGCTGTAGCAGTAACTGTTTGGTTAGAGGAGGGAGTTTACTTCACGATTCTACTGGAAATCCGTTTTGGGCTAATCTTTAGCTTCCGATCGGCACCTTCTCCAATAGACTCGGTAAACAAGTCTTCACTTTCGGCCAGAGTAAGGTGGATAATACGACGCTCGTTCGCGCTCATAGGTTCAAATGTAAAAGCCACGCCTGATTGTCGAACCCTTGCAGCAGCCAAATTGGCCATCGCTTTCAATTCAGCCTCTCGCGTAGCGCGAAACCCTCGGACGTCACAGACCAAACGCTCGCCACCTTCGAGACCTCGCCCGAAGACCTGATTCACGAGGTGCTGAAGTGCGCTCGAGCAGTTCGCCAGTCTGGGCTTGCAGTAACTCAGCGTCCGTCGCCGTCGATGTCGAGAACTGGTCCGGTCAAGCCGGCTCGCACGGTTACACCCAATTCGAGGCCAGTACTACTGAAGACGGACTCGAGAAACTCTCCTGCCTGCTGCGGAACGTCATTCATATCGTGACCTCATGCGCTCGCCGCTAGCGGCGAACTAGGGTTTTTTTCCGCTTGCGTTTGATTTACCTGTGGTAGGCGGACTCGCATCTTCGTCGGTTGCGGTCCAACGGTTTATCAAGAACTGCTGAGTGAAGCCAACTATGTTTCCCACCAACCAATACAAGACCAGGCCCGACGGTGCGCTCCAAAGAACGTAGAGCATGAACATTGGCATTCCAATGGCCATCATCTTCCGCTGGAGCGGATCCGCTGACGGGGCCGGAGTGACTAGCTGCAGTACGACCATTGTGCCCGTCATCAAGATAGGCAACACGTGAATCAGGTATGGCTCAGGAGCAGAGAGATCCGGAATCCAGAGGAACGTCGCCTGACGAAAATCCAACGAGATCGTTATCGCCCTATAGAGAGCGAAGAGGAACGGCATTTGGATTAGAAGTGGTAAGCATCCACCAAGTGGGTTGCCCTCCTTCATAAGGCGCAGCTGTTCCATCTGGAGTTCTTTTAGGCGCGGATCATTTTGCTTAACTCCCTTGATCTTCTCTTGAAGTTCCTTCATTCGTGGCGCAAGCTTCTGCGCCTTCTTCATCGATTTCGATGAGCGCCATTTCAGCGGAAAGAAGAGCGAGTAGATCGCAATCGTGAAGAGAATGATTGCCACACCATAACTGCTGGTTCACTCATACAGGAAGGTGATCGCCTTCAGAATGGGAACGGCAAGCGGTCTTGAAATCCAGCCCAGGAAACCGTAATCGATTAGGCCTTCCAGATCGATTGGGCGCTGGACCACTTTTGAGATGTCTGCGCTAGCGGAGGTAAGAAGATAGTGATCCTTTGGGCCGGTATAAATTGGAGCGTGTGAGACCCATCAGAGGAAACCGGAACCAGTCCGGTGATCAGGTATCGTTTCTCCGGCTTACTTCCTTGTATTGCATGCTCGTATGCAGTTGTTCGGTACTCCAAGCCTTCCGTTTGTTTTAGCGGTATCGCCACCATGGCGAAGTACGTATCGCCTACGCCAGCCCAATCGACCGGACCAGGGAGTACAAGTTTATCCGGGCTATTCTTATTACTGTTGATGTTGGCAGCAGGATGTCTTTCTACTTTGCCGCCGGCGAACGAGATGGCCTCAGGAGCAACCGGAGTAAAACGTATGGTGAGTAACTCCTTGATCGCTGATGCTTGGTCCAATCGGTAACTTTGACCTGCGGTACAACTTGATCGCCGCGCTTTACAGTTAGACTCAAGTCTGTCGAATAGTGATCCGCATCGAAGGTGAGGGTCTTTCGCACTTGCAATCCATTCGGATCGTCTAAAGCAAATGTCAGCTGTTTCTTTTCACCATCAGGTCAGGTTAACTTCGACATCAGTGCCTGCGTTCGTGATCGATCCCCTCCACTCGGTATCGTCGTTGTCGCCAGCGCACTGTCTAATGCGGCGTCCCCGGTTTGGACTTTGCAAGGGCACCAGTCTCGGCTGTCTCGTCAACCCTTCCGGTGAAATAAGTTCGAGTGCGCGGCGGGCAGACTTTCTACCGGCAACGGAAAAAAATCTCGGCCTTACTATGGCTGTTCATTAAAAGAACCCAACTAACCGGCTCAGCGCCACGTGAGTCAAACTTCGCAACATACAAGGGGTGTCTTAATGGTTATGGTTCGTTGTGGCGCCGCGTTCGGATTGGGAACGAGAGTGGCTGTGTTGACGGTGTCGATGAACCAGCGGGCAGGAGTTGAGGCCGTACTCGCTTGACCTTGCGTTGCGGTCGGACTGGGTGTCGCGCCAGCTTGATTATTCTGTGGAGGTTTAGCTGGATAGAAGTAGCTCCATAAAAACAGGATGGCCGGATGAAAGCACCAGCGCGATTATCAATCGTTTTGTTGCATGACTTATTTAGGCCGACTCACTAACAGGATCGTACCCACCCGGGTGAAATGGATGACAGCGAAGCACCCTCCAAATGGCTAGTCGCGTTCCGCGCAACGCGCCATAACGGGTGATTGCGTCGATTGCATACTCCGAACACGTAGGAATAAATCTGCAAGAGGGAGGAAGAAGCGGTGAAATCGCCAGTTTATAGGTTCTGAGAAATGATATTAGGACTGTCTTCACACAACTATCACTTACTCAACGCGTTGGGCGTGGCATCGGCCCTCAGTTCCGACTTACTCACTCTGTCGACTATTCCCGCAAACTCTTCAGCTGGTGCCGTCGAGCTTTACGCTCAACAGTGTCGACTTCGCATTCAAAACCCAGTCGTACCTTCTCGACAGCGCTTCCAAGGAAAGATCGTTGGATCGAAATGCCTCGCGTATCAGGCGCTTCGCTCGATTACGATGAACAGCCTTTCCTATCGCCTTCTTTGAGGCCGTAACACCCAGCCGATGATGTGGGCCTTCGTTATTGATTACAAATACCGTAATAAAACCGTCCGTCGTAACGCTTGCCTTGTCTATATACGTATTGAAACTCAGATGGGTCTCGCAAATAATTACGCAAACTCGGTCTCCACATACGGATCCTAGTAATGCGACGGGGTCAGGCGCTTGCGGCCTTTTGCACGACGTCTCTTCAAGACCAGTCGCCCATTCTTCGTTGCCATCCGGGCTCTGAACCCATGGGTCTTTGCGCGACGTCTATTGTTAGGTTGAAAGGTTCGTTTAGACATAGTCTTAATTCTCTCCTGTAGACGAAAACCCTAAGACTAATCGGCGCCTTGGGTTATGTCAAGAATGCAAGTCTGCTTTTGATCTTCCCATTGCCCAGCACCTATTTAACGACTTCTTGCCCGCACCCCCAAACACGATTAGTGCTCTCTAAATCCTCGACCAATCCCGACCAACCTCTCTGTACTGGATATGATACCTACTGCTGCAATTTCCTCACGGCCAGAAGGCACTGGGAATTTGCTACTTGTTTTATTAACTCCGGCTGGCTTGATAAACCGAAAAGTTATGTGTTAGATTCCGCACGGCCTTACCGACTAAGAAGGACTGTAAATAATTGATAAGAAAAGACTTTAAAGCGTTACTTTAAGCGCTGGCATCTTTTTCCACTAGCTGTGGAAAACGCTGTGGAAATCACCGTGCGCTGCCAGATTACATAATTTCAATAGGAATCCTGGGTATCGGGTATGGGTTAGAGTTCTCGAAGGACCGGTGTACGGTTGTATTGCGCGGGCTTTAGTCAAATTGAACCCCTCCAGCTTTATGTCTTCAGATGAATCCATCAATCGAAACGAATGTATGGGGTGAGATTCTCCATTCGTTGAGCGGGCGACTAAATCAGCAGACCCTCGATCAGTGGTTTGTACCGATTCAGTTTGAAAGTGTTGACACTGCCGGACAGGTGATCCGTTTACGTGCGCCCAATCAGATGATCAAAGATTGGGTTGTTAGTAATTACGCCAAACTTCTCGATGAGTCTCTCAATGACCTTCGGCTCGGCGGCTATTCACTTGGTTGGGAGATCGGGCAAGCCCAGATAGCGACGGCAGTTGGGGCGTCCAGCGGTACCTCTGTTTCGAAATCACTCCACCAAAGCACAACGCTACTGTCCCCTTCGGCGACTCGACGCCCATTGAGGAGAACGCGCGCGTCGAATCCCCTTGGTTCTACCGTATCCCCAACCTGAACCAACGCTGAGTTCACGCTATACCCTACGATAGCTTTGTAGTTGGTTCCTGCAACCAGTTTGCTCATGCCGCATCGATGGCCGTAGCTGAAGCTCCTGGACGAACCTACAACCCTTTATACCTTTACGGCGGAGTGGGCCTCGGCAAAACTCACTTGATGCACGCGTGCGGTCATGCGATCAAATCCCGCAATCATCATTTGAAGCTCTGCTACCTATCGTCAGAGAAATTCATGAACGATTTGATCAACGCCATTCGCTACGACAAGACTCAAAGCTTTCGTGAGAAGTATCGCTCAGTTGATGTTCTATTGATCGACGATGTGCAGTTCATGGCCGGCAAGGAACGGACGCAGGAGGAATTCTTTCACACGTTCAATGCTCTTTACGATCAGCAGAAGCAAATTGTAATCAGCTCTGATTGTCCACCACGCGAGATACCCACACTCGAGGAGCGACTTCATTCCCGTTTTGAATGGGGACTGATTGCAGATATAGAGCCGCCTGATCTGGAAACTAAGATCGCTATTCTAAAACGCAAGGCTGATCTCATGAACGTAAGCATTCCAGATGACGTCGCTATGTTCATTGCCGGTCGCGTTAAGAGCAACGTAAGAGAACTCGAAGGTTCACTCGTAAGGCTGATAGCAATCTCTTCCTTGCGCGGTGAATCTATTTCAAAAACACTGGCCCAGGATGCGATTCGAAATATAGCGAAGGAAGAAGAGTCTGGCGTTGTCACCATGCAACAGATTCAGAAGCTGGTAGCTTCGACTTATAAACTCAGCGTTGATGAACTGTTATCCAAGAATAACGCGCGTCATATTTCTCATCCGCGACAGGTTGCTATGTATCTTAGTAAAAACCTCACGAAGCATAGTTACCCGGAAATAGGTCGAGCGTTTGGCGGAAAACATCACACCACTGTGATTCACTCCGTTGAGAAGATTGAATCTCTCGTGACCAGCGACGGGACACTGCAACGATTGATCACTGAACTCTCCGAGTCGTTACAAAAATAGATTTGCGTTCGACAGTTTTTGCACAGACCACAAAGAACGTTTTGTGGAAATGTGGTAAGGTTTGGCCTCCACAAACTTTTCCTAAGGTTAGTCAGGTCGGCGTCATTAGTTTCCACAGTCTGATCGAAGCGGTCAACTAAGTTGGTGACCAACACTTAGCTGCTTATTCACAGATTCACAGCCACCTACTACTACTACTGGATATATTAACGGTTGTTTTATTTGTTAGCAGAAGAATAGGCGCGCGGAAAACTCGCGGTGCGCGTGAAGGAGCACTTAGCAATGCAATTTGTCGTAAGCAAACAAAACCTGCAAAAAGAACTCGCTTTCGTGCAGGGAGTCGTCGAGAAGAAGAATACGATTCCGGTTCTCTCCAACATTCTCATCGAGTCGGTTGGTGAAGGCACTGTCAGAATCACTGGAACTGATTTGGACGTGACTATCCGTTGCGATATGGATGCCGATGAGATCACAACACCCGGTGCCATTTGTGTTCAGGCCAGGAAGTTATTTGAAATTGCGCGACTGCTTCCTGATGCACCTGTGAGTTTCAAGAAGGAAGAAAATGATTGGGTTACTGTGAAATGCGACCGCGCACGATTTAAGTTGGTTGGTGTGGCCAGGATGCTTTTCCAGAAGTGCCGTCGTTCAAATCAGCGCCGACTAAGATTCCAGCCAACGTGCTGAAGACGTTCATCGATCGAACCATCTTCGCGATCACGCAAGAAGAGTCGCGTTATACACTTTCTGGCGCGAAGTTCGTCCTCGATGAGACGAGCGCCAAGATGGTTACTACCGATGGTCACCGCCTCGCTTACGTCGAGCGTAAGAACGTCGCTAAGAACGGCGATCACGCAAACAATAGATACGTTGATTCCCCGGAAGACGCTTGCAGAGTTGACGAAGCTAACCGCAGGATTTGATGGAGATATCAGCCTCGGCGTGGACGAGAATCACATCTATTTCGAAATAGGAGCTCGTTTACTCATTTCACGAATGCTGTATGGCCAGTTTCCGAATTACGAAATGGTGATGCCAAAGAACAACGACAAGATGGTTGAGTTTGAAAGCAGCTTGCTGAACCAGGCGATACGTCGGGTTGCCTTAATGGCTGATGAGAGATCGCATGCGATTCGTTTCCATCTTGAACCGAACCAACTTGTGATCAGTTCGCAAAACGCGGAGGAAGGCGAAGCAAACGAAGCCTTGCAGACCGATTACGCCGGCGAAGAAACCGATATCGGTTTCAACGCACAGTACCTTCAAGAGTTTTTGAACGTGATTGGCGATGCGAAGATTGAATTTGAATTCAAGGATGGAAACTCCCAAGCGCAGTTGCAGCCCGCAGAGAAGGCTGAATACGATTACAAGTACATCGTGATGCCTATGCGGATCTGAAAAGATTTCGCACGACTAGTTACCAGAAGCGCTCTCGAGTACGTACACGAGAGCGCTTTTTATTTAGCCGAGTTGAATCGTTTCACTGTGCTAAAATCCTACGATGCTGTTGGCTGAAATTGAGGCTACTAACTTCCGAAATCTGTCGGGAAAGATCGTCTGGGGGCCACAGCTTAATATCATCTACGGCAACAACGGACAGGGTAAGACAAGTTGGTTGGAAGCCATTCACCTCCTCGCCCGAACGAAATCCTTTCGCACTCAACGACTCCAGGAAACAATCAAGTTTGGGGAACGGATCGCCACCATTAGTGGCCGCGTGATTGCCGGCGTAGATCTCGAAAGAGACCTGCAGGTAACTCTCCAAGACAATTCAAAAACTATCCTCGTCAATGCAAAGCGAGAAGCGTCTGACTCGCTATCTATCACAGCTTACAAGTGTTCTCGTTTACGGCAGCCGATTTGGACGTCGTTCGTGGGATGCCAGAAGCTCGTCGCCGGTTTTTAGACAAAGGCATTTCGTCGATTAGGCCAGCCTATCTGCAAACGATTGTTGATTACGGAAAAGTCATCAAACAGAAAAACAAACTTCTACAGGTTGCAAACGAGAGTGAATTCAGTCTCGAGAAGGTCGCAGATTTGGTCGCCCCGTGGAACGATCAACTCGTGACACTGGCTGCGAGTATTCACGATGAAAGAAAAGAATACGTAGCAGGTCTCAACACGCAATTGGAGCGACAATTCTTTGATCGACGCGACCTTACAACTCGATATGTTTCGTCTCTTGAGGGTAAGGGAGATTTGAGCAATTACGAAGCTATACTACGAGAAAGAATTAACCTCCGTCAGGCAGCTGAATTAGCCTCGGGACATTCCTCTGATCGGTCCTCACCGGGACGACTTAGAGATACTTTTGGACGGGCGGGAAATCCGAGTTTACGGGAGTTCCGGGCAGCAGCGTAGTGCATTGTTATTATTAGACTTAGCGGCAATTTCGTTGTATAATTTGGCGTCAAATGATCAGCCAGTTTTTGTGATAGACGATGTCGACGCGGAACTGGATGAACGAAGGATTAGACGCCTACTGGAATACCTTGAGAATCGCACCCAGACTTTCATCACGACCTCAAAACGGAGCCACGTCGAAGACTTCTTTTCAAGGGCGAATGTGTATGAAATCGGAGACGGGCAAGTGCTCAGTAGCAGCGCTCAAACTCCAGCCTCATCGATTGGTTCAATGGTTTGATAGGAGAAAAGATTGGTAACAACAGGAACTAAAGAAACTCAAAAGAAAAGCATGGCTTACGATTCATCATCGATCACAATTTTGGAAGGTAGAGACGCGGTTCGCAAACGGCCCGCGATGTATATCGGATCGACCGGTGAGATAGGTCTGCACCATATTGTTTACGAAGTAGTTGATAACTCTATTGACGAAGCGCTAGCCGGATACTGCGACACAATTGAAGTAGCGATTCATCTCGACAATTCGATCACGGTTATTGATAACGGGCGTGGCATTCCTGTCGACGAGATCAAAAGAGAAACGCTCGGCTGCCGAAGTGGTGATGACGAAGCTTCACGCCGGCGGAAAGTTTGATTCAAACGCTTACAAGGTGTCCGGAGGACTGCACGGCGTCGGCGTCTCTTGCGTCAACTTTCTTTCAGAGACCCTTCATTTGGAAATCTGGCGCGACGGTCTTACCTACGAGCAAGAATACGCGCGCGGCATTCCTGTGGCTCCGCTTGAAGCAAACAGGGAAGACACGCAAACGTGGAACGAAGATCACCTTTCAGACCAGATGGGCAGATCTTCACTGAGACGCAGTTTAGCTTCGATAAGCTATCGGAACGTTTGCGTGAAAAAGCATTTCCTGAACAAGGGCATTCGCATCACGATCAAAGACGAGCGCGAAGAGCCGGAACGTTCACACGAGTTCTACTACAAAGGCGGGATCGCGGAGTTCGTGAAGCATCTCAATAAGAATAGAGCCACGCTTCACGACAAACCGATCTATTTCGAGAAGGAAGCTGACGCGTTGTCCATCGAGGTGGCGATTCAGTACAACGATGGTTACGACGAGAAGGTGTACTCGTTTGCTAATAACATCAACACCGTAGACGGCGGCACACATCTTTCCGGTTTTCGCTCTGCGTTTACCAGGACCATCAATGCCTACGCCCAGTCGTCGGGACTCGCGAAGAACTTCAAAAGCAGTCTAACTGGCGACGACGTGCGCGAGGGTTTGGTAGCGGTCATCTCAGTGAAGTTGCCGCAGCCTCAGTTTGAAGGACAAACCAAAGGCAAGCTGAACTCAGACGTGAAAGGTGCGGTTGAGTCCTTCCTGAATGATCGCCTAACCGAATTCTTTGAACAGAACCCTCCCGTGGCGAGAAAGGTTGTAGGCAAGGCGCTCGATGCTGCGCGCGCACGTGAAGCGGCGCGAAAGGCTCGCGAGATCGTTCGTAAAGGGGCGATGGGCTCAACGATGTTGCCTGGCAAGCTTGCCGATTGTCAGGAGCGCGACCCGGCGTTGTGTGAAATCTACATTGTTGAGGGCGACTCTGCAGGCGGTTCGGCAAAACAGGGTCGTGATCGTAAGAACCAGGCGATCCTTCCGCTCAAAGGCAAAATCCTTAACGTCGAGAAAGCCCGCTTCGACAAGATGCTGGGCCATAGCGAAATCAAGTCGCTCATTACCGCCCTGGGTACCGGCATTGGCAAAGACGATTTCGATGTCACGAAGCTTCGTTATCACAAGATCATCCTGATGACTGACGCCGATGTCGACGGTTCACATATTCGAACGCTGTTGCTGACGTTCTTCTATCGCCAGATGCCCGAACTAGTGGAACGTGGCCACGTCTTCATTGCGCAACCGCCACTTTTCAAAGTGAAGCGCGGCAAGAAAGAGGAGTACATCAAAGACGAAGGCTCGATGGTTCGTTATCTGATGAGGATGGCGACCAACGACATGAGTGTGAAATCAGTTGGTGCAAAGGAAGCAATCGAAGGAAGCGAACTTGCGAAGTCTCTCGAGAAGATGGTCGACTTCAAGCAGTACTTCGAACGCGCTACCAGGCGTCTTGGTGGCGACTCAAACATGCTGCAGGTGCTCCTCGAAACGTTGGCTGGCCGCAAAGGACTTCTTCACAAGGAAGGCTTGACCCTACGCAACGTTTTCCAGGATGGCAACCTGATGCAGAAGATCGATGCCGCCATCAACAAAGCCGGCTACGAGACCGAGTTGACTCCGGATGAAGAACACGGGCTTTGGGAAATTGAGACGATGACGCGCTCCGGCAACAACATCGCGATCGATTGGAACTTCGCCAGTTACGTCGAATTTCAAAAGGCCGTCGAACTCTTCAAGAATTTGGAAGAGAACCTCTCAGGTCCATTTGTCTCAGGCGAGAACGGCACCAGTGAAGAGGTGCCGACACGTGAAGCACTTGCTGGATAAGGTTCTCGCGGCAGCAAAGAAAGACCTGACCATACAGCGTTACAAAGGACTGGGTGAGATGAACCCTGAGCAGCTTTGGGAAACAACCATGAATCCCGACAAGCGAACGCTGTTGGAAGTCCGAATTGATGATGCCGTTGAAACCGACGAAATCTTTACGGTCACTCATGGGCGATGCCGTTGAGCCGCGTAGAAAATTCATCGAAGACAACGCGCTCGACGTCCGAAACCTGGACGTGTAGTTAACCAATGTCCGATATGCTTTAGCTTGTCGTCTGTCGGAAAATTCAGCCGCAGATTTACGCAGAACAACGCAGATCAGAAGATAGACCAGGAAGAACGTCCTGGTCTATCTCTGATCTGCGTTGTTCTGCGAAATCTGCGGCTGATTTTCGACGACAAGACAGACGCATATCGGACATTACTCTTTGAACCTTCTCACCTCGAAGCGCAAGAACTTCACCGGGGTTCCACTTGGAATACCTGCCTTACGAGTTGCTATCTCAACCTGCTGCTTCGCCTCGGTTATTCCCGGAATATCCGGAAGCAGTAAACCTCGTCTCCCTTTTCCGTCGTCCACGATCACGCCATAAACTTTGGCGTCAAGTTCTTCGAAAGTCGTCGGCTCAGGCTCGAACAAGACATCAACCGAGTACCGTGAGATTAGAGAGTTCATCGGCCGTGACCGGGTAGAAGCGCGGATCTTTAGCTCGCCGCGCTAATAGCGTTAATGATTATCTCTTCGGCAAGGGTGTTCTTGCTGGGCTCGATCGTGCCGATACAACCACGCAGTTCGCCATCCTTTGTTTTAATCGAAACGAAACACGCCAGCGCGTTCAGCGAGAATTCTGAATAGACGTTTTGGTGGTTTACGGTCCATGCCGGTCCAGACGCGAGTCTCAACGGCGCGTCTGGCAAGAGCGGGAAGCTCGCACAGCACATCGTTGTCAGCTGCTAACTGCGCAACCATGTAACCAACTCCAAACGGCGCTTCGTAACTGATCAACTCGCAGTTGGGCTCCAGTTCCTTTGTTGCACCGAGTGCAACCAGCATTGAACGATAGCCACATTCGCCAGCCATTTTGCGCCGGTGATCATCGATCGATTCGATTTTGAGCGGCTCGTTTGCTTGAACAGCAGCGACAACCTCCTCGTCAAATTCGTGTGCGTGCGGGTTGTAGCCGGCTGGTGAATCCGGTTTCAGGCCGATGACTCGAGATCTCCGCTGGCCACGAGTGCCACACGACGGCCAACCAGGTCGATGGCGCGTTTGATACAAGATCCAAAACGCAAATGATCGTCATTCGACAAAAAACGAATAGCCGAGAGCAACGACTTGTCCGTGCCAGCCATTCTGAAGCAGAAAATAGAGCGGTACTGAAGTCCCGTGATCCAACTCAATGTTGGTGATCCGGGTCATTTGATAATTCTCATCGCTGCCCGTGGAGACGATATGATTCAGGAGCTCGTCATCGACCTCGAGATGGATCTTCGTCTGTGGAGATCGGAACCGCGCAAAACTACCGGCCGCAGCAGGTCCGTCATAAACAACAAACGAATCTTCCAGCAACGGCGCATGAGGTGAGATCAAGACGACGGTTTCGGCGCCGCTGGCGATCACTCGACGCGAAAACTCTGTCATCCCATTGATTGAACTTAACACCTCGTGGATGGCGTCGCCGCCAACCTCAGGCACCATGATTGGCGGGTGCGGTGCAATGCCAGCGAAAACTAGAAAGCTATTCGTGGACATCGTTCTTGAGCCACTACAAAGAAATCAGATCTGGACAATTGGGAACGAAGACATTCTAGCCCCCGGAGAGAAGGACGCCTATAGAATTAGAACAAGCTGGAAGTGTCCGATATGCTTTAGCTTGTTCGTTTGACTCAGCTAAGAGCGTCCTGCCTGTGCAGATCGTTCGACAAGCTGAAGCATATCGGACATTCTCTATTATGACTTCGACAATCCGATCTCTTACACTCGCATCTATCAATGACTAATTTTGATCTACTCATTGTCGGCGCAGGTCCTGCCGGATCTTTCGCTGCTGAACTACTCGCACAAGGTGGCGCAAATGTCGCTCTATTTGATGGGCGACCACCAGGCGAGCCGAAAGCGTGCGGTGGAGGAGTTACCGGCAAAGCTCTTAAGGCGTGGCCACACCTACTCAATGCGGTCGGTCGAACAATCAACGAACTCGATCTCTACTCACCATCAGGCAAGAAACTTCATCTGGAGTTGGACGAGCCATTCGCGATCTACTCGCGACTCGCTTTCGACTCTTACTTACGCGAACGAGCACGTGACGCCGGCGCAAAAGTCTTCAACGAAAAGATCTCGGTGCGAAAGTCGAAACGAGCCGCAGCCGCGTGGACGCTCAAGTCAGAATCCAATGCGGAATTTACCGGCCGAATCCTGGTTGGAGCTGATGGCGCAAACAGTGGTATCGGAAAGAAGCTGGCGGGCCCATTGTCTGCATCTGATATGGAGGTCGCCTTTGGTTATCGGGCCCCATTGCCGGCGGACGCTGAAGCCCCGACAGTGGTTGCGTTTCTACCTCGTTGGATTGGTTACGCATGGGCTTTTCCACGACCTGACCATATTTCGTTTGGCATCGCCACAACCCAGGACGCGTTCCAGCACCAACCTCTCGACGATCTTCTTTGGCAGTTCATGATTGGTTATTACTCTGAATCCGGTGACACCAAACGAAAGTTTTGGGCGAACAATTCAGATCAAACCCAGGGAATAAGACAGCACCTTGAGCAAACCGCCGAACGATATGCAGCACGTATTCCCGGCCTGGCAGACAAAACCTGGGAGACTCGCAGAGTTTGTGGTGAGGATTGGGCCCTGCTTGGCGACGCCGCAGGCTTTGCTGATCCGGTGACAGGTGAAGGTATCTATTACGCCTTACGTTCAGCGCAGATTTTCGCGGAGTGTTACCTGTCAGGATCTTTGACTGACTACGAGATGCGCTGGCGAACTGACTTCGGGGCGGAATTGCGACGCGCTTCGCAAATGCGTCGACGCTTCTACGGCAACTTTTGGGGCGCGCCGTTTACGGAAAGGATGATCGAGTTTGCACGAGGCCATAAAGGTGTAAAGCGTGTACTCGGCGAGCTCGTTGCGGGCGAGCAGGGATATGTTGATCTAAAGAAGAAGTTAGTGAAGAGTGCGCTGCGACCGGTGTGAAGTTGAAAACTACGGCGCGAGTCTTTTGATCGACCACGAGTCATCCGGTTGCCGCTCGTAAACGATCCGATCGTGCAGCCGGCCCAGTCATGACCTTTCCAAAACTCAATCCGAACAGGTCTCACGCGATAGCCGCCCCAATGTTCTGGCCAGGACACGGGACCGTCACGGTAAGTCTCCTCGAGTTCTGCCTGTCTCTTTCCAACTCCTCGCGCCCAGAAATCACTTCGCTTTGTGGTGAAGCCCACGCACCAATCTGACTTTTCACGCGGACGCGTTGCAAAATATTCCTTGAGACTCCACGGCGGAAGTTTTCGGTGACACTACCTTCAACGCGAACCTGCCGTTCGAACCGAGACCAGAAAAAGTAAGGCAACATTCGGGTTCGCTGCTAACTCTTTCGCTTTCGCACTCCGGTAGTTTGTGAAGAAGACGAAGCCGTCGGCGTCGACGTCGCTTGAGCAACACCATTCGAGAAGCGGGCTTGCCCTCGGTGTTAACGGTCGCAAGCGACGATAGCTTCGCGCAGGTGGTAGGCGAGCTTCTCGGGCCTCGCTAAACCAACGCTGGAAGTTGTTTGATCGGATCCCGGATCGATTCAGTTGCTCCATCGAGCTGTTCGCCATGTGTATCTATCATTCTGTCTGTAACTCTCGTCTGTTATTTCGGTGCATCTTGACGCGCGGATTCTTCATTGGCGGTATACGGCGCAAGTCGGTCGCGCAGATCCTGTGGAACCTGGAACCTTTTCGAATGTCTGACGCTGTACTGCCGCCAAAACAAAATGCGCAGTAGCTACTAACGACTCCTCGCCTTTCCGTCGAACCTCAAAGGTTCAACGCGCATCGAGGAATTACCGATGCGACCAACATAAACGCTGACTTCAAGCAGATCATCGAGTCTTGCAGCGTCATGAAAATCACACTCGAGGTGGACGCGTGGCAACCATACATTCAACTCGTCGAACATTTTTCCGTAGGCCAGCCCAACCGCTCGAAACAATTCTGTTTCAGCAAACTCAAAGAAGCGAATGTATGCGCCATAAAAGATAATGCTTGCGGCATCAACATCTCCCCAGCGCACGCGTTCTTCGATTGTGAATTTCTTAGGTTCGGGCATCTAGCAATACGTAACTGAACGAAGTACAA
>ERZ1370068.8457-contig-7309_pt1 | contig 19719 bp, 32 predicted proteins | sample MGYA00561227_ERZ1370068 | MGnify/ENA primary metagenome ERZ1370068 (study PRJEB38410, sample SAMEA6850437) | metagenome | study: Metagenomic assessment of the ecological functions of the soil: analysis of the soil microbiota associated with the...
ATTGTACTTCGTTCAGTTACGTATTGCTAGCTCATGAATCGGCCTGGCGCAGCTCAACGAGCGCTCGCGCGAGATCTTTCCGCCAGATCGTCGAGAGCTATCTCGCGACCGGCGAGCCGGTCGGCTCGCGCAACCTGTCGCGCCTGATCACGACGCCGCTGTCGCCGGCCTCGGTGCGCAACGTGATGGCGGACCTCGAGCAGCTCGGCCTGATCTATGCGCCGCACACCTCGGCCGGCCGGCTGCCGACCGAGCTCGGCCTGCGCTTCTTCGTCGATGCGCTGATGCAGATCGGCGACCTCAGCGAGAGCCGACCGGCGCGACGATCGAGGCCCAGGTCGCCGGCCGCCGGCAAGTCGGTCGAGAGCGGTGCTGAGCGAGGCCTCGGGCATGCTGTCGGGCCTGACCCGCGCCGCCGGCGTGGTGCTGACCGCCAAGTCGAACGTGCGGCTCAAGCACATCGAGTTCGTGCGGCTCGAGCCCGAGCGCGCGCTGGTGGTGCTGGTCGGCGAGGACGGCCAGGTCGAGAACCGCGTCGTCAATCGTGCCGGTCGGGCTGCCGACCTCGGCGCTGACCGAGGCCGCGAATTTCCTCAACGCGCGCATCCGCGGCACGCACGCTCGCCGAGGCGCGGGCCGAGCTGGAACAGGCGCTCGAGGCCGGCAAGGCCGAGCTCGACCAGTTGACCCAGAAGATCGATCGACGGCCGGGCTCGCGAGCTGGTCGGGCGGCGACAGCGAGCGACCGCAAGCTGATCGTGCGCGGCCAGGCGCACCTGCTCGACGACCTCAAGGCGCTCGAGGACCTCGAACGCGTGCGGCTCCTGTTCGACGATCTCGAAACCAAGCGCGGCGTGATCGACCTGCTCGGCCGCGCCGAGCGCGCCGAGGGCGTGCGCATCTTCATCGGCTCGGAGAACAAGCTGTTCTCGCTGTCGGGCTCCTCGACCATCGTCGCGCCCTATCGCGACGGCGCCGGCCGCATCATCGGCGTCATCGGCGTGATCGGCCCGACGCGGCTGAACTAAATCACTTCGACTTCGGCGACGAGAACTGCGGTGATGCCACCCCCTCAGGAAAGGTCACCGCCTGGGAGCCGCCCGCGCGATTCTGCTACGAGGAGTACGGCTGGAGTGGCGACGCGCCTCCAGTCGCCACCGAAGTCGTCGTCACCAGCTACCCGGCGACCGCTGTGTGGTGCGGATGGTGCACAGCCGGTTCACCGAAAAAGACGACTGGGACGACGAACTGGAGAGCTTCGAAACTGGTTGGCCGGGGCTTCTTCGAAGTACTTCGCGTGTATCTGAAACATTTCCCAGGCAAGCCTGCGGCGGCCATCCGGGCGATGGCCAATCATCCCGGCAGCGAAGCGCAAGCCTGGTCCACGCTGACCGCCGCGCTCAACCTCGCCGGCGCCAACGTCGGCGACCGCCGCGCAGCGCCTCCGACGCACCACGTCTGGCAGGCGTCGTGGAGCGCGTCCATCAAGACGCACAATCACGGTGAACCTGATGCTGCGGCTTGACGAACCCGCGACGGGATCGCGGTCATCGGAACGTTCCAGATGGGGGACCAGGCAAGCGGAGTGGCCAGCATATTCTTCTACGGCGGCGAGCCCACCGACATCGCGGCCGCGGAGCAGACGAAGTGGACGACATGGCTGAGCGATGTGCTTCAGCGTGTGCCCGACCGTGTCCTAAGCTGCCACGTGTGCGTAAATCGACTTCTGGCTCTGCTGTGCGCTGCAGCCGTCTATCTGACCGCGGCGCCGGTCGCTCACGCCGAGTACACGCCGTGGTTCGCCCCGCAGGTCGGCGATGCCACCCAGGTGATTTCCGTTGTGGGAGCCGGTGGTTCGTCGGCCAAGATCGACGTCTTCCAACGCAGCGCCGCCGGATGGCAACCGTTGCGCGCAGGCATCCCCGCCCACGTCGGGCGCGAACGGGATGGCCGCCGAGACCCACGACGGCAACATGGCCACCCCGCTGGGCATCTACACCCTTGACTTCGCGTTCGGCACCGCGCCGAATCCCGGCGGCGGCCTGCAGTACGTCCAGGTCGGCCCCGACCACTGGTGGGACGGCGACATGAAGAGCCCGACCTACAACACCATGCAGGTGTGCAAGAAGGCGCAAGTGCCCGTTCGACACGTCGCCGGACGAGCGGCACCGAGAACCTCGACATCCCGCAGTACGCGCACGCAGTCGTGATGGGCGTCAACAAGGCACGGGTGCCCGGCAACGGCGGCGCGTTCTTCCTGCACACCACCGACGGCGGTCCCGACCGCAGGGTGTGTGGCGATCGATGACGGCACGCTGGTGGAGATCATGCGCTGGCTGCGGCCGGGCGCGCTGATCGCGATCACCAAGTAGCCATCAAATATTAAGCGCCGCGACCGGTTTTCAGTTTGAAGTTGAGGACTCCGTCGACATGGTCGCGTCGTAGGTGCGGTCATAGCCGGTGCTTGCTGATCTTCCAGCCGTCGCCGGTCTTCCGGTATTGGTCGTGGTAGAAGGCGGCGCCGATCAACATGAAGTTGAAATTCGGGCACGATCACGCGGTCCTGCAGATACCAGGTGCCGACGCTTCGTCGCCGTTCGACAGTCGATCTCGGGGTGGGTGACGCGGTGCTCGGTGATGATGTTGGCAGGCATCGACGATGCGCATGAACTCGACGAGGGAGTCCGGTCGGTGAAGTGGTGCGCCTCGCCGATCGACGCGTCGTAGTCGCCGATGACGTCCTCCGTCAGCGTGTCGGCGAACTCGTCCCAGTGCTTGGTGTCGAGCGCGCGCAGGTACCGGTACTTGACTTGCTCGATCTCGTCGATGTCACCCATGGCCGACATTGCAACACAGCCGGCATCGACCGCATAGAGTCCGGTCGTGAAATTCATTGACGGCTACGTCAGATCCCCTTTCGCGGGGATCGCACCGTGGGTGTTGATGGGTGTGGTGTCCGGGCCGGGCCGGTTTGAGGAGGCCGCCTCCGCCGCGTTGGGCCTGGCGCTGCTGACCCTGTGGGTGGGCTCCCGGCGCGGGGTGCCCGTTCACCTTCTCGAGGTGTTCACCGTCGTCTACTTCGGTGTGCTGGCGGTGTTCGGGCTGGTCGCCTCGGATTCGACGATCGACTGGCTGGCGCTGTGGGCCGGTGAGCTGAGCAATATCGCGTTGGCCGCATTCGCAATCGTGACGCTGCTGATCCGCAAGCCTTCCACGCTGGCCTATGCGAAAGACACCACCCCGCGCGAGCACTGCGACGACCCGCTGTTCCTGCGGATCAACTACATGATCTCCGCTGTGTGGGCAGGGGCGTTTCTCGTGTCGGCCGTCGTCGGCGCGTATGGCGACGCGGTGCTGCGCGACAACGACAACTTCTGGACCGCCTGGATCGTGCCGCTGGCGGCGATCATCTTCGCCGGATCGTTCACCGAGTTCTACCCCGACCACGCGATGGGCGAGTCGACGTCATGGGCCCGGATATTCGACTGGCTGCCACCGTTCGTTCTCGTGACCGGCATCGTCGGGTGGGTGTCAGACGCCGTGCCCGATGGAGTCGCGATCGGGTTGATCGTCGTTGGCATCGTCGGCTCGGCCGCGATGCGCAGGCTCTTTCCGTCGGAGGCGGAAGCTGCTGAGCCGCAGTGAGATTACGCGGTCGCCGGCCCGGGCCGCCGAGGTGCGGATCAACCCGGTGAGCCCGGCGCCCACCACCGCGACATCGGCCGAACGGTCCACGTCGACCGGGTTCGGCGGTAACGGCTGGTCGATTCGATCGGCGAACCACAGAGATGCCATGGCCATGGCTTCACCCAGGCGGCAGGTGAAACCTGACCATCTGGCTAGCCCCAGAAGTCGTTGTTGCGGTTGTCGCCGTCGCCGTCGCGATGGTGGTCGTCGTGGCAGGTGTTCCAGTCGAAGTTGAATCCCCACTCGGGCCGCCAGAAGTCGCCGGGGCACCAGTGGTAGCGGGGGATGTAATAGCGCACCGGAGCACCGGAAGTCGCGGTGGTGATCGTTGCCGTCAATATCACGGTGGTGGTCGTCGTGGCAGGTGCCCCATCCCAGTTGTCCCCCATTCGGGATGCCAGTCCTGGCCGGGGCACCAGTGGTAGCTCGGGAACTCGCCCACCTGGGCTGCCGCGACGGTTGCCCCTCCTACACTGGCCAATCCGAGTCCGGCCGTCATGATGAATGTCGTTGCTGCACAGCGTGCCAATGTCTTCACGCGTACTACGACATCACCGGATTCTGTGCCCTGGTTAGGGCGTTGCGTACAACCCGCTGGCAATGCGGCCCAAAAACCGGAGTGTCTAACGGAATTGGTATCGCCCGACCGCTATCGTGTGGTCCGTTATGAGCGACCCGTTGGGGTTGTCGATCGGGACGACCAACCTGGTCGCGGCACGTGTCGGCAATCAACCTGTGATACGGCGTTCGGTGTTGACCCTGTTCGGCCATGCCGCGCCGGAAGTCGGCGTGCCTTCAGCGCACACCGACGGCATCGTGCTGAGCGGCTTCGTGGAGCGGGTCGGCGACCCGGTCCCGCTGGTGGCCGCCGACGGGTCGCTCGCATCACGCCGACCAGCTGCTGGTCGACGCTCTGCAGGCGATGGTCTACACCTCCGGCGGCCAACCGTCGCCGCAGACCGCGATCGCCGTTCCGGCGCACTGGGGAACGTCGACGCTGTGGGCGCTGCGCAACGCGATGCGGGCCAACCCGACGCCTGGCGCCAAACGGCATGCCGGCCCGGCTGATCTCCGACGCCGTCGCCTCGCTGACGGCGCTGCACGCCAATCCCGGGCTGAGCCCACACGGTGTGGTGGCGCTGCTGGACTTCGGCGGCGGCGGCACCAGCATCACGTTGGCGGATGCCGCATCGGCGTTCGAGCCGATCGAGGACACCACCCGCTACACCGAGTTCTCCGGCGACCTGATCGATCAGGCGCTGCTGAATCACGTCCTGGACGGCATCGCCAACGCCGGTGGCGTCGACCCCGCCGGCACCGCGGCAGTCGGTTCGCTCACCCGGCTGCGCGAGGAGTGCCGCAACGCCAAGGAGCGGCTGTCGGCGGAGACGGTCACCGAACTGATCGTCGAACTGCCCGGATACCGCTCGGGCATCCGCGTGACCCGCACCGAGCTGGAAAGCCTGATCGCGCAGCCGCTGGACGGCGTGCTCACGCGCACTGGAAAATGCGTTGGAGCGCAACAGGATCAGCTGGTCGAACATCTCTGCGGTGGTCACCATCGGTGGTGGTGCCAGCATTCCGTTGATCACCCAGCGACTTTCCGAGCACTCGCAGGCGCCGGTGGTGACGACACCTCAGCCGGCGCTGGACGCCGCCGTGGGCGCCGCGTTGTTCGCCGCCTACGGTTCGGAGGCCGACGCGAAAACCGGGGTGGCGCCGGTGCTGCCGGTGGATGTTCCCGATCCGGTCGACGCGCCGGGGTCGGCGACGTTCCGCGCGCTCGGCCTGGTCCCAGGACGACGACACCGCCGACGACGTCGTGCCGTACACCGGCGATCTGTACGACACGGACGGGACGGCCGCTCGTCCGCAGGTGCAGTACGTACCGCCGACCGAGCCGATCGAGGAGCCGCGGACGACGTGGCAATCGGCTGCCGCAGTTGGTGTTCGGGCTGGCTGCCGTGGTCGCGGTGGTGGCCGTCGGCGGGGTCGCGGTCGCGTTGACGAGCGCGACCGACAGCACCAAGGCCACGGAGCCGCCGCAGACCGCCACGTCGGCTCCCGGACCCACCAGCGCGGCACCGCCGCCGTCGACAGCCCGCCGCCTGTCGAGACCGTCACGGTCACCAGCGAGCCGCCACCGCCTCCGCCGCCCAGCACCCACGACGACGGTTCCACCGCCGACGACGACGTACGTCACCACGACGACGACCGCACCACGACCACCACAACGACGACCACGACAACGACGACAACAACGACCACCACAACGACCACGACCACGACACACGACGACGCCACGACAACCACCACAACACACGACAACGACGACGCCACCGATGACGACGACCTACATCAACGTGCCGTTCGTGCCGGTGCCGATTCCGATTCAGGTGCCGCAGAACCAGTATCAGGCTCCGCAGAACCAGTATCAGCCTCCGCAGTACCAGTACCCGCAGCCTCCGCAGCTGCCCTGAGCGGCCGCCTCCTCGACGTTTCGCGGATGGTGGCAGGCGGCCACATGTGCCGACGCGTGCTCGACCAAGGCGGGCTCGTCGGTCGTGCAGATCTCGGTGGCCCACGGGCATCGCGTGTGGAAGCTGCAGCCCGGCGGCGGGTCGATCGGGCTCGGCACGTCGCCCTGCAGCACCAGCCGCTCGCGTGCGGCGTTGCGCTTCGGATCGGGAATGGGCACCGCCGACAGCAGCGCATTCGTGTACGGGTGAATCGGCTTGCGGTACAGGTCTTCGGTGTCCGAATTCTCGACGACCTTGCCGAGATACATCACCGCGACCCGGTCGGATACGTGGCGGACCACGCCGAGGTCGTGCGCGACGAACAGATACGACAGGCCGAACTCGTCCTGAAGCTCCTTGAGCAGGTTGATGATCTGCGCCTGCACCGACACGTCGAGTGCCGACACCGGTTCGTCGGCGACGATCAGCTTCGGATGCAGGGCCAGCGCCCTGGCGATACCGATGCGCTGGCGCTGCCCGCCGGAGAACTCGTGCGGGAAGCGGTTGTAGTGCTCGGGGTTGAGGCCGACCCGGTCGAGCAACTCCTGTACCCGCCGCTTCAGCTCGGCGCCCTTGGCCAGCCCGTGCAGCTCCATCGGATCGCCGACGATCTGGCCGACCCGCTTGCGCGGGTTCAGCGACGCGAACGGGTCCTGGAAGATCATCTGCATCTGGCGGCGCAGCGGGCGCAGGTCGCGGCGCGACCGGCCCACCAGCTCCTCGCCGAGGAACCGCACCGATCCCGACGTCGGCGTGCGTCAGTTGCAGGATCGCCCGGCACAGAGTCGATTTGCCGCAGCCGGATTCGCCGACCAGGCCGAGTGTTTCGCCCTCGCGCAGGGTCAGGCTGACGCCGTCGACCGCGCGCACCCGGGCGACCTCGTGGTCGACCACCACCCCGGACTTGATCGGGAAGTGCTTGACGAGGTCGGTGACCTCCAGCAGCGGATCGCCCTTGCTCACGGAATCACCTGCGCCCGCAGCGATTTCTTCTCTCGTGGGTCAAGCCAGCAGCGGTCGAGGTGGTTGCCGCCCGCGCGGGCTTCCAGTGCAGGCAGCTCGTGGCACTTGTCGAATGCGTGCGGACAGCGGGGAGCGAACCGACAGCCGGCTGGCGGCGCGAGCAGCGACGGCGGCTGTCCCGGGATCTGCGCGCAGCCGCGCTGTCGCGCGATTGATCGAGCCGCATGAGCGAACCGAGCAGTCCCCAGGTGTAGCGGGTGCTGCGGGTCGTAGAAGATCTCGTCGAGCGTCGCATCCTCGACGATCTGGCCGGCGTACATGACCACGACGCGGTCGGCGACCTCGGCGACCACCCCGAGGTCGTGGGTGATCAGGATGACGGCCAGGTCGCGGTCGCGGTTGAGTTGGTCGATGCAGGCGCAGGATCTGGGCCTGCACCGTGACGTCGAGCGCGGTGGTCGGCTCGTCGGCGATCAGCACGTCCGGCTCGAGGGCGAGCGCCATCGCGATCATCACGCGCTGGCGCATGCCGCCCGGAGAACTCGTGCGGGATAGTGGCGCACCCGGCGCTCGGGATTGGGGATGCCCACCGAGCGCAACAGCTCGACCGCACGGTCGGCGGCCTCGCGTCTCGGAGACGTCGCGATGCGCCCGGATCATCTCGGTGATCTGGTCGCCGACGCGATAGACCGGGTTCAGCGAGGTCATCGGATCCTGGAAGACCATCGCGATCTGCTCGCCGCGCACGTCGCGCAGCTGGTCGTCGTCGAGCCCGTTGAGCTCACGGCCGCGATAGGTGACCGACCCGGTGATCCTGGCGTTCGGGGCACGGGTGAGCCCGGTGATCGTCTGCGCCGTAACGCTTTTGCCCGAGCCGGACTCGCCGACGATGGCCAGCACCTCGCCCGCGCTGCAGCTCGAACGAGACACCGCCGACCGCCTGCACGACGCCGTCTTCGGTGGCGAAGCTGACCCTGAGGTCGTCGCACCTTGAGGATGGCGCTCATGCTGGCGCCGCCTCTCCGAGCCGGATCCGCGGATCCAGAACGGCATACGCGATGTCGACGATCGTGTTGAACAGCACGATGAAGAACGCGCCGAACGAGCGTCACCCCGATCAGCGGCGGCAGATCCAGGCTGCGGATGGCCTCGCCCGCGTACAGCCCAACCCCGTTGAGGTTGTAGACCGTTTCGGTGAGGATCGCGCCGCCGCCGACCACCTGCCCGAAGTCGAGCCCGAACAGCGTGACGATCGGAATCATCGAGTTGCGAAGCACGTGGCGGATGCGCACCTGACGCTCGGAGAGCCCTTGGCCCGCGCGGTGCGGACGTAGTCCTCGTTCATCGCGTCGAGCATGTTGGAGCGCAGCATTCGGCTGTAGAACCCGACGAAGAGCACCGCCAGCGTGAACCACGGCAGGATCAGGTGGTACGCCCAACCCACCGGATCCTCCGTCAGCGGCACGTAGCTGCCCGTCGGGAACAGCTGGACCTTGAAGGTGAGGAAGTACAGCAGAATCGCCGCCAGCCAGAAGACCGGCATCGAAATCCCCACCAGCGAAAGCGATTGTCAGCGCGCGGTCGGTGAACTTGCCGGCATGCACCGCACTCATGTAGCCGAACAGCACCGCCAGCGCCATCCAGATCACCGCCGCCCCGATGCACAACGAGAACGTGGCGGGCACGCCATCCCAGATCTGCTGGACGACGTTGCGGTCCTTCGCGTAGGACATCAGCTGGCCGGTGAAGATCTGCTTCATCATCGTCAGGTACTGCACCGGCAAGGGTTGATCGAGCCCGAGATCCGCACTGACCCTGGCGATCAGCGCCGGATCGGCGTTCTTGCCCGCGATCCGCGCCGCCGGGTCCGAGTTCGGGATGACGTTGAAGATCAGGAACACGATCACCGAGATCGCGAACAACACCGCGACCATGCCGAGAAGGCGCCTGGCGATGAATCGGCCATCAGAGTGCCGTTTCGCCATCGGCTCAGTGCTCCAGCCGGATCTTCGCCTCGCGGATCGAGGGCGTCGCGCAGGCCGTCGCCAAAGACGTTCAGGGACAACACGGTCGCGATGATCATCAGCCCGGGCACGATCGTCAGATGCGGTGCCGTGTAGATCATCTCGTAGCCGTCGGCGATCATCGTGCCCCACGAGGCGTTGGGCGGGCGCGACGCCGGCGCCGAGGAACGACAGCGCCGACTCGAGCAGCATGTTGTTGGCGATGTTCAGCGTGAAGAACACGATGATCGTCGAAATGATGTTCGGCAGCAGCTCGGAGAACATGATTCGCAGCGGTCCCTTGCCCTGCGCGACGGCGGCCTCGATGAACTCCTTCTCACGCAGCGCCAGAATTTCGCCCCTGATCGGTCTGGCCATGTACGGCACGTAGACGAAGCCGATGATCAGGATCGGAATCCAGATCGAGTCGCCGGCGATCGCGAGGGGCCCGACCTTGAGACCGCCGATGGCCAGCGCGGTGCCCAACGCGATGCCGAGGAGCAGCACCGGGAAGGCCCAGATCACGTCCATCACCCGCGACAGCACCGAGTCGATCCAGCCGCGGTAGTAGCCGGCGAGCAGGCCGACGATCACGGACAGCACCGTGGTGACGGCGGCGGCCGCCAGGCCGATGTAGATCGACGTCCGGCCGCCGTACATCAGCCGCACCATCACGTCGCGGCCGTTCTGGTCCGCGCCGAGCAGGTACTGCCCGTGCAGCCCGGGCCCGAGCGGCGTGCCGTCGGGTGCGCACCACGTTCGTCGGCTGCCCGTTGATCACGCACCTTCTCGGTGATGTGGTTCTCGTTCGGCCCGGTGTGCGCGACGTGTTCGGCCCACAGCGGCGCCGCCAGGCAGAACAGCACGATGAGCACGAACAGCGCCGCCGCACGACCAGCGCAACCTTGTTGCGCCGCAACCGAAGCCACGCCAGGATACCAGGGGCTGCGGCCCTGATCTGCGATGCGGGCACACCGGTCGGTAGTGGCGGCTCTCCGGGACCTCCAGTCTCGCCGATGGGGGCGACCATCGCCTGCCTACTTGATCGCGAACGACGTGTAATCCTGGTTGAACAGCAGATGGTGATAGGACTTGTCGAAGTCCATGCGCTCGGACAGGAACGTGGTGAACTGCTCGTTGCCGTACGGCGCCCAGACCGCCTGCTCCATGTACGCCTTGTCCAGAGCGGCGTACTGCTCCTCGACTCCTCCGTCGCCGATCAGCTTCGTCAGCAGCTCGTCCTGCTTGGCGTTGTTGGCGGGGATGTTGACCCGGGAGATAGTTGTTGCCGTTGGTCGGCAGGATGCTCTCGCCGTTCAGCAGCGGGCGGAAGAAGTCGTCGGGATGCGGGAAGTCCTGGAACCAGTCGGCGAACCCGGTGTCCACGTCGGGCGTCGACTGGTTGCCGATCGTCGTCCAGTACACGTCGCCCGCGATCACCTTGAGCGTCGCGTTGAAGCCCAGCTGGGTGCAGCAGGTCGTGGTAGTACTCGCCGATCCGCTTGCGGTCCGGCTCGTCGTCGGTCCAGACGGTGATGTCGCGGTCGGCCGGATTCGCTTCGGCGATCAGCTGTTTCGCCTTGTTCATGTCGGGGCCGGGGTACAGCTTGTACTCCTGGTAGCCGGGCATGCCGGGCGGCAGGATCTGCTGCGGTCGGATGCAGGCGGCCGCCGAAGATCCGGTTCGAGCGCCTCGGGATCGACCGCGTAGTTGATCGCCTGGCGCACCTTGAGGTCGTTGAACGGCGGCCTGCTCGGTGTTCATGAAGAAGTAGTAGGTGTTGATCGAGTCCTCCAGGCGGAAACGATCGCCGTAGCGGGCCTTGACCTCTTGCAGGCGGTCGGACGCCGGCGGGTCGACCATGAAGTCGACCTTGTTCTGCTCGATGTCGGTCACCTGGGCGCTGTTGTTCTTGTTCTCCGTGACGGTGATCTTGTCGACGTTGCGCGTCCGGCCACTTCGTCGGCGCCGGCGTCCTGACCGTCTTGAAGTTCGGGTTGCGCTCCAACGTCAGCGTGCGCGGCGCGTCCACCTTGCTGATCATGAACGGACCGCTCGACGGCGGCGGGTTGTTGGTGGCGTCCTTGTCCAGCGGCGTGCTCGGCGGCACCGGTGCGGCGAACATCAGCCCGAGCACGTTCTCGAAGGTGCCGTTCGGCTCGGTCAGCTCGATGGTGATGTCACCGGTGTTGTCGTCGGTCTTGATGCCGCTGATCGTGTTCGCCTTGCCGTCGGCGTAGTCCTTGGCGCCGACGATGACGTCGAAGAACACCGAGCCGCCGGAGTCGGCCTTGAACAGCCGCTGGATGCCGTACGCGAAATCGGATGCCTTGATGGGCGTTCCGTCGGAGTACTTCATGTTCGGCCGCAGCTTGAGCTTGTAGGTCTTGCCGTCGGGCGAGATGTCGGGCATCTCCTCGGCCAGTGCCGGGCACCACCTCGGTGCCTTCCTTGCCCTTGGCGTGCTTGTAGGTCAGCAGAGGGCGTGTAGACGTTCCACAGCACCTCCCAGCCCTCGAGCGTGTAGGAGAGCTGCGGGTCGACGTAGTCGGGGAACGAGGTCATGGCGACGTTGATGTCGCCGCCGCCGCCACCGCCGCCACCGCCGCCGCCGCTTTTCACCCTGCCGCACGCCGCGACGCCAAACGCTGCCAGTGAGGTGATGCAGGCGATGGCTAGCACGCGGACCTTGCGCAGTGTGTTCATCTCGCTCCCTGTGGCTCGCATGTGGGTTGACTCCCCTACAGCTGTACGCCTGTGAGTGCGGTCGAGTTGCCATCTTTGAGGAAAATTTCCAGACGGCAACTCGAGCGGTTTTCGCGGCATCTGTTGCGTCCGTCGACCCCGGATGTTTGCCGCACGTTTGTTTGCCGGCAGCGCCGCCCAGGCGGATGTCGGCTGAAAAATAACTGTCGAACGTCAATTTTGCTCGATTTCCGCGCGGACGGAGTTAACTGTGTCATGATCTTGACAGGGCTACATCCGTTCACCGGCGCGCGACCGCTCGTCAAGAATCGGCTAGTCGCGGCGCATATAGATAGGAACCGAACATGGAGTCATCCCGCTTGGCCCGTCGTCTTGCGGCTGTTGCCGGAGGCGTCGCGATCGTCGCGATGGTCGGTTTGACCGCATCCTGCGCCAAGGAAGAACAGAAGGCGCCCGAGACCACGACGACCACGACCACCACCACGACGACCGACCACCACGTCGCGCACCGCGCCGCGCCGCCGGTGCGCCGCCGACCCTGAGAAGACGCATCAACCCCACGGGCGGAAACCTGTTCACGCCTGCCGGTGCAGGCGCCGCCGGCGCCGAACAGCTCCATCCCTGGACAGCACCACTGGCTGCATCGGCGGCCACCGTAGGATCGCTGTTGCGGCTGGCGACTTCGCTGGCGATCCTCGCGGCGGCGTTGCTTGCCTCGTCACGGGTGTACGCGCCGCGTCGGTGTCCGACGACCGGGCGGTCATCGGCGGTCCACTGGCGTTATTACTAGCCAGCTCAACCGATCTCGGCCCGTCCCGGGACGGCGGTGCGCAGCTCACCGTCGCGCTGGCGGACTCGGCTCGCCCGGCGACGTTGATCGAATGGGCAGGCGCACACCGCATGTCGGGTGCGGTGGCGGCCTGGCGACACCTGGGCCGTCGTCGAAGGTGCCGCGCAGGACGTGGCAACCGCGTTCGAGCGTGCCGGTGAACGACTACCGCGGCCGCAAGGGGCAGGGTGTTCTACGCGTCGCCGCGGCAGCCGGCGGTTCCCGAGCCCGTTCGCGGCGTCGTGACCGAGCTGGGCCGAATCCTGGGTTACAGCCCGCATCATGAGGCGAGCCCGGATTCCTGCCGCTGGACGTGCCGAGCCGGAGGACTGGGCCCGAACGCGTTGCTGGAGGCGTACAACGCCAACCCGCTGGCCGCCGCCGGCTTCACGGGCAAGGGCGCAACGATCGTGTTCTTCGAATTCAGCGGATACGACCAGAAGGACCTCGACACGTTCGCCGACACGTCCGGGATTGCCGAGGTTCACGCCGGTACTGATCGGGGGTCAGCCAGGCCCGTCGGGTGCCGAGACGGTGATGGACCTCGAAGTCGCACACGCGATTGCGCCCGACGCGCAGAAGGTGGTCGTCAACGCCCGGCCCACCGTCGAAGGGGACGGCGCGTACGAGAAGATCGGCCAGCTGTTCGAGGCGGTGGACCGGCAGTTCCCCGGCGCGGTGTGGAGTCTGTCGATCGGGTGGGGCTGCGACAAGCTGATCAGCGCCGCCGACCTGGCACCCGTCGCCGCCGCGCTGGCCGCCGCCGCAGAAGCGCGGCACGTCGGCGTTCGACGCGAGTGGCGACGCTGCGGGCCTGGAATGCAAGGGCGGCGACGACTGGTCGTCGCCTCCCGGCCAGGACGATGTCGGACCTCGACGCCGTCTCGTCGCTGCCGGCGATGACCTCCGTCGGAGGCACCACCTTGTCGACCGATGAGCACAGGCGGCTGGATCGGCAGAGCGCGCCTGGGTCGACTCGCCGTTGTCGCAAGGCACCAGCGGGGGAGTGTCGGCTCTGTTTGACCGGCCCGCCTGGCAGAGCGACGTTGTCGGTGGAGCGCGACATCAAGCACCGCCGCCTGGCTCCGGATGTCGCCGCGCGTCGCTGACCCGTTCACCGGAGTGAGGATCGTCTTCGATCGGCAGGACGCTGGTCGGTGCGGGGACATCGCAGGCAGCGCCAATCTGGGCCGCACTCACGGTGCTGATGAACCAGTACCTGTCGCGCGCATGGCGGACAGCCGCTGGGCAACATCAACCCGCTGCTGTATCGGGTTGCGGCGGGCGCGAACCGGCCCGGATTCCGCGATATCAGCCTTGGCGGAAACGCCGTCGATACCTCGCAGCCCGGGTATGACGTGGTGACCGGCCTCGGCAGCCCGAACGTCGACTACTTGGTCCGCGACCTCTTGGACATCCAGAAGGGCGTTGCTCCCCGATGACCGCCCGCCTTGCCGTCACGACGGTGCCGACGATGCACTGCGCTGAGTGCGACACGGACGTTCCCGCAGGCGCGTTCTGCGGAACCTGCGGCGCGCACTTGTCAGCGTCACCGCGGGGATGGGCGCGGCGTGCTGCGACCGGAGGCATACGCGGCTGCGCCTGGCGAGCACGTGCTGCGGCTGTCTGTGGTCAGCTCGCTGTTTCCACACCTGCCGCACCGTTCGCGCGCACCGTTCCGGGTCGCGCTTGGCCGTGCTGTTTCTGGCGCTGGTCGCGTTCGCGCTGCTTCGAGTGGCAAGCACCGTTGATCGCGGTCAGCGCGCTGGGTTTCCGCTGCTGTTCCTGCTCTATCTGCACGAGTCCGACATCGACGACGATCTGCCGGTCAGCTCGCTTCGTGCTGACCGCATTGCTGGGTGTCGGACTCGGCGTCGGGTGGGCACTGCTGACCGGCGACATCGTCGCTGGGTCCTACGACGTCGCGCTGAGCGACGGAGCCTCCGACGGACACCTCGATACTCGAGGCGTTGCTCGTCCCAGCGGGTGGCGCGGTCCTCATGCTGCTCCCCGCGGTGGTGGTGCGCCTACTGCGGCCGGCGACCCGAGAGTCGTTGGACGGGTTCGTGATCGGCGCACTTGAGTGCGATCGCTTTCACCGCCGCGGCGACGCTGACTCGGTTGGCTCCCCAACTTGCCACTGGGCCGACGGCGCCGGACCGACCCGGTCAGCGGACTCCTCGCCGAGGCGGGCATCAATGGGGTGGCCGTGCCGTTGACCGCCGCGGCGGCGGGCGGCTTGGTCGGTGTGGCACTGTGGTTCAACCGTCCCGAGGGCTAGGGACCGTCGGCCGGCGGCTGTGCTGCGTTGCGTTGAGTTTCGTTGTGGTGCTTGGCCTTTACGTTGCGACTCGGGTTGATGGAGGTGGCCCCGTTCGCGAGTGGTCTCCACTGTCGGACTGCACCTGCTCGCCGCGGCTGCTTGCATTGCTGAGCCTTGAGAATTGGCGTGCAGGCGGCGCTACTGCACGAAGCGCATGACGAGACGAACCCGGAGGCGCAGGTGCTTGTGCCCGCACTGCGACCACGTCGTGCCGGATACCGCGTTCTGCCCGAACTGCGGTGTCGCGACCGCGAGCGGCGTCGCGGACGTCGCGCACAGCACGGCGCTCGCCCGCAGCGATCGGGAGTCAGCCCGGCCGGGATACGCGCTGCCCCCAGGACCGTATGAGGCGGTCCCGCCTGCGTAGCACCACGCACACCCGACTGCTGACGACCGTCGGCGCAGGCGTGGCAGTCGCCGTCGCGGCAGCGGTGACAGTGTCGGAACTCGCCGCGCCGAGTCGTTCCGCGCTACGTGTGCCCGCCCGATTGCGGGCGGCCTCCGATCGGCAAGCCTGTCGATGACGAATCCATGGTTCACGTCCAGCGATGGCAAGTTCTCCGTCCAGTACCCGCGCGCAGGTACGGCGTATGAGGTGACGTTCGATCCCGACGGTGTGAAGGTGAACTTCACCGGCCGGCGACACCGGCACGATGCAGTTCTTCGGCTTGCCTGCGCAGGGATCGCACACCGAAGCAGATCGCCGAGGACCTGATCAGCGAGCAAATATCCAGACGCCACAACGGATTACGAGATTCCCAACGCCATGGTTGGCTACCAGCCGGGGTACGGTGTGGTCAAAGACGAATACCCGCAGGATGCCTCCGGCACGTTCACGCGGCTGCGGCTGCTGGTGATGGTCGGCGATCAAGAACGAACTACGCGTTGGTCGCCGCCGCCATCGGCCCGTACCACGAATTCAGCCCGGACTTCGGCAGCGGCCACCCGTCAGGGGTCAACATGCAACTGGCGCTTGATATGGGCAAGTACGTGAACAGCTTCACCTGGCGAGCCGAATCCGCCGCGCGCTAGCGCCGCTACCCGTACGGGTTCGGCTCGTGGAACCGGTTGATGATCGGGATGCGTTCGATGATCCGGTCGCGAAGCCGCGGTTGCGGCGGCGCGGGCGGAACGTAATTCGGCGCAGGCGCGGGCGGTACATAGGCGGGCGGAGGAACATTCGCAGGCGCGGCGTCGTACGCGGGCGGCGGTGCCTGCGGGCGGCTCGACCATCCGGGCCGCTGTGCCGGCGCGGGCGCCGCGGCCTCCACGATCGTGCTGCGGCAACGGGCGGAGCAGCCTCGGGGGTGGTGCTGCAGGCGATGGTGGCGGCGCGGCCGGAACCGGTTGCGGCACGGCCTGTGCGACCGATGGGGCGGTGGGCACCCGGGCCGGCTGGTCGGCTGTGGCCGCGGTATCCCGTTGGGCCACAGTCGAATCCGTGTCAGGAGTCAGGCCAAGGCCGAGCGCGACGGACAGCGAGACGACGAAGACCACGACCGCGGCAGCCACGACAGAAGTCAACGCACCGATTCTCGATGGCATGCGCCACCGGGCGGGCCGTGCTTCCAGGGTGTTGACCGCCCGCGCCGACGCCAGAGCGGCTCCCCGGGCCAGCGCCAGGTCGGCCTCGGCTGCCGTGATGACCGGCACCGCGGCACCGTGGAAGGACGTCGCGATCGAATCGATGTCGTCGGCCGAACCGAGCGACGAAGATCGCCTCGGGCTGGCCGTCGCTGCGATCAAGCAGCGCGAGCATGTCGTCGGCCGTCGGATCGACACGCTCGGTCGTCACCCCGTCGGCGTCGACCACGCGCAACCAGTGCGTCGTCGGGATCGACGATGCACACCGCGACGTCGCTGTAACCGCCGCGATCGGCGATGCCCGTCGCCAGCGAGTCGGCGGCCTCCTGCTCCGAAACCGTGATGACGTTGTCCAGACCCCGGTCCGCCAGCGCGTCGAGAAGGGTCGACGCGGCGGATTCGGCCTCGTTTGCCCAGGTGACGCCGATGGCGTGAAGCCGGTTGTCCCCGACAGCGGCGATGACGTCGTCAAGGGTGTCGAAATCAACCGCGTCGCGGCAGATGGTGGCGCCCTCGGCTGTCGTGCCCTCGACCAGCACCCATCGGACGTCTGCCGACGTCATCGACAGACCGAGTACGAGGTCCACCTGGTTGCCCCCGATCCGGATAAATCAGCCCCGAGATTACCGCTCGACTCATAACGCGAAAACCGTTGATGGGGACCGGCGGCGCGCGTGCCAACCAACTGACGGTGATCAGCCCGCTCACGCGTGCCGGACGAGGTGCTTCGGCTTCGGTTTGAGAGTCGCCGAGAACCCGGCTGACCCTCCTGTAAGACCGCCAAGGTGATGGTGACGCCGCTGGCAATGCAGCAAACAACCTCGGCCTCGGAGGTGTGCCCACGATCTGGGACACAGCTCTCCCCCTTCGGATTCAGTGCGGTGTGGCTCTGCGCGTGGAACTGGGATGGGCTGCCGATCATCAGTTCTATGCCGGCGACGGCCTCGCGCTGGGGTGTGTTTGCTGCGGAGGCCCGCCGTTAGCCATTCCAGGGTGTCGGTCGCCGCGACCGAGGAAGCCGCTGTTCCCCTACGAGTATCGGAACGGTGGAGCGAAGGTAACGATTTGGTATACGGTGCTGTCTGTGGGGCGACATTGAGTTAGGGACCGACGGGAGTCGCCGTGTACTGCTGGCTGCGGTCGTCGCTCCGGCCGCCGTGCTCTTCGCGGTCGGGGCTGATGTCCATCCACTCGCCGCCGAGCGCGACACCAAACCAGTGGTCGGCGCCGTCGCGCCAGTCGTCGACACCGTTCCGCCGTGCTGCGTGGAGATCGTCGCAGCGGCGCCGATCGGCTCCCTCGCCCCCTCCGTCCGTCGGTCAGGCGAGCATGAGTTCCGCTCCGGTCCGGTTGGTTTCGGCATCGAGGTGGCGGGTCAGCCAGTGTCCCGCGCTTGCTGCCCGTTGGGGTGGCGCCGGAGCGTGGTCTGCAGGTCAGGACGATCTTGGCCGCTCGCGCAATCAGCGCAGCGTTCCCCGAGATTCACGAGATCGGCGGCGTTCGACCGGACCCGCTGCCGTGGCATCCCAACGGTCTGGCGCTCGACGTGATCATCCCCAACCCCGGCACCCCGCTGGCATCGCGCTCGAAACGAGATCGTCGCGTTCGCATTCAAGAACGCGGTTCGATTCGGGCTGCAAGATGCAATCTGGCGCGGCGTCTACTACACGCCCTCCGGCCCGAAAGGATATGGGGGCGGGCCACTTTGACCACGTCCACATCACCACGACCGGAGGCGGATACCCCACCGGCGGGGAGATTTACGTCCGCTAAGCCCGGCTGCAGGGTTTGCTTAGTCAGACCCGCTTCGCCAGGCCCGACCGGAGCTGAGTCCGCGCTCGGCGGTACTGAGCCCACGGATGGGCCGTGATGTTCAGCGGGCCCAGGCTCGTCGCAGATTTGAGGCGTGGGGAGGAAGGGACTCGATAGCCAACCTCGACTACCGGCCGGCGACGGGCGCTCGTCAGGAAGTTGCTGTCTATCAGCCGAGAAACCGCCGTCGACTCGACGTAGTCTGCGAGTCCTCGTCGTCGGCGCCGGGGTGGGCGGCATTTCCATTGCTCGGGGATTACTGCGAGACGGACATGACGTCACCGTCTTCGAACAGCGGCCGGATATGCAGGCCGGTGGCGGTGCGGTGACCATCTGGTCCAATGGCTCGACGGTTCTGGAGCAGCTGGGCGTCGATATGGACGGGGCGGGTCAGCTGCTGTCCACCGTGCGGGTCGTCGACATCGACTGGTCGCCCGCTCGTCACTATCGACCTGACCACGATCGTGGACCGGCTGGGCGGACCTGTTCGGATGGTCCCACGTCGAGTCCTGCTTGAACGTCTGCTGGAAGGCTTTCCGGCCGATCGCATCCGATGCAACTCCCGTGCGGTCGGGGTGGTCAGTACGCAGGACGGGGTGCGGATCGAGTTCGAAGACGGCAGCTCGGCCGAAGGCGATCTGTTGATCGGTGCGGATGGCCTGCACTCGATGGTTCGAGACATCGTCGGTGCGCCACCCGCGAAGCCGACCGGCTGGTGCAGCTGGCAGGGACTGGTCACCCTCCCGCACATCGCCGACAAGCACGTCGCACTGCATGATCATCGGCGAGCACGGAAACCTCGGCCTGTGGCCGGCGGGCGGCTCCGATGCTGCAGTGGTGGTTCGACTTGCCGTGGTCGCCCGACTTCGTCAGACCGGAACGTCCGATCGACATGATCCGGTCCAATTTCGCGGGATGGTCCGACTCGGTCGATCAAGTACTCGCGACGTTGACCGACGACGATCTGGCCGATTCGCCGTTCCCGCATTTTCGGCATCCGATTCCCCGCTCGCCGCGCCAGGGCGCGCTGACGTTGCTCGGCGATGCCGCACACACGATGCCGCCCATCCTCGCGCAGGGGACCAATCAGGCGCTGCTCGACACGATGGTGTTGTGCAAGGCGCTTTCGGATTTCCGAACGGACGAACGGCAGCAACGGTGATCTCTCGAGCGCGCTGCGCTGGTACGAGAAGACCAGGCGACGCAGGTCTACGGCCGTGTCCTGGGTGACGTCGCGGCAGATGTCCCAGAGCGAGTCAGTTGGCAGGGCTCCGCGGCGTTAGCAATACGTA
>ERZ1370068.4049-contig-3140_pt1 | contig 19717 bp, 24 predicted proteins | sample MGYA00561227_ERZ1370068 | MGnify/ENA primary metagenome ERZ1370068 (study PRJEB38410, sample SAMEA6850437) | metagenome | study: Metagenomic assessment of the ecological functions of the soil: analysis of the soil microbiota associated with the...
GGCCGGCCGCGGAAGGCGCAGCCGGTGCCGAAGATCAGCCCGGCGTCGACCAGGTCCGCTTCGGCGACGATGCCTTCGGCGAGCGCGGCCTGCGCCTCGTGCAGGTAGGGCTCAATCAGCGCATCGATGAGGGAGGGCAGATAGCTGTCGGGGCTGCCGCTTCACCGCCTTGCCGTTCTCCCACTTGTAGATGCCCTGGCCGGTCTTCTTGCCGAGGTGGCCGAGGCGCGACGTTCTTCGAGAGGATTGCGGGTACGTCCGCCTCCGAGGAAACATTCTTCGCCAGCGATTTTCCCGCCGCGAGGCAGATGTCGAGGCCCACCGTGTCGGCGAGTTCGATCAGGGCCCATCGGCATGCCGAAGGCCACCATCGCCGCGTCGATCGTCTCGGGCTTGGTGCCCTCGTCGATCAGGCGGAAGGCGTTCTGCATGTAGGGGCCGAGCACGCGGTTGACGAGGAAACCCGGCGCGTCCTTCACCGGCAGCGGCAGCTTGTCGATGTGGCGCACGAAGGCGGCCGCCTTCTTCGACGATCTCCAGGATCGGTATTCGTGCCCGGACACGACTTCGACGAGCTGCAGCAGCGGTACCGGATTGAAGAAGTGGATGCCGACGAGCCGCAGACGGATTCTGAAGCGTGGCGGCGATGTCGGCGAGCTTCAGGCTCGAGGTGTTGCGGGCGAGGATCGGCATCGTGCCTGGCGATGGACTCCAGTTTCGCGAACAGCTCCGCTTGGCTTCCAGGTTCTCGAAGATCGCCTCGATGATCGACATCGCGCGTGGCGCGCCCCGTCGCCGGAGACGTCCGGGATCAGGCGGTCGATGCGCGTCGCGCATGCGGCGCTGGTCGCGCAGGCGCCGCTTGAACAGGTCGGCGGCGCGCTTCATCGCCGGCGCGATGCGCTCGGGCGACGTGTCCTGCAGCGTCACGCGTGAGGCCGCGCATCGCGCAGACCGCAGCGATGTCGCCGCCCATCACGCCGGCGCCGACCACGTGCACGCGGCGCGCCTTGAAATCCGACGCCCTTCGCCAGTGCCTTCATGCGCTCCTGCAGGAAGAGCATGCGGATCAGGTTGCGCGGTCGTCGGATGGTCGAACAGCGACCTGTATCGAACACGACGGATCGTTGGCCGAGGCGCGGAACGGATCGCCGTCGTACTTGCGCCCACATGTCGAGGATTGCGTAGGGTGCCGGATAGTGCTCGCGCCGGGCGCGTTTCGCCACCTGCTTCCTCGCCTGGCTGGCAACAACGGACTCGCAACGGACCAAGAAACAGCTTCTGCAAGAACACCCAGTTCCTTCGCTGGCCGGGCGCTTCCAGCGTCACCATGCGCGCGGTGTTCTCGAGGATGCGCAGCGGCACGCGCCTGCGTCGGCGAGGCCCATGCGCTTGGCGCGCTGCGCGTCGACGGTCTTGCCCGGTCAGCAGCAGGTCAAGCGCCGCCGCCGGGCCGATCGAGCTTCGGCAGCCACTGCACGCCGTGCCAGCAGCGTGGCATGATGCCGAGCATCACCTCGGGAAACGCCAAGCGCGTCTTCGGGTCGTCGAGCGCGACGCGATAGCGTGCAGGCGAGCGCCAGCTCGAGGCCGCCGCCCATGCAGAAGCCGTTGATCATCGCGGTGGTCGGAAAGGGCAGGTCGTGCAGCTCCTGGAACACGTCCCAGCCGAGCCGCGCGAAGCGACACGCTTCCTCGGCGACTTGTGAAGCTGGCGAATTCCTCGACGTCGGCGCCGGCGATGAAGCTGTCCTTGGCCGAGCGGATGATCAGGCCTCGCGGCGTCGCGGCGGCGATCTCCGTCGAGGCGCGACGTCGAGCTCTTCGAGCGCCTCGCGCGAGAAGGTGTTGGCCGACTCGCCCTGCTTGTCGAAGGTGAGCCAGGCCAGGCCGTTGCGCGTCCGGTCTCGCGAGCGCCAATGCTTGGCGACGGCTTTCGTCGGCTCGATCCATAGTTCGCCTAGCGCTACCAGCATGGCGCCGCCCGAGGCCGCCGCCGATGCAGATCGAGGCCATGCCGCGCTCTTGCGTTCTTCGCTTCAGCGTTTTCAGCAGATGCAGCACGATGCGCGCGCCGGAGGCGCCGACCGGATGGCCGAGCGCGATCGCGCCGCCGTCCACATTCAGCTTCTCCTCGGTCAAGGTCACCCAGGGCATTGTCGAGGCCGAGCTGTTCCCTGCAGTACTTCTCGTCCTTCCACGCGGCGAGGCAGCCGAGCACCTGCGCGGCGAAGGCTTCGTTGATTTCCCAGTAGTCGAGGTCGTTCAGCGCCGAGGCCGTGGCGCTTGAGGATCGGCGTCGCGGCGTGCACCGGGCCGAGGCCCATCTGCGCCGGGTCGAGTCCCGCCCATTGCGAGTCGACGATGCTGCCGAGCGGCTTCAAGGTTGAATTTCTTGACCGCAGATTCAGAGGCGAGGATCAGCCAGGCGCGCGCCGTCGGTGATCTGCGAGCTGTTGCCGGGCGTGACGTTGCCGTACTTGCGGTCGAAGAAGGGCTTCAGCTTCGCTCAGGTTCTCCATCGACGCATCGCGCGCGCACGCCGTCGTCCAGCGGATAGGTGTTGCCCTTGCGCGTCGTAGAGCGCCTCGACTTCGCCGCCGCCCGGCGCGAGGTGGCCGCTTCCTGCGCCTGCACGCACTTTCTGGTGGCTGCTGCACCGAGAATGCGTCCATCTGCTGCGCGCGTGATGCCGAAGCGGTGCGCGAGGTTCTCCGCGGTCTGGCCCATCAGCAGGCCGACCATCGGGTCGGTGAGGCCCTTCATGATGCCGATGACCGGTGCGAGCAGCGCGCTGAAGGGCAGTCTTGCAAACAAGCGCAGTTCTTTGGCCGGAGCGTCTGAGCAGCCGCCATGTCGGAAAACCAGTTGCACCATCTTGTCGTTGTAGAGCAGCGGCGCGCGCGACAGCGCGTCGCACGCCGCCGGCGAGCACCAGGTTCGAGCGGCCGGCGAGGATGTTGTTGATGCCGGAGTCGATCGCCTGCATGCCGGAGGCGCAGTTGCGCATCACCGTCCAGCCCGGGACCTTTCTGCCCGCAGCCCATGCGCAGCGCCGCGACGCGGCCGATGTTCACCTCGTCGACCGAGGGCGCGGCGCAGCCGAGGATGACCTCGTCGAGCTCGGTCGGGCGCGAACTTCTGGCGCATGAGCAGCGCGCGCCCGGCCTGCGTCGCGAGGTCGCTCGCGGCGAACGGGCCGGGACGGTTCTTCGACTTGAGGAACGGCGTGCGCGCGCCGTCGACGACGTAGACTGGTTTGGCGAACATGTCAGGCCGCCTTGGCCGCGACGGCTGTCGAGAGCTTCTGCAGCGATTTCGGCGCGGCCGAAGTCCTGCGGAAGTCGTCGACCTTGATGACGTTTTGCGCAGCGCTTCCTTGCGCTGCCACTGGCTGATTCTTCGGCGGTAATCAGGTCATTCTCTCGCGCGAGCGTGCCGAGATCTGACTCCTGGTTGCGGCACCATCTTGCCCTTCTTGACCGCCTTGCGCAGCTTCTCGTCGATCGGCTCGCAGGCGATGGTGGCGTGGAACGCCGCTTCGAGCACGCCGGTGGCGTCGCTTCGCTCTTGGCACGTACATGCCGGCGGTCAGCCGGTCGCGCGCCGCGCCGGGCTGCGAGCGCGATCTGCGCGCGCACTCGCGGTTGCGCGCATCGAGCGGCGGGCGGAACGACATGCCGAGCGGGAAGATGGTCCAGCGCAGCAGCGTGCGCCATCCACTTGACCGGGAAGTTCGACAGGATGCCGGTCGATCGCTTCGCTGCGCGGTGTAGGTCATGTCGCGCACCGCCCAGCGGATCAGCGGCAGGTCTTCCGCCGATGCGGCCCTGGTCCTCGTAGCGCTTCAGCGTGCAGGAGATGAGGTACAGCATCGACAGCACGTCGCCCAGGCGCCCGGAGATCTTCTCCTGCGCTTGAGCGCGCCGCCCATGCGCCATCATCGACATGTCGGCGAGGAAGGCGAACGCCGCCGACAGGCGCGAGGTGAAGCGGTAGTAGTGCCTCGTCTCTGCGCGCGCAGTTGCGCGGGACGTGGCGCGAGGCGCGAGCTGGTGATGCCGTGCACGAAGGTGCGCACGCCGTTGGCGATCACGTGGCCAGACGTGCGAGGTGAACGCGTCGTCGAACTCGCGTTCGAGCCTCCGCGCCCTGCATTTCCTTGGCGGCGCGCATCTCGCGCAGCACGTAGGGATGGCAGCGGATCGCGCCCTGGCCGAAGATGATCAGCGTGCGCGTCAGGATGTTCGCGCCCTCGACGGTGATCGCGACCGGCGTGACCTGGTAGCCGCGGCCGATCCAGTTGTTCGGGCCCGAGGCAGATGCCCTTGCCGCCGAGGATGTCCATGCGCGTCGTTGACGACGCGGCGCGCCCGCTCGGTCATGTGGTACTTCGGCGATCGCGGAGAGCACCGCCGGCTTCTCGCCGAGGTCGACCGCGCCGGCGGTCACGACGCGCGTCGCGTCCATCATGTAGCAGTTGCGCGGCGATGCGCCCGAGCGCTTCCTCGACGCCCTCGAGCTTGCCGATCGGCGTCTTGAACTGGCTGCGCACGCGCGCGTAGGCGCCGGTGAGCGCGCGCAGCGCCTTCGCGCCGCCGCGTCGAGGAGGTGGGCAGCGAGATCGCGCGGCCGGCGGCGAGGCAGCCCATCAGCATCATCCAGCCCTTGCCGGCGTAGTCCTGGCCGCCGATGATCCAGTCGAGCGGCATGAACACGTCCTTGCCGGAGTTCGGGCCGTTCTGGAACACGGCGTTGAGCGGCAGGTGGCGCCGGCCGATGTTCACGCCCGGGCGTGTTGCGTCGGAACGAGGGCGCAGGTGATGCCGAGATCTTCCTTGTCGCCGAGCAGGTGCTCCGGGTCGTAGCAGGCGGAACGCGAGCCCGAGCAGCGTCGCGACCGGCCCGAGCGTGATGTAGCGCTTGTCCCAGGTGACGCGCATGCCGAGCACTTCCTTGCCCTGCCAGATGCCCTTGCAGACGATGCCGAAGTCCGGAATCGACGCCGCGTCCGAGCCCGCCTCGGGGCTGGTGAGCGCGAAGCAGGGGATCTCGAGGCCCTTGGCGAGGCGCGGCAGGTAGTGGTTCTTCTGCTGCTTCGGTGCCGTAGTGCAGCAGCAGCTCGGCCGGCCCGAGCGAGATTCGGCACCATCACCGAGATCGCCGCGGCGCTGCGAGCGCGTCGAGAGCTTCATCACCACCGCCGAGTGCGCGAGCGCGCGAGAAGCCCAGGCCGCCGTAGCTCTTCGGGATGATCATGCCGAGGAAGCCCTTGTCCTTGATGAACTGCCAGACGTGCGGCGGCAGGTCCTAGTAGCTCGTGCGTGATCTCCCAGTCGTTGCACCATCGCGCACAGCTTCTCGACCGGGCCGTCGAGGAACGCCTGCTCCTCGGCCGAGAGCTTCGGCGCGTGGCATCGCGAGCAGCTTGTCCCAGTCGGGCTTGCCCGAGAACAGATCCGCGTCCCACCACACGGTGCCGGCGTCGATCGCTTCCTTCTCGGTGGCTGCGACATGTCCGGCAGGATGCGGCGGTAGACGGCGAGGACGTGGTTGGTGATGAGGACGCGACGCACCGGCGGGACGAGGAGAACCACGGCGAGCGCGGCAATAACGGCGACGAACAGTGTCATGGCTGGACTCCTAGGCGGCGCTTGCGGATGCTGCGCTGGTGAGCGGCGCGGTCGAGTCCTGCGGCGAGGAAGGCGGTGAGCGCTCTTCGAGCAGGCGCGCATCGTAGCGGTCTTCAGGCTTGCAGCCGGCGATGAGCTGCACCGTGTCGGTCGCGCGCGAGCGTGTAGGAACAGCGTGCCGAACATGAAATGCATGCGCCACACCAGTTCTTCGCGCGGCATGTGCGGCAGCGCGCGGCTCGAAGGCCGCTCTTGTAGCGCGCTCCATGGCCGGCGCGTAGAGCTGGCCGATGAGGACGCGAATCGGCTTTGCGGGCTCGGTGTAGGTGCGGCCGAGCAGGCGGATGAAGCTTGCGGCCGCCGCCTTTCGCGTCCTCGATCAGCGCGCGAGCTCGCGGGCCGATGAACGCCCGGATGATTGTCTCGGCGGAAGGGTCGCGCCGCCGCCTCGGCTCTTCCAGGCGTCGACCGATGCGCGCGGCGTTCATCGGGTCGAGCCGCCGGCGGAACACCGCCTCGATCAGCGCGTCCGTTGGAGCCGAAGTGGTAGTTCACCGCCGCCAGGTTGACCCCGGCCTGTGGCGGTGAGCAAGCGCATCGAGGTGGCCTCGAAGCCGTGCTGCATGAACAGTTCCTCCGCGGCGTCGAGGATGCGGGTGCGGGTTTCGTGCTGCGGCTTCACGGCGCGGGAGCGGCATGGCGCTGGGTTCCCCCATTACGGTCAAACGAACGTTTGAACCTATCATGGCTCCTCCGGACGCAGCAGTCTCGTCGGAACGGGATAATCCGGGGCATGGCGCACACGGCGCGGCAGCATCGCCAAAAGCGCGAGAGGAAACGAATGGCGCGCCGTCGGCACGCTGCGTTCCCTACCTCTGGGAATACAAGTGGCGCGTGGTTGCTCGCGCTCGCCTGCCTCGATCGGCGCGAAGCTCGCCAACGTCGGCGTGCCGCTGGTGATGAAGGAGGTGGTCGATCGGCCTCGACCGCGCCAGCTCGCGATCGTCGCCGTGCCGGTCGCGCTGCTCGCGACCTACGGCATCGCTGCGGTTCTCGACCACGCTGTTCGCGGAGCTGCGCGACGTGGTGTTCGTGCGCGTGACGCAGCGCGCCATCCGGCGCGTCGCGCTCGGCGTGTTCCGCCACCTGCACAGCCTGACGCCTGCGCTTCCACCTCGAGCGCCAGACCGGCGGCATGACGCGCGACATCGAGCGCGGCACGCGCGGCATTTCGACGCTGCTGTCGTACCTGCTGTTTTCGATCATCCCGGTGATCCTCGAGTTCGCCCTGGTGGCGGCGGTGCTGCTCACGCAAGTTCGACTGGCGCTTCGCCGCCGTCACCTTCGGCGCGGTGGCGGTCTACATCGCTTTCACCGTGCACGATCACCGAGTGGCGCATGGACATCCGGCGCCGCGCCAACGAGCTCGACTCGAAGGCCAACACGCGCGCCATCGACAGCCTGCTCAACTACGAGACGGTGAAGTACTTCGGCAACGAGGAGTTCGAGGCGCGGCGCTACGACGAGAACCTGCAGAAGTACGAGTCGGCGGCGGTGCAGAACGAAGCCTCGCTCGGCCTGCTCAACATCGGCCAGAGCCTGCATCATCGCCGTGGCGGTGACCGCGCTGATGCTGCTCGCCGCCGAGGGCGTGGTCGCGCAGCGCCTTCACGCTGGGCGACCTGGTGCTGGTCAACGGCCTGCTTGATCCAGCTCTACATCCCGCTCAACTTCCTCGGCATGGTGTACCGCGAGATCAAGCAGGCGCTGCTCGACCTCGACCGGATGTTCCGCCTGCTCACCGAGCACCGCGAGGTCGAGGACAAGCCCGATGCGTGCCGCTGCCGTCGGGGCGCGGCCGCCGGTCGAATTCTCGAACGTGATTCCTTCAGTTATGAAAAAGCGCGGCAGATCCTGTTCGACGTCAGATTTCGCCATTCCCGCCGGGCATCGCGTCGCGGTGGTCGGCCACTCCGGCTCCGGCAAGTCGACGCTGGCGCGGCTGCTGTACCGCTTCTACGATGTTTCCGGCGGAGAAATCCGGTCAACGGCGAAATCATTGCAGCGACGTGAAGCAGGCGAGCCTGCGCGCCGCGATCGGCATCGTGCCGCAGGACACGGTGCTGTTCAACGACACCATCCTCTACAACATCCGCTACGGCCGCACCGAAGCGAGCGACGCCGAGGTGTTCGAAGCGGCGCGCGCGCGCGCACATCCACGACTTCATCGAGTCGCTGCCGGCGAAGCTACGAGACCATGGTCGGCGAGCGCGGCCTCAAGCTCTCCGGCGGCGAGAAGCAGCGCGTGGCGATCGCGCGCGCGCTGCTGAAGAACCCGCGCATCCTGATCTTCGACGAGGCGACCTCGGCGCTCGACTCGCGCGCGGAAAAGGCGATCCAGGCCGAGCTCGAGCGCATCTCGCAGGGCCGCACCACCCTGGTGATCGCGCACCGCCTGTCCACGGTGATGGATGCCGACCAGATCCTGGTGCTCAGCCACGGGCGCATCGTCGAGCGCGGAACGCACTGAGCAACTCACTTGATGCAAAAGGGGAATATTCCAGGATGTGGGCGCTGCAGCAACAGCAGGCGCGAGGCCGCCGCGGTGCTCGAGCAGAGTCGCCGGTCAGCTAGCTGAACGGCTTTCGAGGAAGTAATGCCATCCCATGATTTGCTTTGCGTTTTTCGCCTGACGCGAGTTAGACTCCCCGTCCCGTGCAAAGAACACTGCATCCGCTGGAAGGCATCGTCGCCGCGTTCGCGCTGGTGTTCGTGCTCGCGCTGACGCATCGGCTTCGCTGCAAGCCGCCGAAGCCGAAGCCGCTCAAGCCGACGTCGCTGCGCTCCGCTTCGGTGATCGGTGCTCGACGCGGGCACCGGCGAGATCGTCATCGACAAGAATGCCGGCGTCGGTGGTGCCGATCGCCTCGATCACCAAGCTGATGACCGCGATGGTGATCCTCGACCGCGGCCTCGAGCTCGACCAGCGCGTCGTGCTGTCGCGCGAGGACGTCGACTCGCGCAAGAGGGCACGCGCTTCGCGCCTGCGCAGCGGCACGCGTGCTGACGCGCGACGAGCTTGCTGCTGCTCGCGCTGATGGCCTCCGAGAACATGCGCCGCCGCCGCGCTCGGGCCGCACCTATCCCGGCGGCACCGAGGCCTTCGTCAGCGGCGATGAACGAGAAAGCCGACGCGCTCGGCATGACCGACAGCCGCTTCGTCGACCCCACGGGACTCTCGCCGCGCAACGTCTCGAGCGCGCGCGACCTGTGAAGCTGGTCAACGCCGCGCACGACTATCCGCTGATCCGCGAGTACTCGACGCGCAGCCGCGCCACCGTCAGAGGTCTACGGCCGGCCGATGGCCTTCGGCAACACCAACGGCCTGGTGCGCAGCATCGCACTGGAACATCGGCCTGTCGAAGACCGGCTACATCAGCGAGGCGGGCCGCTGCCTCGTGATGCGGGTGCAGACGTCGCCTCGAAGGACCTGATCGTGGTGCTGCTCGATTCCTGGGGCAAGAACTCGCGCGTCGGCGACGCCAACACCGCATCAAGAAGTGGCTGGAAACGCACCCAGCTCGGACGCCCAGCGCTGGAATTCCACGATCGCTAAGCGACACCTATCCGGTTGGTCGGCACGTGGCCGATCGAGCGCGAAATCCGGTCGGCCGTATCCTTCACCAGCGGTCCCCACTGCGGCTTCATGCGGTCGGCCGGCGTCGAGAGCGACAGCGCCGCGATCAGGCTGCCGGCGTCGTCGCGGATGCCGGCGGCGACGCAGCGCACGCCGATCTCGGCCTCCTCGTTGTCGGTCGCCCAGCCCTGGCGCTGGATGCGCTCGAGCTCGCGCTCGAGCAGCGCCACGCTGGAGAGCGTGTTCTTGGTCAGCGCCGCGAGGCCGGTGCGCTTGGCGTAGTCGCGCAGCCGCGCGAAGCCCTCCTCGAGCAGGAACAGCTTGCCCGCCGCGGTGACGTGCAGCGGCGCGCGCGCGCCGATGACGTGCACCACGCGCATCGCCGAGCGGCCCGACGAGGTGCGCTCGACGTAGACGATCTCGTCGTCGTGGCGCACCGACAGGTTGGCCGTCTCGCCGGTGCTGCGCGTGCAGCTCGCGCATCAGCGGCAGCGCGAGCTCGCGCACGCTGATGCGCGACTTCACCAGGTTGCCGAGCTCGAGCAGGCGCATGCCGAGGCGGTAGCTGCCGGGCTCGACGCGGTCGACCAGGCGGTCGGCCGACATCGACGACGAGGATGCGGTGCGCGGTCGACGGATGCAGCGCCGGTGTACTGCGCGATCTGCTTCAGGCCGAGCGGCTCCGGGTGCTGCGCGAGCACCTCGAGCAGGCGCATCATGCGCTCGATCACCTGGATCGGGTTCTTCTGCTCGTCGCTTCGCCGGCGTTGCCATGCGAGATGCACGCATTGTAGAATGCGGCGCCATGCCGGTGGTGACCTGCATCGAGGACCTGCGCGCAGATCGCGAAGAAGCGCGTCGCGCAGCGCGATGTTCGACTACGTCGACCGCGGCTCCTACACCGAGGCCACGCTGCGCGCCAACCGCGCCGACCTCGAGTCGCTCGCGCTGCGCCAGCGCGTCGGCGATCGACGTCGACAACCGCTCGACGCGCACCACCATGGTCGGGCCACGAGGTCGGCATGCCGGTGGCGCTCGCGCCGGTCGGGCTCACCGGCCTCAACTGGGCCGACGGCGAGATCCTCGCGGCGCGCGCCGCGCAGCGCTTCGGCGTGCCCTACACGCTGTCCACCATGTCCGATCTGCTCGATCGAGGACGTGGCCGGCGCGCGTGGCCAAGCCGTTCTGGTTCCAGCTCTACGTCATGCGCGACCGCGGCTTCGCCGCCTCGCTCATCGAGCGCGCCAAGGCGCGCGAAGTGCTCGGCGCTGGTGCTGACGCTCGACCTGCAGGTCCAGGGCCAGCGCCACCGCGACCTCAAGAACGGCCTGCGCCGTGCCGCCCGCCTGACGCTCGGGACCGTTCTGGACATCATGACGAAACCCGCGCTGGGCGCTCAACGTGCTGCGCGGAAAGCGCAAGTCCTTCGGCAACCTCGAAGGCCGCATCGCCGAGGCGGACAGCCTCACCACGCTGTCGCAGTGGATCGCCGGCCAGTTCGACCCGACGCTGTCCTGGAAGGACGTCGAGTGGGTGAAGAAGCTCTGGGGCGGCAAGCTGATCCTGAAGGGCATCCTCGACGCCGAAGACGCGAAGCTCGCCGCGGCGAGCGGCGCCGACGCGATCGTGGTGTCGAACCACGGCGGGCGCCAGCTCGACGGCGCCGTCTCGTCGATCCGGGCGCTGCCGGAAATTGTCGAGGCGGTCGAAGGCAAGACCGAAGTCTGGTTCGACGGCGGCATCCGCACCGGCCAGGACGTGCTCAAGGCGCTCGCGCTCGGCGCGCGCGGACGCATGATCGGCCGCGCGCTACGCCTACGGCCTGGGCGCGATGGGCGAGGCGGGCGTGACGCCGCGCGCTCGAGATCATCCAGCAGCGAGCTCGACGTCACGATGGCGCTGTGCGGCCTGAAGCGACGTCAAGGACGCGAGCCCCGCGATTCTGCGCCTAGCAAAGCGCGCGGGCTCCAGCGCTTTCGCGAGCGCCCCTTCGACCGGGCAGCGGCTCGCCTTCGCAGTTCACTGGCAATCAAGTTCCGCCGCAGCGCCGCCCACACCAGTCCGCGCGAACCGAACGCGAACGCGCCGTAGACGCCTTCGCGTAAGCTTGCCGACTACGGGAAGCCGGTCCGGCGCCACGGAGCGGAAGGCCACGCGGCCTTTCAGGTATTTCTGTGATTCTTTCACAAAAAGAATTCTCTTAGATCGTATCATATTGCCCGCGTGACTGGCTCCGCCCGTGTCTCCGGGTCCTCGTCATCGATGTCGAAGCTCGCGCCGACCACGCACAGCCCGTCCACCGGCGGCAGCACCATGCCGCCGCGCAGCACCACCACGTGCGGCGGCTCGAACGCGTCCTCGGGAACGATAGGGGTGAGCTGGCCGCGCAACGCGGCGCAGCCGCAGGTCGGAACACGGTGGAGCTTCAACGCATCGGCCAGAATTGGCCAGGATTACGATTCCCGGGGAATTTCCTCAATTCGGTGCTGAAATTTCTGATGAGACGGGACCCACAAGCCTCCCAGCTGCGCGTTCACCAGGGATTGCGGCTGGATCCATCCCGCTTCCGGGAACCACAGCCCGCCTGCCGCCAGCGGCACGCCGGCGTGGCGCGACGCCGCTCTCGCGGTCACACGTACTGCGCGTAGTCCGGCGGCGAGGCCCTGCGCGGAGCGCTGCTGCGATTGCTGCTCCTTGTCGTCGCGGGAGAGCTGCGGGACGCCGCAACCGTCCCAGCGCATGGCGCGGGCAGATTTTTCAAAAGTGGTAACGAACGAAGAAATCCTGATCTGTCAGGCGCGCCATCAGGTTAGCCATCGGGCGTGGCAATCGTGGAAGGCGCCGCGCGATCGCGGAGGCCTCCTGGGCGATGCGCGGCGGCAGCGTTCGATGAGCTCCGACTTCCCAGCCGCGCGCACAGAGGCGCTCGCAGATCGCCGCGCCGAAGGACCAGCGCCTAACCACGGTTGCATTTCGCTTTCTGGCGGGAAAGCTCTTGGCATCGCAGCAGAGGCAACCAGCATGTCCTTCTTGTGGTCGAATCCCGGCGCTTCTCGACCGCAAAGCCGGTCTTCCAGCAGCATGGCGTGACGCTTCGCCAGGACGCTGCAGGTCGCCGCAGTGGCTCCCTTCGCCGCGAGCCGCGAGATCGAGCGCATCATCGCCGGCGTCCACATGTCCGTTCTTCGCCGGCGCGAAAGCCATCGAGGTAGATCGCGTCCGCGGCAAAGGCGCAGGTCGCGCGCCACCTTGATGTCGGCGAAGAACAGCGTCAGCACCACTTTGCCGCCGTCGAATTCGCAGGCGATGCCCGCCCGGGACCAGCACCGGCCAGAGCGTGCAGGGATGCGCGCTTCGTCCTTCAACTCGGTAGCGGGCGTGATTTCCTTCCAGGTCCGGAGCGCAAAAAGGATGCTTTCGATCGAAACGAAATGCAGCCGGCGGCAGCGCAGCGCGGTCGCCGCCACGCCTGCCAGGTCGCGAGGAAATTCAGGCCAGGCCGAAGCCGGTTTCGAAAATCACGAAGCGCTCGCGCCCGGCCCGAGCAGCGCTGCGGCAGGCCGTTGCCCTGCAGGAAGACGTGGCGCGCAGCCATGCCGCCGGCGCTGTGATAGAGGTCGCCAGAACGCCTCGGAATACGGCGTCCCCGTCCTAGCGGAGGGGCGCCGGGACGAGCGGGGCGTTCATGCGGCTATTATCGGGTCATGAAGCGCAGAGAGTTCCTGCAAGTGCTCGCCGCGGTGCCCGCCGGTGGCGCTGCCCTCGGCGCGAGCGCCGCGGCGTAGACGCCGCGCTGTACGACGTGCCGCGCTATGGCAATGCCAGCTTCCTGCATTTCACCGACACCCGCGCAGCTGCTGCCGGTGCACTTCCGGGAGCCGAGCGCGAACATCGGCGTGGGCGAAGCGGCGGGGACGGCCGCTGCACCTCGTGGCGAAGCTCTTTGAAGCAGTTCAAGCATCACGAGCGGGATCCGAACGGCACACGCATTCACTCTCCCTTGACTTCAGCATGGCCCGGCGTGCATGGAAAGCTCGGCGGCTTCGCGCACCTCGCCACGCTGGTCAAGCGCTCTGAAGGCTTCGCGGCGCAGGCGCTGCTGCTCGACGGCGGCGATTCCTGGCAGGCTCTCGGCGACCGCGCTGTGGACGCGCGGCGCCGACATGATCGCCGCGCAGCCGCCAGCTCGGCGTCGACCTGATGACCGGCCACTGGGAGTTCACCTGCATGGCGCGAAGCGCGTGGAGAGGCGGTGGCAGAGGAACTCGGGCGCATCGAGTTCCTCGCGCAGAACATCAAGACCGCCGACTTCAACGAGCCCGGTGTTCAAGCCCTGGGTGCTGCGCAGATGAACGGCGTGCCGGTCGCCGTGATCGGCGCAGGCGTTTCCTACACGCCGATCGCGAACCCGCGGCATTTCGTCGCCGACTGGACCTTCGGCATCCAGGAGCGCGAGCTGCAGACAGTGGTGGACGAGGCGCGTGCCAAGGGGGCGAAGGCGGTGGTGCTGCTGTCGCACAACGGCGCGGACGTGGACCTCAAGCTCGCCGGGCGCGTGAGCGGCATCGACGCCATCCTCGGCGGGCACACGCACGACGGCATGCCGTTGCCGGTCGTCGTCGGCAAGACCATCGTCACCAACGCCGGATCGAACGGAAAGTTCCTGGGCGTCCTGACCTGCACAGTCGACAAAGGCGGCGTGCGCGGCTACCGCTATCGCCTGCTGCCGGTGCTCGCGAACCTGCTCCCGGCGGACGCGGACATGGCGGCGCTGGGATCGCGAAGCTGCGGGCGCCCTGACGGACGCTGCACCGCGAGCCGTGCCTGCCGTGACCGCGGGCCTGCTCTACCGCCGCAGGCGGCGGTACTGGCAACGGCAAAGGCGTGGACCGGGCCATTCCTCGATGCGCTGATGGCGGTGAAGGGCACCGAGGATCGCGTTCGCCGCCGGGATTCCGCTGGGGCACCACGCGCTGCTTCCCGGGCAGCCGATCCTGCGCGAGCAACCCGATGGATCCAGGCTCGCGATCACCTATCCGCAGGTCACGGTGAACGAGATGACGGGCGCCACGCCCAAGGCGGTGCTCGAAGGTACGCAGTGCGGCAACCTGTACCAACCCCGATCCTGTACCTGCAGCAGGGCGGGCGACATGGTGCGCGTGGGGCGGCATGACCTACGCCTGCGATCCGGGCTGGCGAAAATCGGCTCGCGGATTCGGACCTGCGGGATCCGGGCGAACCCCGGAGGCCGACAAGCGCTACAAGGTGGCCGGCTGGGCATCCGTGGCGGAAGGCGTGGCCGGGGAACCGGTCTGGGACGTGGTCGAGCGCTATCTCAGGGACATCAAGGTCAGTGGCGTCGCGCGCGCCCAACGTGCCGAGGTTGATCGGCGTTACTGGAAATCCGGGCTACGCCTGAGATCCTAGGGCGTTTTCACCGCGTCGACGGAAAACCGGGCGCCGATGTTGCCGGGAACGGCTTCGGATCCCTTCGGCCCGGTACGCGCGCGGCCGGCATGCCGATGGTGCCAGTGAGTTCCTTCACGATCTACGTCGCTGCGCTGGCGCGCCAGCTCCGGCAGGGCCTCTTCGGCAGCGGCTCGAGCTCGGTCAGGCGTTGGTACATTCGGCTTCATAGAGCTTGCCGGTCGCCGCTGCCGCGACCGGTCGCCGCGAGCGTTGGATTGGCACGCGCCGCCTGCGCCCGGCCTTTGCTTCGAACGTCGGCAACGTACTTGCGTTGCGACGCCGCTTCACCGCGCGTTGCGCGGCGCAGCTGCGCCTCCAACGCGAGCTGGACCCCGGACATTGCCGAAGGGCACCGGCGCAACCACGTTGGTGGGCGGGGGCTTGATCCGAGACGCTCGGTGAGCGAGCGCCGCAGCAGGGTCTCGCGCAGCGCAAGGCCGTCGAGTGTCCGAGTTGTAAGGTCCCCTGCACCACGAGCCGGAGTTGGGGCCTCTGCTGCAGGGTCTTCATCATCTCCACGAGCTTGTCTCGCTCCGGGGCAGCAGGCGCGTACTGCCGGGATCGAACGTGAGCTCTTCCGGCGGGAGGCCGCCGCTCGTGCCAGCTGAACATCGCGCCGAGCGCCTTGAACGGCGCGCTGACGATGCTGCACCAGCATCGTGCGCAGGGCCTGCAGCATCAGGTCGCCGTAGGCGAAATCGGGGTGGTCGACGTTGCCGCGTCACCGGAAGGTCGGCCGTGATCCTGCCGTCCGGAATCCGTGAGCAGCGCGATGGCGAGATCGAGCGGCAATGTCCATCGCGCTGGAACCTCGACGCGATCGCCGAGCGCGAACTGCTCCGAGCACCATCTTGTTGTCGCCGCGCAATTCGCTGTTTTCGACCTTGTAGCTGCAGGTCGAGCGAGACGCGCCCCGACGTGATCAGGCGTCCCGGCGAACGTCGCGCTGTACGCGCTCAACGGCGGCAGGCTGATGTTTGCGGAACTCCACCTTCATGTCGGTATGCGTCTTGGGCGAAAAACCCGTTGATCGAGCCGCCGATGCGCGCGAGGCCGAATTCGTCGACCCGGCCTTCGAGCCGCGTGGTCGGCGCGCGACTTGGGATCCGAGGACAGGCCGGGTGATGGCGCCGCTCAACTCGTGGATGTGCGCCGAGAACGGCAGCACCAGGCCCTGGTCGGTGAACTGGACTCGCCCTGGTCCACCCGCACCACGTCGACGCCGACAACATAGGGCTTCGATGCCGCGGGCTTCGCCGGCGCCGCGGGCGAGACAGGTGCCGCGGCGCGGCGTGCCGCCGGCTTGGCGGGAGTGCGCAGTATCGGTCAGGAGATTGAGCTTGCGCGCGCCTTGTCGATGACGATGTCGCGCGGCCGGCGCGATCAGGCGGATGCCGCCGACCGCCACGCGCGCCTCGGCGGTATCGACCACGATGCCGCCCACGGTGAGCGCCTTCCAGGTGAAGAAGCGCTTGTTGCCGGCGGGATCGTTGAGCAGCAGGTCGTCGAGCGACGCCTCTGTCCGAGATAGGCCAGGTCAAGGCTGTCCGCCTTTCCGTTCCAGGTCACGTTCCCGTCGACGGAGAAGCTGCCCGTGGCGATCTTGAGCGTCGCATCGCTTCGCACAGCAGGGGCTCCAGCGGCGGGAGCGCGAACTCTGGTGAACGCGAACTTCGGTCTCGGTGCGCAGGCGCGCCAGGTCGAATTCCCCGCTCGCGCGAATCTCGCCGCCCTGCGCCACCGTTGGCCGAGACGTCGTAGCGCATCGGCTTGCGTCCCCGGGAGGCGATGATCCTTCCACCTGGACCTGCAAGTCCGGCAATGTCGTAGCTGGACCGCGGGTTCGGTACTCTGTGTCGGAGATGCTGATCGCGAACCGGTCGATGCCCGGCCTGCGGGAGGCTGAACGGAAAACGGTGCGCCGTCTTCGCTCGCGCTGGCACGGGCGCCGGTTCGGGAGGCGGCAGCTTCGACGCGAGCAGCTGCTGCAGCGCGACGCTGCCGTCGGCCTCGCGTGCCACTCGCAAGGCTGCCGCCGCTCAGTTGCAGCGGAGCCGATCGTCGCGGCGCGCTTGCCCAGGTCCACGCGCCCGCCGCTCAACCTTGACTTCGCTCGAGCATGAACGCCGTGGTTCTGCGGCGTCGCCGCGCGCCCAGCGTAGATCTTCGACAAGTCCACCGACAACCGGTCGACCGACGCCGCGAGCTTCTTGCCCGTCTGCGCCGCGGCGGAGAAGCCGATGCTGATGCGCCCTGATCTCCACCGCGAGCGGCTGCACTCGCGGATTCGTCGACCACGCGCAGCGCCAGGTCCTCGACCTTCGCCGCCGCCAGCGACACTCGCCAGGATTCCTCCGCGCCGGTACGCTGGCGGCGGGGGCAGGTTCCGACCGCCGCAGCGGAGGGCGCCACGAGGCGCTGCCAATCGGCGGTTCCGGACTCGTCCAGGGTGGCCGCCACGCGTCGCGGCGCAGCGCGAGTTCGGTGAACGCGATCCGGCGTTGCTCGAGGTCGAAGGTGCCGCCCTGCAGCTTCGCTTCCTCGAGTTGCAGGATCGGAGCCTCGGTTCCCTTGAGCTTCAGCTCGAGGCCATTCACCGCCAGCGACAGGTTGTCGGCGCTGACGCTGGCGTTGCCGCCGCCGTAGGCGTCACCTTGTAGCGCAGGCCCAGGTCGATCGTGCCTTGGGCTCCTTCGATGCTCAGCGTCGATCGGCAGGAAACGGCACGCAGGCGCGAAAGCCTGAGCGCCCTTGACCGCGATCTCGCCTTCGGAGGCGATCGGCGAAGAGCGAGAGCTGCCCGCTCCATTCCACTCTTCCGCCGCCGGGCATGCCTGGCGCCGATCAGCGTAATCCCCCTCATGGCCCGCCATCGTGGCAAGGTCCTGCACGTCGAGCGAGATGTCGTCGAAATTGGCGCGCTCCAGCCCCGGCTGTGACTGGTCGAACAGCGATACCTGCCCCTTGTCGAGCGCGAGGCGGCGCAGCAGCACCCGGGCAGCTTCGCATCGCGAGGCGGTGGCGCGGCCGCCGGCGGCGCGGTCATCCGCCGCGACCACCCGGGCGGCGAGCGAGGCCACGTTGAGCGTGTCCTTGGGATCGATGCGCAGGCCTTCACGACCGGCCGCTCGAGCACCACCTCGTCGACGGTCCACGCCCAGCGCAGCAGGCGTGGAGATGCCGACGTCGACGAACAGCCGGTCGAAGGTCAGCAGGGCCTCGCCATCGTGTCCCGTTGAGCCTGAAGCCGCGCACCTCGAACTTGAGCAGCAGCGGATTGATGCGGATGCCCGCCACTCCGCCTTCGACCTGAGCTTTGCTCTCGATCAGCCGCGGCAGTTCGCGCTCGAGGTACCAGGGGGCCACATGATGAATCCGGCGATCGAGTACAGCAACCAGCGCCGCGGCGGCGAACAGGACGGGGAGCGAGCGCATGCAGCGTCGCAGTCGAGCCGCACTCAACATGATTTCGAGCGAACCTTTTCCCCCACCTCGATCAGGGATGTTAGCCCATTTGGTTTGTACTTTTATTTAGTAGCGACGCGGTGATGCCGCCAGCATCGACTGCGTACAGACCTCGCCGGTGATGCAGTCGCCCCCGTCGAGCAAAGGAACAGCACCGCGCAGCGGCGCCGGCGTCCTGCGTGGTCACCTGGCGGATGCGGCCGGCGGGATGCGCCCTTCAGCCCGCGGGTCTCGGGTTCTGAGCCAGTGCGCCTCATCCGGTGCACCACCGTCGGCGCGATTTGCGTTCACGCAGATGCCGCGCGGGCCGGAGTTCGAGGCAGTGGTGCTGGCGCACGAGCATCACGAGGCCGCCCTTCTTTGCCGCGTGGCGGTAGTTTCAGCAGTTTCGCGCCTGGCGCAGGCCCAGTTGTGCGCGCACCGAGAGCAGGTGACCTGCTTGCCGCCGCGTTTCTGCCGCCGGGCGACGGTCGGGCGAGGAACATGGCGGCCTCTCGCCAGGTTGGTCGCCATGACTTCGCGTCCCAGGTCTCCTGGTGACCTCGTCCAGTTTGTCGCCATGGCTGACGCTTCGGCGCAATTCACGAAAAGGTCGCGATCCTGCGGAACGGCTTGAGCGCGCTTTCGATGGGCAGCGGTGTCCCGGGACGTCGAGCCGCAGCGGGATGCCGCGGATCCGCTTCGCGAGCTTTTCCCGCCTTGCCGAGGTCGCGTGCCGGCGACGATCAACCGCCGCCTCCTGCGCAGCGAGCGCGCGGCACACGGCCGCGCCGATCCGCCGCCATAGCCTCCGGGCACGGAATGCGACCTTGTTCTTCAATCCATCACCAGCGCCGCCGTTGAGGTCGACCGATTCCCCCGTGATGAACCCCCGCCAGCGGCGAGACCAGGCAGCGCACCACGTGGGCAAATTCCGCGCTCGCAGAAGCGCCCGACCGGGACTCTGCGCGAGCAAAGCGCCCGGCGCTGCGCCCCGGTGAGCTGCTCGTGGTGACCATCGGCGTCTTCACGTAGGCGGGCGAGATGCCGTTCACGGTGACGCCGAAGGGCGCGAAGTTCCCGCGCGAGCGAGAAGGTGAGCGAGGTCAGCGCAGCCCTTTCGATCACCGCGTAGGCCGTGCCCGCGGTGTGAGTCCGCCGGTCTTGGCCAGCGAGCGAGCAGGTGCTGACGATGCGGCCCCAGCGCGCCGCGCCTTCATGCTCGGCATCACCTGCGGGCGAGGTGGAACGCGCCGTCGAGGTTGGGCGGCGAGGACCTTTGCGCCACTCCTCGGGCGCGGTGGTTCCGGCCCTGTGGGTTGAAAGGGTGACCGGCGTTGTTGACCAGCACGTCGACCGGGCCGATCTTCCGGATCGCTCTGCGCTGGACCGCGCCTCGGATCGCCGATGTCGCATTGTGCACGTCAGCGCCCTTCGTGGTCCATGGCCGATCACAGGTTCAACCCGTCTTCGCGCAGTGGAACGACACCGCGGCGCGGCCCATGAGCAATACGTAACCGAACGCGAAGTACAA